>JAEIGA010011723.1_pt1 | contig 13303 bp, 12 predicted proteins | sample 9270691 | NCBI WGS metagenome assembly JAEIGA01 (sample SAMN17057246, study PRJNA624740) | gut metagenome | biome: biome; isolation source: fecal sample | host: Bos grunniens | place: China: Xizang | collected 2019
AATATAGAAATCTATTGAAATTTTCAATGATATACATAAAAAATTTTCAGAAATCTATTACAAAAACATGTAAAAATTAATATTAATCAATTTAACTATTGACCATATATTATTTTTCCAAGAAATATATTATAACAACATTGTTTATTTAGCAACTGTTTAAATAATCATTAAAAAGTTTCCGGATAAGTTTTAAAAAATAATTTACAATTGCAATTATATTAATAATTTTCTCAATTATTTGAAATGATTTCAAACACAATTTAGATATCCTTTATATAGTTTGATAAGCAAGAATATTATTATATGAATATTAATAGGGATGTTCTGGGAAAATTATTTTTTGCAATAGCTATTTTAATTGGCTTATTCATGTTTTTTTGTCCAATTTCAAATATTCTAATACATGTTGATGAATACTGGACATTATCATTAATTAATTTGCCATTTATTGAAGGCATGAGAATTGCAATAAGCGATGTCCATCCCCCTTTACACTATATAATATTGTATGCAGTATCCCCCATAACATCAAATAGTTTATATTTATTGAAAGTAGTCTCAATAATTCCATATTTCATAATATTAGTAATTTCAGCAACTAAAATTCGAAAAGACTATGGCTGGTTAACTTCCGGAATATTTGCATTTACAATAGGAACAATGAGTGTGCTTTTCATAGAATTTTTAACAGTACGGATGTATCCATGGCTTTTATTGTTCGTACTTTTATCATTTATCTATTTTAAAGAAGTTATTATTAATTTCGACAGAAAATCATGGGTTTTATTAACTTTATTCACATTATTGGCTGCTTATACCCATTATTTTGCACTATTTACCTGCGGTTTAATTTATCTGCTAATATTGGTTAATATTTTAAAAAGTCCGGATAAAAAAGAAAAAATTAAAAAATGGGTTTATTCCGTTATTACGCTTATGATATTGTATGCTCCATGGTTTGTTGTTTTAATAAGACAATTTGGTACTCAAACAAGCACATCCCATGAGCCTACTGTTTTAATCAATATTTTTAGTTACTTGACATTTTTTGCAATCAACAATACTGATTTAAGCATGGAGATGATATTTCTAAAAGTTTTAGCAATTATCTTTGTAGCATTCATTATAGTTTTAATTTACAAAAATAAAGCAAAATACGAAGCTTCCGGAGTATTCCTAATGTATGCGACAATCATTATTGGCATTTTGGTTCTGTCCGTCTCTTTTCAAGCACTCCGATCCAGATATATAGTTGGCGTAATTGGAATATTCTGGCTTTCTGTTTCAATATTGCTTAGTAAAATTGAGAGTGATAAAGTTTTAGCAATTTTAATTGCATTCATTTTAGTATTTTCTGTTTCAAGCATTTTAATAACACATGACGATGCAGTATCAAGAATTGAATGGGCAAACGAACGAAATGAGTTTTTAGATAGCATCAACAACGATTCTACCGTTATTGTGTATAATACTAATTTTGGCTATATGTTTATACATGACGGCGTCAATAAAACTTCCGAGTATTCATTATCTGATACGTATTTCTTTGATGATAATGTTAAAATTTCAAAAGATATTGATAAGATAATAAACAAACATCCTAAAGACAATATTTATCTTGTAAACTGGAAAGATACTGATAAAAATAAAAAATATGAGAAAAAATTCAATTTAACTGAATGTTACTTCTCCGGTGATGTGGAAGTGTTAAAGATTAACCAGTAGTGAATCTTAAAGGTAATAATCCGTGTTTTTTAATGCCGAAATAATTGGAAATTATTTATAATATTTATAATAAATATTTCATCATGGTCTTTTTAAGTATTGTTGTCCCATGTTTTAATGAAGAGGAAATGGTGCCAATTTTTTTAAAAGAAATACAAAAAGTATTGGCCGACTATGATTTTGAAATCATTTACATTAACGATGGATCTAGTGACAATACTCTAAAAAAAATTAAGGAACTGGCCAATATAAATCCAAACATTAAATACATCTCTTTTTCAAGAAATTTCGGCAAAGAATCAGCAATTTATGCTGGTTTAAAAAGTGCTTCAGGAGATTTAATATGTATTATGGATGCTGATTTACAACACCCTCCAAATTTACTTCCAAAAATGATTGAAATCGTATCTAACGAAGATTACGATATTGTTGCTGCAAGAAGAGTTTCAAGAAAGGGAGAACCGCGAATAAAATCATTTTTGTCCCATTTATTTTACAAGTTATTTAACGGAATTTCTGAAATGAACTTGGTGGAAGGTGCAACCGATTATCGTTTGATGACAAGACCAGTTGTTGATTCAATATTGGAATTGAGTGAGTATAATCGTTTCTCAAAAGGCCTGTTTCAATGGGTTGGTTTTAATACTAAATGGATTGCCTATGAAAATGTTGAAAGAGTTGCAGGAAAAACTACCTGGTCACTTTGGGGATTATTCAAATATTCCATAGAAGGAATCGTCGCTTTTACAACAACTCCATTATACATATCCACATTATTAGGCACTATAATTTCAATTGTTGCATTTATTTACATGATATTTATTATAATAAAATATTTGCTTTATTCTGACCCGGTTCAAGGTTTTGCTACAATAATGTGCGCCATCCTTCTTTTAGGAGGTGTACAATTACTATCAATTGGAGTTTTAGGCAAATATCTGGAAAAAACCTATGTTGAGACTAAAAATCGACCAATTTTCATCATTAAAGAAACAAATATTGATGACATGTGATTTAAATGAAATTAGATAAAGAACTGGTTTTATATGTGTTTTTTGGGTGTTTAACAGCTTTAGTTAATTTTGTTGTTTATTTCTTTTTTGAAGGAGTATTAGGCATAAATTACCTTATTTCTAATGTTATAGCTTGGTTCTTTTCAGTGCTTTTTGCATATGTTACCAATAGGATTTGGGTATTTGAAAGTAAAAGTTCAAATATTTTAAAAGAAATGTCATTGTTTTTTGGAGGAAGAATATTTTCAGGAGTTGTGGATACCGGTTTAATGTATCTTTTTATTGATATTTTGTCAATCGGAAATTTCATATCAAAAGTGACAGTTCAAGTAATAGTAGTGATTTTAAACTATGTATTTTCAAAATTAATCGTTTTTAAAAAGTAACATATCTCTTCATCAACAAAAAAATTATTCATCCCAGTCTTTAGGTTGGCAATGAATGTTTACAAAGTCATTGTAAGTTATAAACTGATGGCCTTGGCTTTTTAACATCTTTATCAAATTGTCTAAACGATTCACCATATCTAATCCACTGTTATTGCGAATAATAAACGGCATCTTTAATTCAGGGTGTTTTTTGAGTTCGTAAAACTCCCATGGATGGAAATATGTCACAAAGTAACCATCATGTCGAAGAACTCTGCGAACCAATTGATGATACAACCATTCCGGCAGATTATGCAAAGACAACCAGAATAGTGGAAAGCGCAATAAAGGAGTTACTGAAGCAGGAATCTGCATCACACCTTCTTTCATAAACCATGTACGAGGAGTATTCAGGTGCATGTAGCGACCCGGAATGAATGCAGGGTTTAGTGATGAGTTATAACGATAGCCCACTCTCTTGATTTCGGATTCTACAACAGGAAACATGCGAGGTTGCCGATAACCTGTCACAGTAATGCCTGTGACACGCTCCACAATCTCTTTTGAACGAGCAAAATCTGATTCTTTCGGTTGCCAGTGATCAACACCATGACAAGCCACCTCATGACCCTCCCGTATGATTCTTTGCATCACATTAGGAGCATTTTCAGCAAAGTTGGCTGTGCAAAAGAATGTGGCGCATACATCATTTGCCTTTAACACATCAAGAATGCGGTTTGTACCTTCTACTGAAACCTGCATACCCTCTTCCAATGAATAATCCACTCCATGCTCACGAGGCACATCAAACTCTTCAATATCAAAACTTAGTAATATCATCTTTTCTCATTTAGATTTTGAATATTTCAACTGAAAACATTTATTTCAAACTAGTTTAGCCTTATTATTAGCTAAAATTTCTAAAATTAATATATATTTTTAATAATTAATAAAATTAACTTAAATAGTTCTATTTTCCGTAAATTGAAAATTCTATCTTATCCAAAATCTTTCGATGCAATGAAATGAGAAAAAAGTAAATCCATTGAAAAATATTAAATATTATTCGATACTTAAAATTAAACATTGAATAATCATTTTCAAAATACTAAGACAATCTACAGGTTGTAAAATTATGCTAATGAATGAACAAACAAAACTGGATAAACAGCATTACAGGATTTTCGCTTTAAGTTGGGCAGGTTGGGTTTTTGATTTCTATGATTTGGTTTTATTTACGTTCTTAGTATCCCAACTTCAAACTAGCTTAAATTTTTCAGCAGAAATGCTTTCCATATGCTTAGGAGCATCATTGTTTGCCACCGGTTTAGGTGGAATTATTTTTGGGGCGTTAGGAGACAAGTATGGTCGTAAAACAATCCTACAATGGACAATCATTGTTTATTCTATAGGTACATTATTATGTGCATTTTCATGGTCTTTTTATTCATTATTGATTTTTAGAATTATTACAGGTTTAGGTGTTGGTGGTGAATGGGCTACCGGTCAAACTTATATTAATGAAACATTTCCAGACCATTTAAGAGCTAAATTTGGAGCATTCATGCAATCTGGAGCACCGGTCGGAGTAATTTTAGCTTCAATAGTAGGGGGAATAGTAACTCCTATTATAGGTTGGAGATTGACATTTTTAGTTTCTATCCTTCCTGCACTTACAGTAATTTACATAAGAAGACATCTTAATGAATCCGATGTTTGGATTAAAAATAAAGATGAATATGTAAATAAGAGTATTTTCCAAGAGTTTAAACAGTTAATTACAAAAGAATACAGGAAAATATTTCTCATATCTCTAGTATTATGCATATTTGGTATGTCTGCATATTGGTTTACATATTCCTGGCTGCCAACATATCTTGAACAAGAGAGAGGTTTAGCATTAATTGGTTCAACAATGGGAATTATATTAATCCAATGTGGAGATTTTATTGGCTATACAACTTTCGGTTTTGTAGCTGAAAAAATTGGAAGACGTCCCGCATTTACAATATACAGCTTTATCATGGCATTGGGCATATCTATGATAACACTTTGTTGGAATCAAGTTGAAAAAATTCCTGACTTGATATTTGTATTTATGTTCCTAACCGGTTTTGGAACAGGATACTTTGGAGGATTTGGAGCATTATTTTCAGAATTATTCCCTACAAAAATACGAAACACCGCTGTTGGAACAATTTTCAACCTTGCGCGTGCGGTACAATTTGTCACACCAGTAATCATAACCCTTGTTGCTACATACTTTGATTTAAGTTATGGTATAGCTATTGCTGCAATATTTGCATTGCTCGTTGGTGTTTGGATTTGGGTATTCCCTGAAACTAAAGGAACAGCAATTAACGATTTGGATTAAGGTAAAACTAGTAAAATAGTTATTACCTTCTATTTTTATACATTAATATGTATTTTCCAGTGTGGAATAAAGCTAATCTATCATTAACGGCAAATCTCCGATTATTTTAGCCTTTTTATAAATTGCGACAGTATCTTCGAGTCTTACCCCAAATTTCCCTTCCAAATAAATTCCAGGTTCAACTGTTATGACCATACCCTCTTCAATTATTGTTTCATCACGAATTGAAAAACCAGGAGTCTCATGAATATCAAGGCCTAAACTGTGGCCTGTTGAGTGAATGAAATTATCACCGTAACCATAATCAGAAATAATATCCCGTGCAATTTTATCAATTTCAACACATTTAATGCCAGGTTTTATGGCTTTAATTGCTTTATCATGAGCTTCAGCTACAATATTCCATATTTCTTGTTGTGACTCACCATAAACCATTGTTCGAGTATTGTCAGAGCAATAACCTTCATAAATAGCTCCCCAATCAATTAAAATAGGATTGTCTAATTTTTTAGCTTCAGGAATCGCATGAGGAAGACTTGAATTAGAACCGCTAGTTACAATTGTGTCGAATGATTCCTTCAATGCACCATTTCCAATCATTAAACGAACTAAATCAAAAGCAATTTCCTTTTCAGTATTGTTATTGTTTAAAATATCCAACTCTAAAAATGATTTTTGAGCAATTTCAGTTGCTTTTGTAATATTGTCAATCTCTTCAGGCGTTTTAATCATACGCTGTTTGTCGATATAGGTTTTTGAAGTTATTGTAAAATCGTCCCTGAGTTTTTCATAAGTGCTGAACGGCAAAGTCGGCTCAATGGCTAAACTATCAATTCCTTCATTTTTCAAATCCTTAATCATTACTTCGAATGATTCATATTCCTTAACTTCAATTGTTGAGTTGTTTTTAGCTATTTCCATATCCATGCTAGATGCATAAATGACTGGATTTTCTTTAATTACGCAAAAAGCAAAACTAGTTGGTTTGTAATTAGAAATATATTCAACATTAGTGAATTTTGTAAGTAAATAAGCTTGAACATCATCTTTTTCAAGATCTCTTAAAATATTATCTAAATGTAAATGCATAGTTTATTATTTAAAAAAAGTATTATAAAAAATAATCTTTTGACATGGCATATTTTTTGAAATAATAGTAAAAAACATCAAAAAATTCAACAATTAAACAATAAATTAATATAATTAAAGGTAGAAAAATACTGTTGATATTATTTTTAATATTATCATAATAATAAGGGAGGGAAATAATGTATAAAAAATTTTTCTGCATTGCATTATTTTTAGTTATGTTAGCAAGCATGACTTGCATAGCAGCAAGTGAAGATATAAGTGCCGACACTGATGCATTAGCAAATGTTGAAGAAATCGAAATGCAGTCAACACAGGCAGATGAAGATTTAAGTGAAGATTACAATAATGATATGCTTGCAGATGAATCTAATACAAATACTAATAAATTAGACCCTAATTTAGTGGCTAATGTCGAAACAAATGATGCATATGTTACAGTTACCAGCACCGTTAAAGAAAATGCGACTGGTACTATTTCAATCCAAGTTACAAATCTCAATGATGATACTTTTAAACTAAATAGCAGCACCGTTGATATTGTAAATGGAACTGCAACTTGGGGTGAGATGATAGCATTTGAAAAAGGAGATTATGTTGTAGACATAGCTTATTCAGGGGATAACAATTACAATGCAAAGACTATCCATAAAGTATTCGAAATAACAAAGCATACACCTGAGTTTTATGTGGAAATTATCAAAAATGACCAATTTGTAACAATTGCAGCAGTCGTTAATCAAAATCCAACAGGTAATGTGACATTCAGGGTAAAAAGTTTTGATGAAGAAAACTTTACAGAATACGCAACTATTGAACTCGAAAATGGAACCGCAATCTGGGCGGATCAAATACCATTCAACAAAGGAGACTATGTTGCATTCACAACATACAGTGGAGACGATAACTACTTTAAATCCGGAAATACCCAAACCTTTACAATCGAAAAGGAAATACCAGATTTTAATGTACTTATAACTATCAATGAATTCCTCATAACTTTAAATGCAACACTTCCAATGGATGCGAACGGTAACGTAGCAATCTATATTAAAAATTTAGATGAAGAAAACTATACTGAATTTGCGAAAGTAGAAGTGAAAAATGGAACTGCAATTTGGAGTGATTTTGTACCATTCAACAAAGGAGATTACATGGTAGACGCAATATACAGTGGAGATGAAAATTACTTTGAAGCTTTAAACAAACAAACATTTACAATTTTAAAACAAGTGCCTAACATGTTTATTGACTCTACTGTTAATGGCGCAAACATTACACTGAAAATCACTCTTCCAGAAAATGCAACCGGTGTTGTTACATTAACCAACAATCAAACCGGCGAGATAAAAAATGTAACTTTAAATGCAACCTCTATAGAATTTAATGAAGTTCTTCAGCAAGGATACAACGTATTCCTTATTGATTATTCTGGAGACGACTATTACTTTGGAATTGGAAATACATTTGTTGAAGATTATCAAATAGAGACTATCTTAAGCACTAAAGATACAGTCACTGTCACTTATCTAAATACTGCTAAAATAATAGTTACATTGGACCTATCCAAATATCCCGGCAATATAACCGCTGATGGTGAGAATATTACCATTTTTGTAAATAATAAGACATATACAGGAACTTTGGAAAATAATACTGTGACTATTAAAATTGTAGCTAGCTATGCAGACAAGTTTGCTTCAAACAACTACACTGCAAATGTAACATTTGAAGGTAATAATATTCTTAAAAATGCTTCCACTAGCTTTGTATTAGTTGTCAAAAAAGGAACTCCTAAATTATCTGCTAGTACAAAAACATTCAAAGTAAGTGCTAAAACTAAAAAATACACAATTATTTTGAAAAACCATAAAAATAAAGTTATGAAAAATGCTAAAGTTACTATCAGAATAAACGGTAAAAACTTCAAAGCAACTACAAACGAAAATGGTAAAGCAACCTTTAAAATCACAAACCTTAAAAAAAGAGCAACTTACCAGGCATTAGTTAAATACAATTCTAGCAAATACTATAATGAAGTAAGTAAAAAAGTAAAAATTATAGTTAAAAAATAAGGAGATTTAAATCTCCTAAACTTATTTTTTTTAAAATTATATAATCCAATCTAGGCCTCACAAATCCGATTTTTTAAAAAAACGAATTTTTTGTAACATCCCCAAGTTCTTGTTTTCAATTTTTCTAATCAAAAAAAGATAATTTTATTAAAGTCAAATTAGATATTTTAACATTATGTTTAAATTTACAAGTAGTGAAGTAAGAGATTTAATAATTGCATTTATTGTTATTTCACTTTGTTTTGCAATAGCAAATGCCGGTAGAAATGTGAATGGCGTACTTACTTTATTGCCTATGATTATGGTTGGAGTAGGTGCAGGTTTCATATTGCACGAATTAGGACATAAATTTGTGTCAATGAAATATGGTTACTGGGCGGAATTTAAATTATGGCCTCAAGGTTTGATATTAGCACTTATTACATCATTTTTCGGATTTGTATTTGCAGCACCAGGTGCAGTTTACACTTATGCAAACTATATGACTGATGAAATTAACGGAAAAATCTCAATTGCAGGTCCCATCGTCAACATAATTCTTGCAATAATATTTTTAGCAATTTGTGTTATAGTCTACCCTACTATATACTCACAAACTTCAGTATTAATATTTATTGTTTGTTCCCTCGGATATTCAATTAATAGCTTTTTAGCTGTATTCAATCTACTTCCAATTGGAAACCTAGATGGATCAAAAGTATTGAGATGGAATTTTGGAATTTGGATTATTACAATAGCTATAGCCGGAATTTTAACATTCATGTCAATGACAATGAGTGTTGAAACTATTGTTAGGTTAATTATAGGAATTTAAAATGACTGAAAAACTTACATATTTTGAAGGAACTCATAGAGTAATAGCTCCTAAAAAAACAATTGAAATTAATGAAGAAAAACTTAAAATAGCAGGAATTACTCGTATTGCAGACATAACTGATTTAGACAGGATTGGGCTTCCAATTTACACCGCCATCAGACCAACTGCTGAAGAAGGCGCAGTCAGCATTTATGCAGGAAAAGGGATTTCCAAAGACCATGCTAAAGCATCTGCAATGATGGAAGGTTTTGAGAGATATTCCGCTGAAAGACACGATGCGGATGAAACCGTAATAGCTACAATTCCAGAAATAGCTGAAAAAGGCAATTATATTGAGCCTAAAACTTTAAACTTAAATCAAAACTTGGAAAAAAAAGATTTAAGCAATATTCAATTAGAGTGGACCCTTACTCATGATTTGATTTCAAATGAAGATTATTATGTTCCTTCAAATGCTGTTTTCCATCCTTACACAAACAATACTGTAGAAAACTTATTTAAATCAAACACCAATGGTTTGGCATCCGGAAACATTTTAGAAGAAGCAATATTGCATGGAATGTTTGAGGTAATTGAGCGAGACGCATGGAGTATTTTTGAGTTAACTCATAAAAATTATGCCCAAATTGATTTAGACAGTATTGAAAGTGAAGTTGTTAATGACACAATTGACAAATTCGAATCACAGGGCATAAAAATCAAGTTAATGGACTTTACAGCAGACATTAACATTCCAACAATAGCGGCTTCAGCCGACGATACCATAACAAAAGATGCAGGACTTTTAACTTTAGGAATGGGAACACACTTAGATCCTGAAGTTGCAATTTTGCGAGCATTAACTGAAGTGGCACAAAGTAGAGCAACACAGATTAACGGTGCTCGTGAAGATACTGTGAGAGCTGATTTTGCACGTGAAGCCGGCTATGAGCGAATGAAAAGAATAAATAAGTACTACTTTAGAGATGAAGAAGAAAAAATTAATCTAGAGGATATTGATAACAGATCCACAACATCTATAAAAGAAGACATCGATATTGTTAAGGATGAATTAATTTCAAATGACATTAGCAGAATTTTATATGCGGATCTTACAAGACCTGAATTAGACGTCAGTGTTGTTCGTGTCATAATCCCTGAAATGGAAGTTTATGCAATAGACCAATCCAGAGCAGGATACAGATTTTTAAAAATAAGATAAAATGACAAAAATAATCATTTATGCGGGATTATCACTCCCATTCAGTGAAGCAAAAGAAATTTTAGACTCAAATGAAAATGTTGAAGTAATCTATAAAAGGCCAATTCAAAGAGGGGATTTGAACTTAGCGTTGAAAGAAAACCCTGACATCATTGGAATAATTGATGGAGTATTTCATCAAAACTCTGCTGTTGGCCATAAAGAAATTCTGACTGTAATGAAAAAAGGCATTAAAGTTTATGGTGCTTCAAGTATGGGAGCATTAAGAGCCTCTGAGTTGGACACATTGGGAATGATTGGAATCGGCTATGTTTACAATCAGTATGCAAGTGGTGAAGTTGATTCTGATGATGATGTTGCAGTAATGCTTGACTCAGAAACACTGGAAGCTCTTTCAGTACCTTTAATTAATATGAAATATGTTTTTACAAACGCTGCTGCAGAAAATATTATTACGGAAGAAGAAAAAGAAGAATTACTTCAAATTGCTAAAAAAACATTTTATCCTAAAAGAAATTATGCTCAAACTTTAAGCTCATCAGACTTGGACAACGATAAAAAAGATGCACTTATCGATTTTATTCGCCAATCACCAGATATCAAAAAAGAAGATGCAAAAAAATTATTGTATCAGATAAAAAATGACTACAATACCCTTTTTTAATTGGGTTATGTAGATTTAGCGAAACATTTCTTCAAAATTTGACATTAAATTATATTAAAATATAATAATGTTAAAGCAAATGATAAAAATAGAATTAAGATAACAGTTTAATTAATCGAAAATTAATTTTAATGAAAGCATTTCAGCTTCCATCAAACATTAGAAAAAAAGTTTTTTCAAAACTCACTTATTCATTTCCGCATATTTTTTTAAAACAATGTCTGGAGTTTCAATAGTTTTTTCAATAGTTTTTACAACCTCATCAGCTTCATAATCTTGAGAAACCTTATTTAAACCTTTCAAAATTAATTGCTTACCCTCAATTTTAAAACCAACATCATCAGCTGTGATTTCAATTAGATTAATTTCAATTTCACAGGCTTTTTCCAATTCATTATCGGTTTTAACCTCATATTTGAGTTTTAAATCTTTATGAGGCATTAATTCATTGACAGTACGTTTGATAACAGATTCAAAAAGTTCTAAAAATTTTACAGCAGGAGGTAAATTATTAGCCCACCAATAAGCAAGAACAGAATTAAGAACAATTTCGTGTTCGGCAAAATCATCATAGAGCCTTGCACGAACACTTACAACACTATCATCAACTGTTTTAATCACCAATACTGGACTAACAGCCATCTTATCACAGTTATTCTACTAATGCTTTGATTAAATCACTAGCTCTAACAAGACCAACAAGATCTCCTTCAACACCAATAACAGGAATTTGTTCAATGTTTAAGGATTTCATTTTTTTAGCACAATCGGAAACTTTGGTTTTAGAGTTAGCTACTTCAACATTACCAACTGCAACATCGCTCACTACTTTATCTGTGAATTTTAAATGGTTTTTCTCAATGTATAATACTGAAGTACTGTCCCAAGACCATTTATCTCCTTCGGTACCAACAGTAGAACTGTGTTCACTTCTTTCAGAAATAATTTCAATTTCGGAAATGAAATCAGTTTCAGTTAAAATACCTGATAATTTAGCATCATCATCTAAAGCTAAAATAGATTTTAATCCAAATTGATTCATACTTTCAAAAGCAACATTTAATGGAGCATTTTCCCAAGTAGTTGGAACAGTAGTAATCATATAATTTTCAACAGCATCATCAACAGTAATTTTAGTTAAAGCTTTTGCTACTAAATCAAATGAAGTAATAATTCCAACAAGTTCCCCATCATCATTTACAACAGGAACTCTTCTTACATCATTTTCAATCATTTTACGAGCAGCATCAGTTACATCATCACCCGGAGCAACGGTAACTAAATCTCTAGTCATTAACATTGCAATTTGTTCTTCATCAGGATTATTAATTAAATCAGAACGGGTTACTAGTCCTACTAAAATGTCAGTATCTTCTTTAACTACTGGAAGTACTGCTTTTTTTTCTTTTCTCATTAAGTCTAAAACTTTTTCTCGGTTACCCGGTACGGAAACACTAACTACATTTTTAGACATTGTTCTTTTAACTAACATAAAAACACCTATATTAACAAATATAATAATAAAATGACAATACCTTAGTGAATAATGAGTACGGCACATTTGGCGGAATTTACAACCTTATCTGCCACACTACCCATAATAAATCTATCGAAGCCAGACTTGCCGGAACTACCCATAACTATTAAATCAACATCTTCTTCTTTTGCCACTTCCAGAATGCTTCTTGCAGGAGAACCTTCTTTTATTACATGAGTTATTTTTAAATCATCTTTGTTTAGTTTATCAAATTCTTTGAGATTCTCTTCTGACCTTTCATTCAGGATTTGATTTAACTGGTATACTTCATCATCCAATGGAAGACCGCTAACGAAATTGTTTTCTGTGACACTCACAGCAACTATTTCAGCTCCAGTAACATTTGCCAAAAACAGTGCATGCTGCTGAGCTTTCTTTGCAAATTCAGATCCGTCAGTAGGAACTAATATTTTTTTATACATCATTAACAACTCCCA
>JAEIGA010011724.1_pt1 | contig 13301 bp, 6 predicted proteins | sample 9270691 | NCBI WGS metagenome assembly JAEIGA01 (sample SAMN17057246, study PRJNA624740) | gut metagenome | biome: biome; isolation source: fecal sample | host: Bos grunniens | place: China: Xizang | collected 2019
AGGTTCAATTAAGTTAAATGAATCATCATCTTTGAGATGTTGTTCCACTCTTTAATGCTAAAGTAGGGGAGTGCTGTAAACGGTTATGTTACTGCTGTTTCTCTATCTCTTCTTCAATGAGATGAATCTTCTTAAGTACTATTTGTGCATCGTCTTTCAGTTTCTCCATCTTCTGACGGATAACATCTACAAGGCTCTGGCCCTTCTTGTTTGATGTGCTGAGGAAACCTAAATTGTTCTCGTAGGTCTGTATCTCGGCTTTCATATTCTCGTACTGACGGATAAGACGCTCGCGCTCGCGTGAGAGGCTGTTGCCGCCCTTGGCAATGCTGTTGCGAAAATCGGCAAGCCTGCGTGCATTGGCATTCACGTGCAGACGCTCGTATACAGCGTTGATGGCGCTCTTGTACTCTTTGTAAAGCTTGTCTTTCTCTTTGAAAGGTACAAAGCCTATGCTGTTCCACTCGGCTGTAAGAGCGTTGAGGCTGCTTATCTGCTCCTCCTCGGGGAGTGTCTCCTCAATGGCCTTTACTTTTGCTATTACGTCGCGTTTGCTCTTTAGGTTCTCTTGCTCTACGCTGCGCTGTGACGAGGTTGCCTTGTTACGGCGCTCGAAGAATGTGTCGCAGGCGCTGACGAAGCGTTTCCATAGTGCGTCGGAGTATTTCTGTGCTACGGGGCCAATCTCTTTCCACTCCTTCTGAAGCTTGGTGAGTTTGTCGGCTGTCTCTTTCCACTCCTCGCTCTCTTTCAGTGCCTCGGCTTGTTCGCAAAGGGCGCGTTTCTTTTCAAGGTTCTCACTGAGGGTCGATTTTACGCTCTTGAAGAACTCGCTTTTACGGCGGAAGAACTCGTCGCAAGCAAAGCGGAAACGCTCGAATATCTTAAGGTTCATCTTCTGCGGTGCAAAGCCTATCTCTTTCCAACGTGTTTGCATTTCAAGAACCTTGTCGGTGGCGCTGTTCCAAGCCTGATAGCTTGTGAGGCTATCAAGGTCCATAGCCTCTATCTCCTCGCATATGGCTGTCTTTTGGTCAAGGTTGGCACGCTCGCGCTCTTTCTTGCCCTCGAAATGCTCTTGATGGCGACGGTTGATGGCGGTTGATGCTGCCTTGAAGCGGTTCCATATCTCTTCGCGCAATTCGGGAGCTACGGGGCCTGCTTCGCGGAACTCGTTGTGCAACTGCTGCAACTGACGGAATGAACCTACAATGTCCTCTTCCTCGATGAGCGCCTCGGCCTGTTGGCATAGGCGTGTCTTAATCTCGAGGTTTTTCTTAAAGTCGTACTCGCGGAACTCGTGGTTCAGCTTCAGCACGTCGTAGAACTGCTCTACATACTGCTGATATTGTTTCCACAGTGTGGTAACCTTGTCCTGAGGTATCTTCTTTATCTCTTTCCAACGTGCCTGTATTGCGCGGAACTCGTTAACTTCGGGTGTTCCCTGCTCGGCCTTTTCGACAAGTTGCTTAAGTTCGTCAAGCATAGTGAGCTTTGTCTCGTAGTTGGCCTGCATCTCCTCCTCTTGTGCTTTCAGCCAGGCGCTGCGCTTCTCCTTGATTAGGTTCATTGCAGCCTTGAAGGTCTCTTCAAGAGCATCGGGCTGGGGTACAAATAGTGTCTCTTCGCCGCCATCGGCAACAAATTGTTTGCGCTCGGCATCAATCTCGACGGTGCGCTGTTTGTAGAACTGTACTTTGAGTGCTTCGGCCTCGGCGCGGCAGTTGAGTGCATCGTCGCTCTGGGCAATTGCCTGCAAGCGCTCGATAATCTCCTGACGTGTGGCCGGTTTTGAGCCGATATTTGCACTCTCCTCGTCATCTGTGGCGAGAATAACTTCTGTTGTCTCCTCAACAGGTTGTTCGTGGCTCAACTCGGTCGTAGCGGCATTGGCAGCCTGTTCAGGGGTGTTCGCGATACTCTGCTCTTGGAGCTCGGTATCCGGTTTCAATGTTTCACTCATCTGCATTATTTTTATAGTTGTTATATGTGCAAAAAACTGTACCGCATAACTTTTCAATTATACTGTCGGCACTGAATTTATTGAATAAAAGTGTGCTTGACATCAATTGATGGCTTGCGGAAATATAATTTTAAACAGTTTTCAACATTATCTGAGGTGCGAATATAAGAATAAGTTTCGGATTTTGCCGCTTTTGCCGATAAAACTTTTTAATTTTATTATGGGACTATTATGTTTTTTATATGTAAAGGTATAATTTAACAATAAATGGATTTTGTGATTGACGATTATTCACTAATTTTGCAACGAAAATTAAATAGTTTTATACTATTTTATTCATATCTTGATATAATAATGTCGAAATCCCTTGTGTTTCAATCGCTTTATTGTGAATGTTTTAATATTTTATATATGAAAAGATTTTTACTTTCGTTTTTCTCTTTCGTAGTTGTGCTTTCGGTAATGGCCGAGACATATACTTACAAGTTTGTAAACGGTGACCTTAAGACCGATGCAGGTGTGGTTACTCTTGGCGATTATGAATGGAGTGCTTCGGCTGCCAACCAGATTAACTGGAATGCTAGCGGAAAGGGTATTCAGCTCGGTTCCAAAACATCTCCTTGTACCTCTTACACTCTTAGTACTAATGCTTTTGCCGATTTTACAATCAAAAGCATAACTGTGAATAGCAGTGTCGCAAATGGTGGTGATGCCAAGCTGACAATTAAGGTCGGCGATAAGACATCGGATGCATTTTCTCTTACTACAGCCGATACTCCCTATACATTTACTTGTGATGATGCTTCGGGCGAGATTGTTATTAGCTGGACTGCGTCGCAGCGTGCTTACTACCTATCGCAGATTTCAATTGAGTATCAGCTGCCTGCCGATATGGTCGAGGTGCCTGCTCCTGTGTTCAAGACTACCGAGGGAGTTTATGCCGACGAGATTACCGTTGAGGCTGAGACAAGCGAACTGGCTGCTGTTCTTTACTATACAATAGATGGTACCGAGCCCAGTTACGAGGATTATCTTGCTCAGGTTGGAACTACAAAGCGTAGTGGATACTATGTTATGTATACAAAACTTACCCAGAGTGCTACTATCAAGGCTATGGCAGTCCTCACCGATGGCGATATGGTGTATAAGAGCAAGGTAACTGAGGCCTCTTATATTGTATCGGCAACTAAGCCCTATCAGCAGGTGTCGGCAGTTGCTTCGGGTAGCAAATATGGTATCATAGCTGCCGATACTGTTGCTATGCCTCTTGCTACAGATAAGAGTTACGGCTATCTTTACACTGATACAGTGAATGCCAAAGGCTCTTATGTCGAGACTGTAGAGTATTTCGGCTTTACCTTTGAGAGCGCCGAGGGTGGTTACACCATAAAGGATGTAAACGGTCGCTATCTTTATATGACCGGTAATTATAATAGCTTTAACGTATCTGAGACACTTCCTACTGAAGGTGCTGTGTGGAGTGTGGAGATTGCACAGGACGGTGCAGCCACAATAAAGAATGTGGCAAAGAATAAGACTATTTATTACTCGCAGCAGTATGCCTCTTTCGGTTGCTATGCTGCCGACAATGTAGAGGAGAATATGATTCTCCCCAAGCTCTATTTGCAGCGCGAGTATCCCGAGACTACAGTCGTTCCTGCCGATAACAGCGTGCTCGCAAAGTTCCAGACAATAACAATATCTTGTCCTTTAGGTATAAAGGCTGCCGATGACCTTAAGGTAGAGGTGCTTGGAATCGAAAAAAATAATATTATGAAGTGTCGTCAGGTAGATGCCAATACTATTGAGTTCAGTCTTGACGCACCTGTAGTAACCGATAATAATATAACGCTGATGGTCTATTTCACCGGTGATATTCTTCTTGAGCCCGATGGAATGGCAGTGCCTATGGTATTCAAGAACCGTCGCCTTATGTATATTGTAGAGGGTAATGCTCCTGCTGCAACAATTAAGGAGGTTAATCCTGCCGATGGTGCCACAGTTGAGAAACTATCATATATTCTCTTTACATTCAGCTACTATGTTGGTGCTACCGAGGATACTTCTATATTCCCCAAACTTTACCGCGAGGGTAGCGACGAGCTTATCCCCATAGAGTTCACTCTTGATACTGAAGATGGTACAGGTAAGGTTGCGCACATGGATGCTGCGCTGCGCGTTGTAGAGCCTGTTACAGCTAATGGTAACTATATTCTTGAGGTTCCCGCCGGATACTTTGTCGATGGCAACGGCCGTTCGCTCGATGGCATTACACTGAAGTATACAGTGAAGAACGATGGCACCGGCATCGCTGATGTTGAGGCTGAAGCCAACGGCTATACAGTATACAACCTGCAGGGTGTAAAGGTGCTTGAAACAACTGATGCCTCTCGTTTGAATACTCTTCCCGCAGGAGTATATATTGTAAACGGTACAAAGGTATTGGTAAAGTAAGTTAGTGATTTAGAGTATCAGCAAAACATAACTGCGTGTATCTTCATTTTGAGATACACGCAGTTATGTTTTTAGTAGATTCTCTTACCTTAAAAATGGGTGGCTTGTTCACTATGTGGGTATTTTATCAATTCATTGCACCGATAATAAAATATAAGAAAAGCAAAAGCATTAAAGGCGGCGCTTAGGTCTCAAATGCCAGTTTGCCATTCCTCTAATGTTTTTGCTTTTCTTGTTCTTGTTTTGCTTTGTCTATAATAGAACTCTGCGCTGTGTTATCTATTTAGTGTTTTTAAGATAATCTGTCTCATATCTTCTCCGGGTCCCGGGGCATAGGCTGTTACGATTTTACCCTCTTGGTCGATAATCATATAGCGCGGAACGCCCGATATGTGGTAGTTGCTTTCAAAGGGCGACTCGACTTCGCAATCGGGGAATAGGTTGGTCAGTCCCTGCATATTGCGTTTCTTTATTGTTGTTAACCACTGTTTTTTTGCTGATTTACGATCTATCGATACAGTCAGGAATTTTACGTTGCTGTTATTCTCGAACTCCTTGCTTAGCTCTATGAATGCAGGCATTTTTGCCAGGCAACTGCTACACCAGGTAGCCCATATATCTATGACTACAACTTTGCCTCGATATTGCGATAGTGTCTGCTCTTTGCCGTTTACATCCTTTAGTGTGGCATCGGGTGCCGGATTACCGGGCATCGTGGGTGCATAGCTGTCGTATAATGCGAGAATTTGCTGTCGCAGGGGAGTGTCGGCTACGTTTTTCTCTATCAATGGGCGTATGCTGTATAGCTCTTCGTTGCAACCCGAGTTTCTAAAGGGGAAGAAGAGCTTGCGCATATATGCCTCGTGTAGTGCGTTGTTCTTGCAGCTGAATACTGTGCGCAGCTTATCGTAATCGTGATTGTTTATTCCTTTTGCCCTGTAGAATACGGTTACTGTTATTCCGTCGCGTGCTTCCTCAAATGTCGCTCCTTTTTGCATTGCCTCAAGGGTCATATAGTGGTCGGCAAAGCGGGCGGTGTCTCTTGCTAACATAAAGTTGCTTACTATGCTGTCGTCGAAGAGCAGTGTCTCAATGCGGCCGGGTAGCTCGACAATGTCGCTGTTCTTGCCCCTGCAACGAAAGATATATTCACCGCTGTTCCATACATAGTGACACATGTTCTTTGTGCGCAGATTGCTGCTGCCGTTGCCTATTTCCTGCGCGAGGCTGTCGTACAGTGCAATAATCTCTTGCGATGAACTGAAATCTCTCGTTTCCCACGCCTCGTCTACATTGGGTAGCGGGGTGCAACCTCCTTGTAGCAGTGCAAATGCTGCAACAAGGAGTACTCTTATCTTAGTGAACCTTTGTCTCATTGTTTCTCTCTACCGTATGATATTTTTATAAGGTCTACTCCGTGCTGCTCCATCATATAATCGATGACAATGTCACGCTTCTCGTGTATCATTGGATAGAGGCTCGACGGGTAGCGCTTTTCGAATTCCTCGGGAGTGAGCCACATAATGTTTTTTATGTATGTGGTAAAGAGATTGTAGTTCTTGTTGCTCTTCTCCCAATAGATTGTGCTTGTAAAATATGAGTCGACCCAAACCTGTTTCTTAAGTCCTGTTCCGAAATTGTCGTTAATCATATCTATAAAGCCAAGCTTATACTTGTATTTTGCCGACTCGGGCTTTTTGATGTCCATCGTGTCGTTGAAATTGAATCCTGTCCAGAACTCGTCGGGAGAACCTAACTCGCTTTTCTTGTCAAGATTCTTAATAAGCTCTATTATCAGCATACAGCGCTGTTGCTTAAGTGCATATTCGGCCTCGTTGCTGTTCATCATCTCCTCGGTGAAGCTTATTGCCCAACAGTCGAATGTGCCTTTCATAAGCATCTTGCGTGGGTCGGTATCGGTACCAACGTTGGCGTCTCCATTGCTGTCATCTCCAAAATCGCGAGGCTCGGTACGCAGATTATCGATCATATAGATTTTTACGGGGAATGCCGAGTTGGCAAACTCTTTACCTATATTGGGGAATATATCCTCTCTGAAATAGTTGACATAGTAGGGGAGCTGCTCTTCGGGTAGGTTCCACGATGGCGCGTCGCGCTCCTCTTCGCTACCTGCTACGTAGATGTCACCTGTTCCTGTTGACACCCACTCTCGATTAAGGTCGGCTTCGGTGACATCTTTGTATAGAAGATAAACTCCAAACTCGGTCTTTATGTCATTTATTATACTGTCGTATTTGCTATCGCCTTGTGGGAATCCACCGCGTATGGGCGAGTAGTTACCCGATGGGGTGATTGCATCCTCGCTCTCGCGGCAGGCACTTAGCAGTGCGAGGCTTGCCAATGCTATTATAAGATACTTTTTCATATTCTTGTTCTATTTGGAAACGGTTAAATTTCAGATATAAGCAAAACATTTTTGCTCTTTCATTCTGCAATGTTAATTAGATGTAGTGCTTATTGGTGAACGTTTCTCGGGCAGGGGGTTCTGTATAAGTTTTCCGTTCTTTTGCATTGCCTCGTTGGGAATGGGAATTGTGTACATAAGGTCGCACTCCTCCAATCGGTAGGTGCTGCTATGTCCTTCGCTGTCGTGCCAAGTGTGTGTTATTGCTGGCATTCCCCAACGGCGCAGGTCGAACCAACGCTGTCCCTCGAAACATAGCTCACGACGACGCTCGTCACGTACAAACTCAATAAGCTCGTCTTGGCTGCTGAACTGCTCCTCCTCGAAATCCTCGGGGTCGAAACGTTTTTCGCGCAGGGTGTTCAGTGCGTATGTGGCCTCTTCTTGACGGTTCATCATTGCGCAAGCCTCGGCATAGTTCAGATAGGCCTCGGAGAGACGCAGGCTGCGTCCGAACTCTCCTGTAACAACCTTAGGCAGATAGTAATCTTTCTCTATGGTTGTATTATTCTGAGTCATTGTGATGGTGGTGGGCGCAATGTTTATTTTGCCGTATGCCATATACATCATCTCGTCCGACCATCCTTTGGGTGATGATACAATGTAGCGTGTCAGACGCAGGTCATAGTCGACGAATGTCTCTATAAGTCCCTCTGATGCCTGGAAGTAGGAGTGCATTCTTTGATTGGTATTTGTGTTTGTATTTGTTACATATTCAGAAACCCAACCAAACATATCTTTTATATATCCGTATGGCCATATTGTCTCGCTCGATTTGTTTGAGGCGTATGAGATATAGTTGTTTATTGTGCGACCGTCAAGTGTCGTGGTCATAGGAATATCGTTAAGGTCTTGCAAAGAGAAATTCTTATTCTCTATTATCTGCTTGGCATAGTAGGCTGCCTTTTCCCAATTTTCCATATAAAGATAGGTGCGTGAAAGTACCAACTGTACCATTGGCAGGCTGGTGCGGTAGCTGTTGCTCCACTGCTCGCTCTCAGGTAGCATAAGATAGGCCTCTTCGGCTGTGTGAAGGTCGCTCAGTATCTGGGTATATACCTCGCGGACAGTCTTACGTGCCAGATAGTCGGGGCTTTCCTCTATTGCGCTGTGTAGCTTAAGAGGTACTCCAAGCGAGTCGGGGGCATAGTTATAGGGCATTCCAAAGAGGTTTACAAGGTTTAGGTAGTAAAAACCGCGCAGTGCGTATGCCTGTGCTTTTACCTTGTTTATATTCTCCTCGGTGTCGTTAACCTCGGACAGGTAGTCTATTACTGCGTTTGCTCCAAGTATCAACTCGTAGTAACTCTTGTAGATGTTGGTGGTTCGCATGTTGGCATTATCCATCATTTCGAACATATCGGGTTGCCAAGTGAATGATGCTGTGTATTTATTTGCATCGAATCCACTTGAGGGCTCCTGATAGGAACTTGCTTCGATGTCATCGTCAAGCAGGTTCAGGAAGGCGTTGAATTCGTCGAGGTCATCGCGCTGATAGGCCTCGCCCAAAAGCAACTCGTTAAGTGATACTGCATCTCTGGGCACAAACTCGCTCTTTGAGTTGGGCTCAAGAAAATCACCGCAGGCATTAAGCACCAATAGTGCCGAAATTGCTAATATGCTGTTTTTTAGTTTCATAATAGTCATTTAATTAAAATCCTAAACTCAGACCCATAGAGTAGACGCGAGGCTGTATGGTGTATCCCAGCTCGGGGTCATAACCTTTCCAGTCGTCGCTTGCTATCACAAACAGGTTGTTTATGTTTGCGCTCAACTGTATACGCGACATACCAACCTTTTTACATATTTTGCGTGGCAGGTTGTATGATAGCGAAATTTGTGTACAGCGCAGGAACGATGCATCGGCAACTCGTACATCAGAATTGGCCCACATCGAATAGATGTTGTCGAAGAGACCGTTGGGGAGATTCAGATTGTAAAGGTCGCGCACCGAGGTGTATAGCGAAGGGATATTTGTCTTGGCTTCGTCGCCTGGCTTTTTCCAACGGTCGTTAAGCTCTTTCGACAGGTTGCCGAAGATGTCGGGCATCTTTCCGCCGGTAAATGTCGAATATGGGTTGGGCAGACGTTTCTTGGAACCTAAGATAAGTGCAAAATCGGCTCCGAAATGAAAGTCTTTCCAACGTAGACGGGTGTTGAATCCTCCTGTAAAGTAGGGCTCGCTCTGTCCCGAATATACAAGGAATGTTGTCGGGTCTATTGTGGGGTCGCCATCGACTGCATCGTATGTGGCGTGTGCAAATGTGGGATAACCGTTTGTGCCGTTGAGTCCTGTGAACTTATACGACCAGAATGCCGAAAGGGGGTAGCCGTTCTTCAGTGGGCGGTCGTGGTTGCCGCTGAGAAAGTCGTGGTGTGTCAGCTCGTCGGCCTCGGCTGTGCGGTCGTCGTCGCGTGAGCGGTTCCAGTTCTTGCTGGCGTTCATTCCTACCGTCCAGGCAAAGTCATTGGTGCGGAAGGGGGTGAAGTTAAGCGTAAATTCCACTCCGTGATTGGTAATGATTGCGCCGTTGAGTGGCATACGCGATGTACCATATTCCTGTGCAATATCCTGTGTTATTATGGCGTGTGAACGGCGTCCGTAGTACTCCATATTCATTGATATTCCAAAGAGTGCAAGGTCGAGACCCAGGTTCCAAGTCTTTGTGCGTTCCCATTTGAGGTTGGGGTTGGCAAGGCTCGAAATAGAGAGATAGTACTCGCCATAGCTGTCGAGCAGTCCCTCGTATCTTACTATCATTTCGGGGCTTATGCTGTTTACGACATTTCCCTGTATACCGTATGTGGCGCGAAGATTGGCTTGGTCGAGCCAGGGGATATACTCCTCGACAAATGCCTCTTGTGCAATCTTCCACGATGCTCCAAATGACCAGGTGGGGTCGAACTGTTTGTTTGTGTCCTGTCCGAATCGGTTCGAGGCATCGGAACGTACATTTACGTTTACGACGTAGCGGTTTTTCATCGAGTAGGCTACGGTGGCAAAGAACGACATATAGTTGGTTAATGTCGAGGTCTTGCTCCAACCACCGTTGTAGAGTTGTGTCATTGGGCCCCATCCGATATTTATGTTACTGCCAATGGGTTTGAAATTTTCGGGCAGTGTGGGCGATACAATAATCTCGCCGCGCTCGGGGACATAGCCGTATGCAATGTTACCGTCGCTCTCGCCCTCACTCGAACGAATCTCCATACCAAGCATTGCATTCAGGCGGTGGTTCTCATTGAACTCCTTGCTGAATGAGAGTCGGTGCGAGGTGCTGTACGACAGTGTCTGTTGGTTCGATTGGTTGAGAACACCACCGAATGGCATCAATGCTGCGTTATATTTATCACTGCCTGCCTTTTCGCTACCGTAGGGGTATCCGCGGTAAAGTTGCTCGACTTGTGAGGTCTTTTCGCCGGCGAAACTCTCGCTTTTGTTGCTGCTGAGCGAGATGCTTGCTGTTGCATTATATGTGAGCCAGCTAAGGATTTTGTACGATATATTACCCGATGCGTTAAACATTGTTCCACGATTCTTGGAGTAACTGTTCTCCATCTCATTGAAAATGTTGTAACTGTATTGGTTCTGGTCGCCAAGTTCGCTGTTGTATTGGTAGCGGTAGTGTTTGTTATAGAATACTCGGCTGCCATCAGACTCGTAGGCGGGGATGGCGCGGTTGGTGTTCATAGCATAACTGTAGGGGTTGACACCTGCACCGTAACCCTCGGAGTTTCTTACGCTTCCGTTCAACTGTACACTAATGCTCAAGCGGTCGTTTACGTTGCGGTTGATGCTCAGTCGGGTTGTTATCTGGTCGTTCTCATTGCCAACCTCATAACCCTTGTTGTCCGAGTAACCAACCGATGCGTTGTAGGTGTATCTGTCTGTTCCGCCCGAGATGCTGAGATTATGATTCTGACTCACCGAGTTACGGGTAAGAAGATCGAACCAGTCGGTGTTTACGGTCTCTAATCGCTGTAGATAACTTGAGAACTGCTCCTCGCTTATCATACGCTTGTTGAACATTGCCATTAGACCCTCATAGGTGTAAATCTGTGGCAACGGTTCACTCTGATAGCGTACACCGGCCTCGTATGCCTCTTTGCTGAACTGTATGCGCTCGTATGAGTTCATATAGTCGTACATATCGTATGTGGGGCGCTCACGTACCGATAGATTGGCCGAGTAGTTTACGCTTATGCGTCCCGGAACACCCTTTTTTGTTGTAATTACGATAACGCCGTTCGAAGCTTTTGAACCATATATGGCTGTTGCCGAAGCATCCTTCAGTACAGTGATATTCTCAATGTCCTGTGGGTTAAGCCAAGAAATTTGATTACCGATAAGTTCGCGCATATCCGAGGTTATCGAGGAACTCATATCAATGCTTATGGGGTCTTCCTGTATGACTCCGTCCACAACCCATAGAGGGTCGCTGTTACCCAATATTGTCGATGTTCCGCGAATGGTAATCTTTGGCGATGCACCAACGCGTGCCGTGCTGTTAATAACTGTCATACCTGCCACCTTTCCCTGTAGCATCTGGTCGATGCTCTGGTAGGCAGGCATCATAATGTCCTCGGCTTTTACAGTGGTAAATGCTCCCACCATATCCTTGCGGGGGAGCTTGTTGTAACCATCCTCTACGATGCTCACCTCGCTCAGCATGGCCTCGTCACTCTTGAGTACCACTTTAAGATGCTCTTTTGTAGTGCTCTCGGTGAGTTTAATCTTTACTGTTTTTGTGCCTACGAAACTGACTACAAGTTCGGTATTCGGTGTATCTGTGTTTACCTCAATCTTGAAGTCACCGTGTATGTTGGTGCTTGTACCTCGCAACATTTTCTTTTGTTTCATAATGGCAACGCTGGCACCCGGCAGGGGAGCACCGAACTCGTCGGTGACGGTTCCGGTAAGTGAGGTGGCACTCTGTGCATAAAGTGCCGGTGCACATAGCAGACACAATAAGAAACATAGAATTTTGTGTGTCATTTGTTTAGTGCTCATAGCTTATTTGCTTGAATTTATTAACGGTTTTTATTTTGTTGCTAAATTAGTGTGAATTTTTCTTATATGCTAACAAAAGATAAAAAAAACTATTGTTAATTATATTATTAAACACAATTTGTTTTATTAGTTTAAAAGACTATCTTGAACAGAGGTAAGCAACTGATTGAAACAATAGTGTAAGATGTTATTAATTTGGATAAGACACAGACTGCATTCTCTGCCTCGCATAGAATGCAGTCTGTGTCTTATTGTGCTGTATGTTACAGTTTTACGTCTATACTCACAGGGAATACATAGCTGTAATCGCCTCGTGTGTTCATTGTGTTGTACAGATTGGCAATGGTGCGCTTAACCCTCTTTTTGAACACTTTTTTGCCGTTGTATATGACTGTGACTTTTTTGTCAAGGTCGAGCATCTTGTCGTTAAGATGGATGGTGATGTGCGAGTAGTCGCATTTCTCAATTATAATGTTGTTGCCCTCTATGCGGGCTACAATGCTCTTTCCGTGAGCAAGCTCGTCGGCCGGTGCCGATAGCCAATAGAAATGCTCGCGCACAACCTCCTCTTGTCGCCAAACAACCTTGGTGGGGTAGGGGTTACGGCGGTACTGAGCCATCCAACCGAGTGACTCGCTATCGACAAGATCCATCCAGTGTCCTTTGCCCTCGATGATATTTGTGCTGTGTGTGTACCCCTTGGGGTCGTTCATTTGCAGCGAATCCATAACCTCGCCCCTCTCCTTGGCGAGAGTGTTGCGGTTGTATGCGCTGTCGTGCTCGCCCATCCATATCATAAAAGGCAGATTACGCAAGTTGACCTGTTGTGTGTTGCCCGGATGACCGGCCATCATAGATGCTGCAGCCCATTTGTCGGCCATACGTGGTGCCATACGCCACACTCCGTCGCCACCTGCCGAATATCCCATAAGATACACTTTGTTGGGATTGACCCCCTCGAAAACAACGGCGGCTTGTATAAGTTTTTCTAAAAGCTCGTCAAGACCGGGACGGCACCACAAATCCCAGGTATTCCAGGGCGCTCGTGGCGCAACATATAAACCCTCGGTGGGCTTGTAAAGATATATTTGATTGACCCACTGCTCGTCGTTGACCTCTTTGGGCACACCGCCACCGCCGTGCATCGAGATGTAGAGGCTGCGGCCATCGGCAGGCATACGGCCGAAATCGCGGCAGGCACAAGCCAAAGTCAATGTATCGTGTACGAGTTTTAACTTTTTCCACTCCTCTTTCAGACGCAGGGCTGTGGCCTCGGTCCAAAGAGACTCGACCAGAAATGTAGCTCTGTCGCTCTGCTGCTTGTTTAACTTTTTCTTGGCAAATGAGGCCTTCTCTAAGCTTTCTGCGGGGCTTTTTATCCACGCTTCAAACTCTTGAATCTGCGCAGATGCGCAAAAGATGGTAAATAACATTACCATCGTTGTAAA
>JAEIGA010011725.1_pt1 | contig 13300 bp, 6 predicted proteins | sample 9270691 | NCBI WGS metagenome assembly JAEIGA01 (sample SAMN17057246, study PRJNA624740) | gut metagenome | biome: biome; isolation source: fecal sample | host: Bos grunniens | place: China: Xizang | collected 2019
AAGAGATATATACCATCCTCGGGGAGAGTTACCTTCTGAACGAACATTCCTTCAACGTCATCACCAATGCCTGTAATGGTACCGGATGTACCGGGAACTACCTCTTCTTCGCCTTCACCGGATCCGGAATTATCGGGCTGCTGATACCAGACAATGATACAAGAGCCGTCGGGGATCATAGAGGTCAATGTAAAGGTGTGCTCACCTGCTGTAAGATAGATGTCACCTGTTACTATCTCACCGTTGTAAGTAATTATAGGAGCGAAGGGTGCATCATCGCTGGTAGGATAGCCTGTAAGTCTGAATACATACGTGCCATCTGTGGTAACAGTTATTGTAAACGAACCGTTACCCTCGGAATCGATAGTAGATTCTGCAGGTGCATTTACGAAGTCGTACTTTGCATAGGATACTGTAACCTCTTCACCGGGAACAAAGAGTACACCGATATAATAATCACCTGCAACATCCTCAAGAACACCGTCAAAGATGCTGTAATCTACGCCATCACGGGATATCATAAGGATGGGTGCCAATCCTCCGGCAGCTTCAGTCGAATACTCGGTAGGAGTGAAGAGATATATACCATCCTCGGGGAGAGTTACCTTCTGAACGAACATTCCTTCAACGTCATCACCAATGCCTGTAATGGTACCGGATGTACCGGAAACTCCACCGCCATTAGGATCATCAACCTCAATGCGTGCTATCTCGAGACAGATGCTTGCCTTTGCAGGGCTTGCAAGAGTAGTACCGATCTTGAATATCTTGGTAAGGTTATCCTCGGTGAGCTCGAACTCAACGAAGCCGTCGTTGCCGATCTCTACGCCGTCAACTATAGCAGTTACGTACTGCCAAGCAAATATCTTGTATGTGCCGGGCTCGGAAGCAACGAATCTTGCGTAAACCTCTTTGCCACCGTTAACTGTAAACTCTGCGTTCTGTCCAATGGTAAGCTCGTGATAAAGAGCATCACCGACAAGTCCGCATACAGTACACTTAGCGGACTCGTAATAAGTAGCCTCTGTCCAATCGTGAGCTCCTGCCTCAACGTGGCTTGCATCATTTCCGCAAACACGAGAGTGTGTACCGTCGCCTAAGTCTGCCCAATCGGACCAAGCGTGACCGAGAGCGGGAACAATAACATCGCCGCATACGGTACAGGTCTGCGCTGTATCACAGGTTGCCGCAGCACCGCCGGTATGGCCGAGAGCCTCAACGAGCACTTCCTCACAAACGGTACATATCTGTGCGTTCTCACAGTCAGCCGCAGCACCGGGTGTGTGACCAAGTGCGGGAGTCTCATTTGTTCTGTAGCTGTCGCCACAGTAAGAGCAAAGGTGGAGTGTATGTCCTGTGTCGCTGCAGGAAGGAGCAACTACAGTCTCTTCATAGTTGTGTCCGATAGCGTCAACGGGATCTGCTGTGTATGTATCGCCACAGTAACAGGTATAGGTTGTATAGCCTGCTTCTTCGCAAGTGGGCTTTGTTACAACCGCCTCGTGCTTGTGGCCAAGAGCCTCAACGAGCACTTTCTCACAAACGGTACATATCTGTGCGTTCTCACAGTCAGCCTCTGCACCGGGTGTATGACCGAGAGCAGGAACGGGATCTGCTGTGTAGCTGTCGCCGCAATCACACACATAGAGAGTGTAACCGGGTCTGTCGCATGTGGGAGCAACAGTGCTGGTTACGTGGTTGTGTCCGGTTGCCTCTGCAAGAACTGCATCACAAACGGTACATACCTGATTCTCTGTACAAGTTGCCTCGGGACCTGCTGTATGTCCGGGAGCAACGAGAGTCTCGGTGTAAGTGTCACCGCAAGCGCACTCATAAACCTTAGAGCCGTTTTCGGTACAGCTCGCGGGAGTGGTGGAAACAACAACGTGATTGTGTCCGGTTGCTGCCTCGCCGGGCTCGTTACATACCGAGCAATATCCGTTCTCGGTACAGGTGGGATCTACCCATTTATGACCGAGAGCATTTCCGGATTTATTACCGCATAGAGAGCACGTCTTGGGCTCTGTACAGGTAGCATCGGAATAAGAGTGTCCTGTAGCCTTATCACCCGGTGTGCCGCATACCTTACAGTAGCCGGGCATTGTACAAGTGGGAGCCGCCCAATCGTGGCCAATAGCCTCACCGTCGGTAGCGCCACAGGTCTTACATGTCTTGGGAGTATCGCAATCTGCATCTGCCCAATCGTGACCAAGAGCCTCACCCTCGGTAGCACCGCAGGTCTTACATGTCTTGGGAGTCTCGCAAGTGGGATTCTGCCAATTGTGACCAAGAGCCTCACCGAAGGGCTTATCACAGTTAGCGCAGATTGCAGGAGATGTACAGGTAGCTGCCGTTCCCTCTACGTGAGGAATAACGCTTCCGTAGGATTCACCGCATCTTGCGCAGGTGTTGGGAGCTGTACAGGTAGCTGCCTGCCAATTATGGCCGAGAGCCTCACCGTCGGTCTCACCGCAAAGGGTACAAACCTTAGCTGCTGTACAAGTGGCATCCTGCCAATTGTGCTCGCAAACAGGTACGATCACCTGGGTGGTAAGCGTAACGGTTACGTCAGACTTAACGTCAGAGACCTTAAGTGTGTAAACCAGCTTTCCATCCTTGGATGTGGGCTCACCGTCTATTGTCGCGCCGGTCGCTGTGAGAGAGTAACCCTCGTCAACGGTAACGGTGATGACAACATCCTCGCCCTCTTTTACCTCGTAAGTGCTTGCCGAAACTGTAGCGTTGGCAACAGCGCCTACGGTTACTGTGTAGACGGGTGTTACAACGGGCTCGGACATCTGATATCCGCACACGTCGCACTTTCCGTCATTTTCCTTTTCGTCTACGTGAAGAGCAAGGTCTTCCTTACCGCCACAATCACAAGCATGGAAATGCTTGGACGAGTTGTAGGACCATTCCTCGCTGAACTCGTGAACGTGCTCGTTTCCCGCAACGCCGCCAAATAAGAGCGTACAGGAAGAGAATGCGAGCAAAAGGATCATTGATACAAGTACCAATAAAGAAACCTTTTTCATTTTGAATTCTCCTTTTTTCTCCATTAATTTAATGGATATTTTGACTCGATTTATTATAACATAGCGAATCGAAAAGGTCTATACCTTTTAATTAATTTTAAGCGCAGAAATAAAAGTTTATTTATTTTAAACAAAACGCGGGATTTATTTTAGTCATTTTGCCCTTGTGGAAATGTGACATTTTCTGCGTTTGGGTAAAATAAAAGAGGCAGAGGAGCTGTAAGCGCGCCTCTGCCACAGGTATTTATCAAGCAATCAGTCGGAATAGTATCCGCAGGCGAAGAGCCACTGTGAATCCTCATACGAGTCGTATCCGCAATCTTCGCCGATTCCAAGACCGTCGCTGAAGAGTCTCTGACTCATACTGAATTTCTGCAAGAAATCCTTGAGCTCTGCAGTAACGGGACATCTGCCCTCTATAGCTATATCTGCATAGCCGAGCTGACCAATGTAGATCTTGGAGATATGACGGCAATCCTTTGTGCATTTTTGGCAATTATCCTCGATAGGACAGCATCCGCCGTTTGTCTTTCGGCAAGGACAGTCACCGAGGCAGAAGTAATTTACCGTGTCATTTACAAGCTGTGCGTATCCCTCAATAAAGAGCTTGTAGTTCTCGGTGCCCTCGTTTATAGTCAGATTCTTGTTACCGCTGTACTCCATCGTGGAGAAGGATGCGGTGGAGATTACCGAGGTTGGGATGGTGATATTCGCGTAAAGGATAGGGCCGTATCCACCTGTCGAAGCATACTTTTCGGAGTTGTAGATGTGGTAGTATCCATCAGCTTCGTTATATTTGACGATGCTCTGATCGAACACCTTCATTCCCGACACGCTGACGTAAGCCTCCTTATACTGCGAATCACCAAACAAATTGCGATTGGATGCCAGATATGACGCATACGCCGTCTTATCAAAGCCCTTGGTGATGAATTTCGGTATGATTATGGAAGAATTAACATATCCGTCGAAGATGTAGGTGCCGGTATAGGTTATGGAGAAATCAACGTTTACGGGATAGACGGCATCCTTGCCCTCGACCCAAACACCAAAGGTGTAGCTGTTGCCGATAAACTCCTCTCCTACCTGAACCGTGTTTTTGAAGTTTTTGGTATAGCCCGAGGAAACTCCACCGTCGTCGAGCTTTTTGTCATAGCCCTTCCACGCCGAGCTTCCTATATAAACGTCGGCGATCGGGTTATACATCTGTGCGCTGACGTCCATATGCGACTCAATAACATAGGTTCCCGCTCTGACCGGAGTGAACTCGAAATATACGACCTGATTCGCTCTCTCAACCGTAGCGCGGAAAAAGCTGGGGTTATCACTCATTCTGTCGATGAGCTTACAGTTATAGAGCTCTGTTCCGGCTCCCCGACAGCTTGCTATCCTATAGAGCTCAACCGTGACGTTCGGTCTGTCACTGCTTGCCGTGTAAATGTTCGGGTTGTAGGTGTAGCCCTCAGGAAGATTTATAAGGGTAACCGTGTAATCTCCGTCGAGTCCGTAGCAGGTTGCCCTTCCGTCCTCGCCAACGTTTACCGTCTTATAGCTCTTACCGTCGGTCCATCTTACCTTCAAGGACGTGCTGTCGCCCGTGTCAGCGGGCACAAAGGGCTTACCTCCAAGCATTACGGTGGCGGTAAAGGGGGTACCCGTGTTATCTTGCGAGCCACCTTCTCCCTCCTCGGTGTTATCTGTGGAAGTATCGCTCTCAGTGTTGCCCGTGTCCTGATCCTCCGGGGGATTGTATTCACCGCAGGCGGTGAAGGAAACCAAAAGTGACATAATCAAAATGAGAGATATTAGCCAATTTTTCATTTCGACACCTCCTTTGATTTTTTGGAAAATACACTCTTTATATCTGCCCATCTGAGCTTTCTGATGAGTGTATCAATAATATAAAGCGCAACTGCCGCGGCGAGGAACGGAACTGTAAATCTAAGCACGTAGGTGGCTACCTTTCCGTCGTCGACGCTGAAATCGACGTCACTGTCCTCATATACCAAGCCGTTATTACGCATAAACGTGTATATAGCGGCGGGGCTGTATACCCTGAAGCTATCGTACTCGGGAGAATAAGATACGGAATAGGTGCTCTCGGACGAATATGAAACTGTAGAGAGCGCATAGGTAGTCTTAACACGGTACTTACCTGCAAGTCCGGTCTCAATTTTGTAGAAGTAACGATAGGAGTCAAATATAAGCTTCTCCGACATTTCACTGCCGTCGGGCATAATGACCGTAACCGTCATTGTTGCGTCGGGATTGAGAACAGTGGGGATAATCTCAATGTGGGAATACTTACCGTCATATTCAATATTAACGGTATAGGGGTAATCTATTCTCTGCTCTGGAATACAGGTCTCTGCCACGTTCTCGAGGAAGGAAAGCCCCTCCCCCGCGCTCCATGCCGACGACCATGCACCGCTGAGTGTAGTAGCCAGGGTTGCTACACGTCCCTTACCGTACGACCAATAAGCGTACAAGGGAACGTCCACCTTTTCGCTGAGATTCTCGTACTGAACGCAAAGAACAGTCTCTGCGCTAGCCTTCTTGCTGGTGTAGACGTAGCCGTATATGTCGGGCAGCTCCTCAATACCGATGAGAACGTCGTCATTAGGCTTTTTGATTATTACCGGAGTCTTTTCCTCTATAACGGTTCCGTTAAACTCATCGGAAATATCCTCGAGCATAAGCTTCTTGAGGTCGTCGGTATTACCGCACATGTGACTGCTTCCGCCACCCTTAAGAGCTATCTGCTCCATATTGTAGATGTACTCAAGCTGATCGGGATTCAGCTTTCCCTGCTCGAATGCCTGTGTATTTGTGGTAACTATGGTAGAAACCTTGATATTGTTGGCATTAAGTATTTCCGCAGACTTCTGTGGATCGTCATCAAGATCGCCCGCGCCCTCAAACGACATACCGTCGGAGATAAGAAGTATCTGATTCTTGCTGTAGCCTGCGCCGGATATTACCTCGCCTGCCCTGTCAAGAGCCGCACCTATCATAGTACCCTGAGTAACCTCGAGGGTCGCGATCTTGGCAAGCGCCTCCTTGACATTCTCCTCGGTAGCGGGACGGGGTGTAACGATAGTCTGCGAATCGCCCGAGAAGCGAATTATAGCAAAATGGTCGGTAGGCTCTATGATTCCGAGAAGATACTGTGCCGAAGCCTTTGCCATCTCAAAATACTGGAAATCGACGATCTGCATACTGCGCGAGGTGTCGATAAGGAGTGTGAATAGCTGCGGATCGGTATCGTCGTTACCGAATTTTACGGGAAGCATATCCTCAAGAGCCTTGAGAGATTGATCCTCTTGATTCTGAATACGCGTGTTTCCTGCCGTTATAAGACTCTTGCCAAACGAAGAAACAACCGTATCGAGAGACTTGATAAATGTCTCGCTGTTGTTTATTGCTCTGACGTCCACGTCGGATATTATGATCTCATCGTACTTACAAAGCTCCTCTACCGTGAACGGAACATTGAACGGAACAGGCTTGGGATTGGGGTTGCTCCAATCAAAGGGAGGCTCCGACGGCTTCACGCAGGAGTCTATTTCAGCATTATCACCGTACATAACACGAACTGTATTTATATCAGCCGTATCGTCGGTAATAAGCAGAATTTTAATAGTTTTGTTTACTTTTTGTGTAAATTTATGCGAATTATTCTTCGCTATTGAATCCTCGGTGCTATTGATAACAACGTCATAATCGAACTCTCCCTCACTCGAGGTGTCGAGGTCAAAGTTAATGATATTGTATCCTGCAGTCAGCTTAACAGCCTTCTCAAGATATACCGCACCGTTTTTAGTAAGAGTCGCTATAGCATCGGTCTCAAAGGACGACTCGACAAGAACGTCAGCCGTTGTCTTGTGTCCAAGGTAGGTAGATGCATTGAAATCTACCGAGGAAACCTGGAGCTCTCTTGCTCCATTCTTCATATTACTGTCGACGTAAATAGTGTCTATATATACACCACGCGACTTCATATCATCGATAATTCTCACAAGCTCACCCGTAGCATCGGGATCGGTGGACATACCGTCAGTTATAAGGATTATACGCTTGATAGCCGAGTCTCCGAAGAGCGAGTCGGTGTATTTCAGCGCAGATACGATATCGGTCGCACTGTCGTTTACCTTATTATTCTTGATTGAGGTGTACTTTTCACCGAGAGGAGTATGGAGTCTGTAGTTTTTACCAAAGGTAATTACGCCCATCTCCGTGTTCCTCGGCAGATTCTTCTCTATATCGAAAATGCAATCGTCGATAAACTCAATACTGCCGTCGGTGGATGCCGAAGCATCGGCCAAAACGTAAAGCTCGGTCTCGGTTATGACCGTTACGTTCGACATTCCTGCCGCCGCAAGCACGACCAGCACAACTATGACGAGATGTGATATCAGGGCAAACGTAGCCGCCTTTGATTTATTCTCCTTTCGTATAGCTATGCAATACGGCACTATAACGAGCGCCGCAAGCGGAATGATGAGGAGAAGCAGATACGGATTATCGAAGCTGATATTTATCATAACAGTACACCATCCATTCTGCCGTAAATAATAACGCCGCGACGATAAAGAGAGTCGTCATCATATCGAATAGTCCGTCTCTTCCCTCGTCACCTGCCTCACCCTGTATATTGAATGAGGATGCCTGAGCGCTGGGATTTCTTTCCTCCTTCGGCACGGAGGAATATATGTATAGCTCTCTTTCTGTGCCCGAGATATCCACGGTCACCTTATACTCACCAACCTCGGTGAGCACAAATTCGCTGACAGCCGAAGAGGTGTCGGTATAAACCACAGCTCCGCTCGGAGAATCCACACGGATACTGTTGCATCCTGCCACCACGTTTATCTCCGCGACGTCACCGCAATAATACTCGGTGGTGTCTATAACGTTCGGGAAGGAGAAGGCGAGAAGATTTCTCGTCAGTATAAGATAATCTACAGAAAGAACAAAATCGGAGTCGTGGAAATTAAATGCGAACACGACCTCCCTGTTACCGTACGTGTTAAGTCCGGTAAACACAATGGGGTTACCCATATAGGAATAAAGAGTAGTAAAATCACCGTAAAGACCGCACTTCATATATTTCGACACGGAGATGCTGTCACCTATCATTCCCTGCGTGAGTTTTCTCACGGTGGAAGACGTAGATTCCGTGATGTCGAGCGTATCGGAGCCGCCCTCCATCTCTACCTCTCTCTGCACGCTGAAGCCGCTGTCCTCAAGATTGCTTGTAAGACCTATAAGCCATACCGAGCCATCCTCCGGCATAGCGCCGGGGTTATACGCGTCGAATATATAGAGTCCGTATCCGGAAACCTTCTTATCCTGCTTTGCGAGTCTTGCCGCCTCTATGGCATACTGCTCAGTGCTGATCGTCCTGACCTTCGCATTCTTCGCAACCGCGGAAAGAGCGGACTCAAGGAAGAAGGGATTGTCGCTGACAAGGAGCGCCGTGTATGAGTTTTCACTGTCAATGCTATACACGGTAGCCACGTTATCAAGCGCCATCGCATCCTCGGTAGGTATCTTGACCGTGAGGGAATAGAAGCTGTCCAGAGTCACAGAGAGATTGAACGGTGCAGGCTTATCCTTTTCAGCATAGACCTTGGTGGCAGACATAAGAGTGTCCGCGGAATCGTCATAGACCTCGATATCTACCATTCTGTCGGCACCGTAGGAAATTACACTTCCAGACACTGTAACCGTGCCCTCGCCCTCGACAAAGCTGACATCGTCGAGAGATATATTGTTCTCTGCACTCGCTACGTTTATCTGCTTCACGTTGGTGTGAGAGAGATAATCAGTATCGGTGACAAGATAGGTAACTACGGAGGGGTTCTCGTCAAAGTAGCCCTGCGCCACGCCTATCGCATCAACGAAATCGACAGAGCCGTCCGAGGTGGATATGGCATCCAGCTTCTCGAATATGCGCTCTCTGTTGTCACTATGCTCAAAAACGACCTCGGTGGTATCTCTTACCACCACGAGGGAGAATACACTACCCTCTCCCGCGTCGTCGATTATGTCGCGTATCTCGTCCTTGGCGCGATCAAAGCGGGTTTTGCCGCTCTCGTCCTCCATATTCATGCTTCCCGAGCCGTCGAGGACAAAGCAATACTCATCAGCCGCACCGGGTATAACAAGTATGGGATGCGCTACCGCGAGCGAAAGCGCGGTAACGAGAAGAAGCTGGAGAATAAGGCTTATAATGCCGGTTATTCTCGAGAGAGGATTCTTTCTTTTGAAGAACCTTTCACTTAACGTCCAAAGATAAGTAGAGGCAACCGTCTGCTCGGTGTATCTGTTTTTGATAAGATACATTATGATGAAGATCGGTATGCCTACAAGACCGAGAAGTCCTATGGGATACAAAAACGTCATCTCACTACCTCCAGGGCCTCAAGCCTATCGAAGATCACCTGCATAACGTCGTCCTCTGCAGATACGAGCAGATAACTCGCACCTCTTGAGAAGCAATAGTCGGCAATCCTCTTCTTGCTATATTCAAGGGCGGCTCTGTACGCGTTCAGGACGTCCTTGTCGATGTTTCTCTTGTAAGTTTTGTCGGAATTCTCCGCATCAAACAGATGCATTTTACCCGTGAGCTGAGGGTTGATCTCCTCTAAGGAAAGCACCTGCAGGCAGAAAACGTCGCGCTTCTTGCTGATAAGATGCTCTATAGCTGTCTCAAAATCGTTATCGGTAAGGAAGTCGGAAATGATAACCGACATACCGTCACCCATGCCGACGGTTGAGGGCAATATCGCCTCTGAAATACGGCTGTCGCCGTCAAACTCAATGCTGTTGAGCCTGTCTATTCTCGTGAAGAAGGAGTCCCTGCCCACGGTGGGAGGAACTATTTCCGTCACGCAATCATCCTTGATCGTGTATATGGAGACTCTGTCCATCTCATTGACGGATATGTAAGCGATGGCCGCGGCAAGCTTTACCGCCTGCTCCGCCTTCATGCCCTTGCCGTAGTCCATAGAACGGCTGGCATCTATGTATATCCTGGTATGCATCTGCCTCTCGTCGTGGAAAAGCTTAAGGTAAAGCTTATCAAAGCGGGCATATGAGTTCCAATCTATTCTCGCTATATCGTCTCCGGGTATGTAATCACGATGATCGGCGAATTCAGAGGAGGAGCCGTACGCGGCGTTGTTTCTGCTTCGCTTATTGCCACCGAACATGCCGGCGACGTTATGCTTCAAAAGTGTCTCAAGAACGTCAAGGCTCGAGAGAAACTCTTCGTCGATTACATACTTTTTCATTTTAAGGTCTCTTTGTGTCCTTTACCAGCATTTCAATGATCTCGTCCACAGAGAGCTTCTCATTGATAGCAGCGTAGTTGATTTTAATTCTGTGTCTGAGTACGGGCTTTGCAAGCGCGTCTATATCGGCGTAGGAAACGTTGTAATTACCGTGCATAAGAGCGCGAACCTTTGCCGCGGTGATGAGTGCCTGTGCAGCTCTCGGAGATGCTCCGTACTTTATGTACTTTTCCGCGACGGACGAGGGATTCTCTATCTCGGGATGAGTAGCTGAAACAAGGGATACCGCATACTCAAGAACGTCGTCTATAACGGGAACCGATGCGGCAAGCTGACGCATACCGAGAATGGTAGCACCGTCAATAACAGCCTCTGCTGTCTCGTCCATGGTAGCCTGTGTCATATTTACGATATCCTTAAGCTCGCCGATGCCGGGGAACTTCATCACAAGCTTGAACATAAATCTGTCCATCTGTGCCTCGGGAAGAGGATACGTACCGTCCTGCTCTACAGGGTTCTCGGTAGCCATTACGAAGAAGGGCTCGGAGATAGCGTGAGTTGCCTTACCTATGGTAACCTTGTGCTCTTGCATTACCTCGAGCATAGCCGACTGAGTCTTGGGGGTTGCTCTGTTTATCTCATCCGCGAGGATGAGGTTAGCAAACAGGGGACCTCTGCGGAATACGGTGCGCATATTTCCGTCCTTATCCTTCTGGATAATGTTAGTACCCGTGACGTCGGAGGGCATAAGGTCGGGGGTGAACTGAATTCTCGAGAAAGGAAGGCTGAGAACACGGCTGAGGGAACGAACCAATCTGGTCTTTCCTACACCGGGAACGCCCTCGAGAAGAACGTTTCCGCCCGAAATAATAGCTATAATAACGTTCTCGATAACCTCCTCGTTACCTACAACGTCCTTTGCAAGCTCTGTTTTAATTCTTTCGATCTCTGAGCTGAAGCTCTTTGCATTTTCTAAATTTTCCATGTTTATATCCTTAATCCTTATTAATTACTGTTCTGGTCGTTTCCGCCGTAAAGACTGCCGAAGTAATTCTCTATCGCGTCGGAAATATCATCGTCTGTTTTACCGTCGAGAACCTGTTCGTTCGCCTTACCGAAATACTCATCAATTATATCGCCGTAAGGCACGTAGGTATTTGTATCGGGGTCGAATATGATGTCGTCACTGCCGTATATCGCATCGCCCGTGCCTATACCGCCCGAGCCGACGTGTATCTCATCGTCATCCTCTTTATCACCGACTCCGCCCTCTCCGGATGCGGGTCCTCGGTCAATGTCATCCTCGATGATCGGTATGTCCGAATCAAGCTCGGATGCCGAGATAGCAAAAAGATTGCACAGCGTGGTATTGACCTCGGAAACGGTGGCGCGGTTTACGTTTTGCGCTATCAGCTCTGTTGAAATCGCCTTGCCTGCCGTCTCAAACAGCTCGACAAGCTCGGTCTTGGAAGCGGTCTTCATCTCGCCGGCGAGAGTTTTGAATTCCTGATATATGGAATCCTCATTATATACGCCGGAAATGGAAAGGCTGATGCTTATCTCGTCACCAATAAGCGAAAGATCGTCGTAAGAGGTATCCGCAAAGGTATCCGTGAAGTCCTCCATAGCACCCCTCGTACCCGTACCTGTGAGATCTGCCATCTCCTTACCTATGGCGGCTAAATTCGGATTCGCGCTCTTTTTGAACTGCTCACCGATAAGCACCGCCGTGTTGACCTCTGCGAGAGCCGCGCTTATATCCTTGATGGTGGTTATTGCCTCCTTTTTCATCTCGGACATCAGGTCGTGGTCCTTGACAAAGTCCACAAGAGACGTAAGCTCATCCTTGGTATCAGACTTAAGCTCGTCGCACATATAAGAATTCTGCACGGTGAGGATAAGCTCCTCAAGAGCTACTATAAGCCACTCCTTCTCAAATGCGTCGATAGGTGGCTCCTCACCCACAGCCTTTGCGGGAACTACAAGCGCGCCTGCCATACATCCTATGGAAATGGTGAACACAAGGATAGCGGCGACAAGCTGCTTTGAGCGCATAAGCTTCATCGGCTTCTCGCCGAGGCGTCTGTCGGCATCCTCTCTCTGCAGACTCGGGAACACGCCCTCATCGTTCTTAAATTCAATCATCGTGCTGATTTTCTCGTCGAGCTCATAGGTATCGTCAAGCCTGCGGGCAAGCCTCTTGTCACTCGGAGAGAATATCAGATACAGTACCGCGGAGACTATCAGAGAAAGTGCGCCTCCCAGCACGTAATAAACAGGCTTAAGCTCAATAGCGGTCAATTTAAAGATGAGCATCAGGACCGATAGAAGAATGATTCCCAATCCGAATCCCAAGAGAAGCGCACTTATGAGAGCCCCCCTTCTAACCTTCCGCTTAAACCTCAGAAAGTTTTTTCCCATATTTTACCTCATTTTACATATAAACTAATGCATTAATAGCAAAATAATAAAAATAATACACATTTCATTATAGCAAACGCAAACAGCTTTGTCAACATTTTTCGCACTAATAAGGAAATGTGTATTTTAAATTTACTGTTTTTTTAAGATATAAAATGCCTATTTTATATTCGCCATCATTTAAAGAATTATATTCTACTTTTAAGTCCTTTCTTCTTATTTTATTTCTTATCAAACTAACGTTTGTGATTATGTTTTCAATTAATCCTTCTCTTGGTCCTTTTATTACGGTAGAAGTTGGGGGCTCTGCAATAGAGCGCCTTTCGAATTTTCTAAGCCCGAAAATAAACGCATCGCTTATTCCATCTATAAATAAAGCAGTTGCGCCTTGTATTATTTCGTGAACTACGTTCCTAAAATTTTTACTACTAGTTTTTTCGGCAGACGTAACTGTGGTTAAAACTACGTTTTTTTCTATTTTGCCGTTTAAATTAGAAATAGGTTTTAAAATAAGTTCGCCAATTAAATTTAAATCTACAAGGTCTG
>JAEIGA010011726.1_pt1 | contig 13299 bp, 9 predicted proteins | sample 9270691 | NCBI WGS metagenome assembly JAEIGA01 (sample SAMN17057246, study PRJNA624740) | gut metagenome | biome: biome; isolation source: fecal sample | host: Bos grunniens | place: China: Xizang | collected 2019
ACCCTAACCAGTGATGTGTTTTCATTAGTTTCAACAAGTCTATATTCAAGTTTAGCACGCTTTACACCTTTGCGCTCATTTTTAACCACAAAGGTTTTATTTTTTGTGGAATCTTTAAAGAGCAGGTCTTCAAAAACGTCCTGCTCTTTTTCGGGTTTACCACTAACAAGTGCCAAATACTCATTTGTAAAAAGCTTATGATTAGCGGCTGCTGCTGAAAGGAGCGCAGCTGCTTCTTTTGTTAGAGCAAAAACCATTAAACCAGAAACTTCTCTATCTAGCCTATGAACAGGATAAACATTTACAATAGAAAGTTGCTCGGCTAAAAGGCTTTGCATATTAGATTTTCCCGACAAGTCGGCCGCAGATAAAACACCCGCAGGTTTAATGCAAACAACTATATGTTCGTCGAAATAAATAATTTCCATTATTTAATTTTTCTTCCTTCTAAATAAAAGCGTTTATCATTGGCGTGGCCCATTGAAAAGGTTTTTCTTGGGAGAGAGCCATCTTGAATAACGGCGTCGAAAAGCTCGTTTTTTTGCATACCTTCAAAAATGAAACCTACTGTATTTTCTTCTTTACAAAGTTCTAAAACCGAATCTGTTCCGTGAATATAGTCAATTTCAATTTCATTATGCTCTGCCAAATAATCATCTAAATAACCCTGAAGGGTTCCAACTGGGAGTTTAGATGTTGCGTTTAGGGTTAAGTCTTCTGAATTTTGGCCAAAAATAACCTTAAATTTGTGCTGTTCGCCGCTTGTTTGTTTGCTGTTTTGAGCATTTAAATAAGCAATTAAATCTTCTTTATTGGCACCAAATAAAACACGATAAATTGGCTCGAATTCAATAGCGGGGTTATGAATATTAACGATTTCAACCAAAGCGTAGCGTGAAAGTTCGTTTTTATTTTGGCGGTAACATTCCTTAGCGGTTGCAAGAGAATGGTTGCCGTCGCCAACTGCAAAAAGAAGCCCTTCTTTAACAAGTTTAGCAAGGTTGTTGTTTATTTCTGCTTGGTTTTCCGTTTCTATTCTATAACCTTTAATGTTGCCGCCATTTTGCATTAAATTAAAGTTGTAAAGTTCTTTAAGCTCATCCTTTTTAGAACTTACCGTGGACATTACAGAGTCGGTAGGGTCATCAATAAAAATTAGAATATGGGGAAATTCAATAGGTGCATCTTTTCTAATTTTAACCCTTGGTGGAATTCGGGAGGCAACGGTTTGTTCGGTTGCACGGGTTAGTGTTTTAGAGCCCGATTCATATTCATAATCTTGTAAATCCAGAAGGCCTAAAATACCCTTACGAATGGCTCCACCGGTAATTTCACGTTCTATATAAACCATGCAATTTTCTTCGGTTGTGAAAACGTCTTGGTTTAAATATTTGTTCATTGTAAGGTTAATTTCTTCTACCCTTTTTTCGGTTTCGTTTAGAAAAATTTCAGGCAGAATCAGGCGATAAGCCGAAGGGGTTTCGCCTACTATGTTTTCAACTTTGTTCCAATACTTTTTGTCGGAAGTATATTGGTCGCAGGCAATAACCGACCATTTTTCAAAATTTGCTTTTGGAAGCAAAATATTAGCTGGATATAGATAGTTTTTCATTTTATCACTCCTTAGTAAATATTGTATTATATTTAGCAAAATATATCAAGTAAAAAAGCGGTAAAGACCAAAAAGGTTTTACCGCTTTAATTTATTTATTACTGCACTGCGTATCGTTGTTTTTTCCACATTCCTTAGCGTGGGGGCAACCAATACATCGAGCACCGCTTTTCTTTGCTTTTACAATGTAATTTACCGCAAGACCAATAATGGCTAAAATAAGTAAAATAATAACAATATTATCCATTAAAGTACACCCTGCTTTTTATATTTTTTGTGGTTGAACACACTTAACACTGCAATAATTATGCAAAAACAAATAATTGCTGCAAGGCCGCAAAAAGCTGCAGTAACATTTAGTGATTCGGGTGCTAAAATTAGTGTTCCTATTGTGTAAACAAGGTAAGAAACCGTAAAACCCATTCCAAGTTGGAATGAAATTGCACCAAAGAGCCATTTAGTGCTTTTAAGTTCTGAATTCATGGCACCAATTGCAGCAAAGCAAGGTGGTGTAAACAAATTAAACATTAAATATGCAAGTGCAGCAACCGAAGAAAGGCCCATTACGCTGGCAACCTGGTCGGCACCGCTTTCTAAAACAAGTTCTTCAACATTTATAAAGTTTGTAATTCCAAAGCAAACGGCCAAGGTTCCAACAACATTTTCTTTTGCAATAAAACCTGTAATTACCGCTGCGGAAAGTTGCCAAGAAACAACGCCGACAATGGGCACTATTAAATATGCAACAGGACCTGCAACCGATGCTAAAATAGAGTCATTTGCAGAATTAGCGGTTGTAAACGACCAGGTAAATGTTTGCATAACGTGAATAGCAGTATTGCAAAGTAAAATGATTGTTGCAGCCTTTACTATGTATTCCCATCCCCTTGCAAACATTGACGCGCAGGCTCTAAAAACAGAAGGAACTTTATATTCGGGCAACTCAACAATAAAGAATGATTTTCTAGGCTTAAAGGCCATAATTTTGTTTATAATTAAGGCGCCTAGAAAAATAATTACAATGCCTGCAAAGTACATAAGCGGGCCAACCCAACTTGCATCGTTAAAGAAAACGCCTGCAAAAAGTGCAATAACGGGCAGTTTTGCACCACAAGGCATAAAAGGCGCAAGCATTGTGGTTGCACGGCGTTCACGCTCATCACGTATAGTGCGGCATGCCATTACACCGGGAATTGAGCAACCTGTTCCAATTACAAACGGAATTACCGACTTGCCCGAAAGACCAACACGCTTAAAAATTGGGTCTAACACAACAGAAACACGTGCCATATAGCCACAGTCTTCGAGTAATGCAATTAGGAAATACATTACCATTACAAGCGGTAAAAAGCCTATAACGGCAATTATTCCGCCTACTACGCCATCTATTAAAAGGGCGTGTAAAAACTCATTTGCGCCGCTAAATGCAATACTAAGCCATTCTTGAACAATTTCAAGTTTACTAACAAGCCAGTCGGCGATCCAAACGCCGGGCCCTGCCTGTGAAACCCAAAACACAACATACATTACAAGGGCAAAGAAAGGAATTCCAACCCATTTGTTTGTTAAAACATTGTCGATTTTGTCATGAATGCTTTTTTCATTGGGGTTAATTTTTCTCTTTTCTACCCTTTCAACAATGCTATTTACAAAATCGAAACGTTCTTTGTCAGCAGTTAGGACATCTAAATCTTGATTAGTTTGAACATAGGGTACTTTTTGTTCCTTACCGCAAAGAGAAACGGCAAGAGAAATTAAACTTTTAAGGCCCGACTTTTTTGTGGAAATTGTTTTAATTACAGGACAACCTAAAATTTGAGATAATTGTTCAGTGTTAATTTTAGTACGCTTTTTTTCAATAATATCGGTTTTATTTAGCGCAACCACAACAGGAATACCAAATTCTAAAAGCTGTGTGGTGAAAAACAAACTACGGCTTAAATTGGTTGCATCTACAATATTAATAATAACATCGGGGCTATCGGTAATAATGTAATCTCGTGTAACGCTTTCTTCATTGGTAAAGGGCGACATTGAATATGCGCCAGGCAGGTCTACAACGGTTACATCTTTAAAGCCGAAACTGCTTTTAAGTAAACTTTGGTTTTTATCAACAGTAACACCCGCCCAGTTGCCTACACTTTCGTTCTTGCCTGTTAGTGCATTATACATTGTGGTTTTACCACTATTGGGGTTACCAGCTAATGCGATTTTCATAAACTACTCCTAATTAGTTAGCAAATGCTAACCGAAACTTAAAAAATAATAGAGGTGCTGCCCCCTACTAAATATGAATTGCTTTTGCAAGTGCCTTATCAATGCTGTAACGGCTATCTTTAACCGAAACAGTAAGACCGCTTTTTCGGTGCGAAATTACAGTAATTGGTTCGCCTTCGTAGCAACCTAGTGAAAATAAAAAGGCGTTTAGTTCTTCATCACCTGTTAAAATTGCTTTTATAATATATTCTTTGCCCTCAACAGCATCTAAAAGATACATAAACACCTCCAAGGTTTAAAAAATGATGCGAGTTAGCCTATGCTAACTGTTTGTAATTATATACCCTTCCCCAAAATTTGTCAACACTTTTTTAATGTTGAAACACAATAAACTTTATGTTATAATATATAAAACTACAACTAGGAGTTTTAGAATGCATTTACAAGAATCTGGCGAGATGTATCTCGAAACAATACTAATTTTATCTAGGCAAAAGTCTGCTGTTCGTGCAATTGATGTTGGCGAATATATGGGCTATTCAAAGCCTAGTGTTAGCCGTGCACTTGGTCTTTTAAAAGAAGGCGGCTATGTTATAGCCGACAAAGACGGCTATCTTTCTTTAACCGAAATCGGTCTTGAAACCGCCGAGAAAATTTTGGTTAGACACAAGGTTATTACCGAATATTTAATTAAACTTGGTGTATCCCCTGAAACCGCATCGACCGATGCATGTAAAATTGAACATGTAATTAGTGAAGAATCGTTCACCGCAATTAAAAATAATATTTAAAATACGGCAGTCACTTGACTGCCGTATTAATTTAAAAACAAAAGAACCAAGCGCAATGCTTGGTTCTTTTTTAGGTTTAGTTAATTATGCTTTTTTCTTTTTAGCAACAACTACAATAACTACGGCAGCGCCGCCAACTAATACTACTGCGGCAGCAGCAAGAACAATCCAAAGGATGTAATCAGTGGGAACTTTATCGTTATCAACATTGTCGATAGCATCATCGGGTGTTACTTCGGGTTCAACGGTAATAACAGGAATGGTTTCTTCCTTGGTTTCACCACAAACGGTACAGGTGGAAGTCTTTAAGCCTTCTTCTGTTTCAGTGGGTTCCTTAGTTACTTCTGCTTCGCCGAAGGTGTGGCCTGTTGCTGCAATAGAAGTTTTAACCTTTGCATCACATACAGAGCAGGTGCCTTCTTTTGTGCCGGCATCGGTACAGGTGGGTTCTTTAGTTACCTTGTAGTCGTTAACCTTGTGGCCAGTAGCCTTAATGGGGTTGGTGGTTTCCTGACCGCAACGTGTGCAGGTGCCAGATTCTTCACCCTTTTCGGTACAAGTGGGTACCTTGGTTACGGTAGCATTTTCGAACTTGTGGCCAAGAGCATTGATAGCTTTAGTTTCTTTATGAGTGCAGTTAGCACAGGTTCTGGTTTGTTCGCCCTTTTCGGTACAGGATGCTTCCTTGGTGGTGGTCCAAGCGCCCATAGTATGGCCGGTAGCCTTTATGTCGCGGGTTTCTACCTTTTGGCAGTTAGAGCAGGTTCTGGATTCCTGACCTTTTTCGGTACAGGTGGGAGCCTTAGTTTGGGTCCAACTGCTGTAAGAGTGGGTAGTGGTTTTAGCAATTGCTTCTTCCTTAGTGGCGTTACAGGTGGAGCACTTGTAGGTTTTTACGCCAGCTTCTTTACAGTTAGCTTCTTTGGTTACGGTGCCTTTATCCCAAGTGTGGTTCTTGGTTTCGGTTTTGCCGCAGTCTTTACAAACGTGCTTGTGCTGGGTGGTAGAAGCGTTTTCCCATGCGCCATAGTCGTGGCTAGAACAGTTAATGCTAATTGCCTTAGTAGCAGTGTGGTTCATAACTTCGGTAGAACCATTTCTACCAATTACGTTAACCTTAACGTTTTGCGCAGTAGCAGATGCTGTCTTTGCTTTTAAGGTGATTTTAAAGATGTTGGTGTTAACATCTTTAGAGTTAGGCATAATAGAAGCCTTTAATTTAGCAGCGTCTACAGTATCAAGAGAGCCTGCAATAAGCCAGCTACCAGATACGAATTCAAGGTTAGAATCGAGTGTGATTGCTACTGCAATAGAAGATACATCGGGGCAGCCGCTTACCTTAACGGTAAGGTCAATGTTGCTACCAGCAGTTACAGAATTGTTGCCTGTAATGGTAGTTGTGCCTTCTGCGCTTGCTGTAACACAGCAAAGCGACATAAGAAGCACAAGGCAAACGATAAAACTAATTATTCTTTTCATTTGTTATTTCTCCTTTTAGTTTAATGGATAATCTTCTGGGAAGAAGGTGTGCATTAGTAGATATCTAGCATCGTTGTCATCTACCGATTTGTCGCCGTTGAAGTCAACGGGCTGATTTACGGGGTAATCTTCGGGGAAGAAGGTGTACATTAGTAGATATCTTGCATCGGCATCGGAAACGCCGGCTTCACCATCGATATCACCAGGTACATAAGGATCTCTAAGTTCGAAGGTAGCAGTATATTCAGCATTGCCGTCAACAACAACTACTTCGGGTGTCCAACCGGTGAATGCATAAATCTTAGTAGGATCGTCAGAAGTTCTTTCAGGTGCATCGGGCACTACAACAGTATCGCCATAGTGGTAGGTGTCGGTAGAAAGTACAGTACCATCCCAGTCTTTGAATACTACGGTGTATTCAATAAATGTTTCGGTGTAGATTGCGGTGTATTCTGCATTGCCTACAACTGCAACTACTGCGGTGTTCCAACCTGCAAATGCATAGGTGTAGGTCTTATCGGCAGCCTTGGTGGGTGCGGTAGGTTCTACAACAGCATCGCCATAGTGGTAGGTGTTAGTAGAAATTACTGTACCGTCTTCGTCTTTAAATACAACAGTGTATTCAATAAATGTTTCAGTGTAAGTAGCGGTGTATTCTGCATTACCTGCAACTGCAACAACATCGGAGTTCCAACCAGCGAATTCATAGGTGTAGGTGTTGTCTGCAGCCTTGGTGGGTGCATCAGGTGCTACAACTGTATCGCCATAGTGGTATGTCTTTTCAGAAAGAACAGTACCGTCTTCGTCTTTGAATACAACAGTGTATTCAACAAATTCAGATGTAAATGTTGCAGTATATTCTGCATTGCCTTCGCAGTTTGTGGGGTTGCCCCAACCTGCAAATACATAGGTAAGCTCGTTAGTGTTTTCTTTAGTGGGTGTTTCAGGAACAACAAGTGCTTCGCCTAAGAAATATTGGTTAGTGCTAATAACCGAGCCGTCTTCATTTTTGAAGGTTACTGTATAAAGAACAGTATTAGCATCAACAATGTTAAGTTTGTCTTTAAAAATTCTAAGAACGGGAGTTTGACCGGCAGATGCAAGCCAAACATTTTCGAAGTCGAGACCAGACATATTGATAAGCGCGGCGCTACCGGTCATATTATCGGCAGAAACTACAGTACCAACATTTTTAGCCCATTCTAAACCTTTATTAGTTGTATAAAGGTTATCAAAAGGAGTTTCTTCAGTAGAAAGCGTATTACGGTTAGCAGCGGTAGAGTGGTAAATTCTTTCGCCGTAGCAGTAAGAATTCTTAATAGTAAAGGTAGCGTTATAACCTTGACCTAAGAAACCGCAAGAGTTGTCATTAACATCTTCAACAACAGCCTTAGTATAGCAGTTGTTAATATCAAGATAAGCAAAGTTGCCTTTTCTGGAAACAGCGCCAACGAAACCTGCACCCTTATCTCCGCCGTAAACAGAAACGGTTTCATCTACAAAGCAGTAAGTAATAGCAACGGTATATTGTGCTTCGGAAGCACCAATGAAACCGCCTGCATTACCGTCTACAGAGTAGATACGAGAATAACGAATACCAAGTTTTGTAATTGTAATGTGTCCGTTTAAGTCGAGATTGGGTATTAAACCAACATCACCGGTTTGGTCTTCGGGATACCAGATACCATAAATAATATTTCCGTTACCGTCGATATTGCCCTTAAATACAACATCGGCAAACCAAGCATTATTATCGGCATTATCGGCCCAGTTAGGTGCAGAAACATCGTTTAAGTAGATGTCCTTAGTAAGTTTATAGAACTTGCCTTCACCGCCGGAAGAAACCATTAGCGCAAGTTCACCCGCATTTTGAATAAGGTATGGGTCATCTTCTGTACCCGAACCTTCTGCAAATACATCGGAGATTTCGCCTGTCCAAATACCGTTTTCTTCAACGGCAGGAGCAAGGTCTTCTACTGCGCCAAGTTTAGTAGCAAAACTTTGTAAAACGGGGGTTTGGTCCTTAGCTGCAAACCAAACATTTTCAAAATCAAGGTCGGGCATGTTGTATTTTGCAAGTCGGCCAATCATATTTTCAGGTGCTACTACAGTACCGCCGGCTGAGCCCCAACTGGTACCTGCAACAGAAGCATAGCAAGCGAAGAAGTCTTCAGCATCGTCTGCAGTAGATTGAGATTGACGATTTGCACCATCTGCACCGTAGATACATTTGCCATAGGTGTAGCTGTTTCTTACAGTGAAGGTGGTGTAGTAAGTAGAACCTAAGAAACCGTGAACCCACTTACCAGATCCGCTAATGTTAGCGCTGTTAGCACAGTAAGAAATATTAACTTCGTTAATATCGCCACTTCTTGCGGTAGCACCAACAAAACCTGCGGCAGAGTCGCCATAAATAGAAACGGTTTCGTCTACAAAGCAATAAGAAATGGTAACGAGTTTATTGCTAACATTACCAACAAAAGCAGCCGCTTTGCCGGTAGTAATAATTCTTGCATAACGAATACCAAGATTTTTAATAGTAACGGTATCTTGATATACAGTAACTTGAGGTACAAGACCTACGTTGCCGGTTTGGTCTTCAGGATACCAGAGACCGTAAACAATGCAGTTGTTGCCATCGATAGTACCATTAAAGTTACCGTCGGCAAACCAGGCATTATTATCAGCATTATCTGCCCAGTTATCAGCAGAAACATCGTTTAGGTAGATATCTTTGGTGAGTTTGTAGGTTTTACCAGCGCCGCCGATAGAAACTACAAGAGCAAGTTCACCTGCGTTTTGAATAAGAATGGGGTCTTCAGTTGTGCCTTCGCTCTTATCTGCAAAACTGTCGGCAATAACTCCTGTCCAAATACCGTTTTCATCTTCAACGGGTTTGGGGAGATCTTCTACAGCACCAAGTTTGCCTGCAAACTGACGAAGAACAGGAGTTGTATCAACAGCAGCAAGCCAAACATTATCATAATCGAGACCAGGCATATTGGCTTTAGCAAGTCTGCCGATTATAGCAGTGTCGGCAACCACAGTACCAACGCCAGCTGCCCAAGATAAACCTTTAATAGTTGTATAAAGGTTTTCAAAGGGTGCAGGGTCGGAAGAAAGGGTGTTACGGTTAGAACCGTTAGAGTGATAAATTCTTTCGCCATAGCAGTAAGAATTCTTAATGGTGAAGGTAGCGTTATAACCCTGGCCTAAGAAACCGCAGGAGTTGTCGTTTACGTCGTCTACAACAGCCTTAGTGTAACAGTTGTTGATGTTAAGTTCAACAATGCTACCGCTTCTGGAAAGTTCGCCAACAAAACCACCGGCTTTGTTAGTGCCGTGAATGTTAGCGGTTTCATCAATAAAGCACTGTTCAATGTTTATACCATACTGAGCATTAGAGAAACCAATGAAACCACCTGCGTTACCATTTGTGGTATAAACGCGAGCCTTACGGATACCAAGATTTTCAATGGTAATGTATCCGTTTTTATCCATAGAAGGAATTAAACCAACGGCACCGGTTTGGGTTGTAGGATACCATAAACCGTAAATAATGTTTCCGTTACCGTTGATAGTACCTTTAAAGTTTATGTCGGCATACCAAGCGTTATTGTCTTCGTTTTCATACCAATTAGATGCAGAAACATCGTTTAGATAAATGTCTTTAGTAAGTTTATAGAACTTACCAGCGCCGCCGGTAGAAACTGCAAGTGCAAGTTCACCAGCATTTTGAATTAAGTAAGGGTCGTTTTCTTCACCGGTACCTGAAGCAAAGTTTTCAGCAACTTCGCCTGTCCAAATACCGTTTGCATCTTCGACAGGTTTGGGGCCGTCTTCAAGTGCACCAAGTTTATCAGCAAACTGGCGAAGCACGGGAGTAGTACCAACGGCAGCAAGCCAAATATTATCATAGTCGAGACCAGGCATATTAGTTTTAGCGAGTTTACCAACCATTAAAGCAGCAGAAACAGCAGTACCTGCAGCGTACCATCCAGAACCTGCATCGGTTACATAAAGGTTAGCAAACTTATCTTCCCCACTGTAGAGAGAGGTGTTGCCGCCACCGTTAGCAAAGTAAACTTTACCTAAGCCGTAAGAATTTGTAACGTTAAAGGTAGAGTTGCCGCAACGGCCGAAGAAGGCGTTTGCCCATTGACCGCTGCCAACGGTAGCCTTAGTATAGCAGTTATTAACGGTTACTACGTTATTAACGCCGGAACCACGTTCGGTAAGACCAATAAAGGAACCCGCGTGGCTGGAAGCAGTAATAGAAACTGTTTCATCTACAAAACATTGTTCAAAAGTAACATTTTGACCTTTATTGTGCGCGATAAAAGCAGAAGCCTTATCGGAACCGGTAAGGTTAGCGTTGCAAATACCAAGATTTTTAAAGGTAATGTTAGTTATGCTTTGAGAAACATCGGAAATAAGACCTGCTTTTGCAGTATTGGCGTAAAGGCCATAAATAATGTGGCCGTTACCATCAATGGTACCGCTAAAATCGATAGCAGATACCCAAGACTGAGCATTAGAAGTCCAATCCGAAGCAGATACATTGTTTAAAAACATATCTGCGGTAAGTTTATAAAACTTACCAGTGTTACCCGAAGTAACCGCTAAAGCGAGTTCTTCAGGAGTAGCAACGAGAATAGGGTCATCTTCTGTACCCTCGCTACTATCTGCAAATGAAGTAGCAGTTTCTCCACTCCAAATGTAGGGTGTGTCTGCTTCTTCTGCCATTACTATCATACCAGGTACTATAATGGTTGATAATAAAAGCGCGAATGAGAGAATTGTTGCAATTATTTTTTTCATAATAGCGTGCCCTTTCTTATTTATTTTATTGCATACTTTAAAGCGATAAAATATTATATATATTTTACATTAAAAAAAAACAAATGTCAAGGCGTTGCTTGGCAATTTTTAATAAAAAACTGCACTAATTTTAACTGAAAATTTAATCTAATTTAACAATAAAAAAGAGTGCGACCAAAGTCGCACTCGAAAATTACTGTACTAAACTTAAATCTATCCACATTGCGGGGCGAGCAGCTATATAACCGTTAGCAACACGGCCACCATGTGCTAAAACTTCGCCGTCGCTAAAAACATAAGAAGCGTAGTAGTCAAAAGCACCTGTTGTTCTTAGCCACCACCAACAATTATTGTTTTCTTCGGTTACTTCAACACCCTTTTGCACTGCATATTCTGTTGCTGTGCACTGCCTGTCTTCATCTGCAGCAAAATACTTTTTAGCTTCGTCAACGCTTAGTAAAAAGAGTTTATCGTTTGTGCTGTTGCCCGATGTTGTTTCATAAATTTCATTATAATCGGCCTCGACTGAACTTATAGGAATTGCGGTAAGTTCTTTTTCAGAAAAGGCGGAATCTAAAAAGTCACCAATAAGCCATTTCCTAAGGGCAGATTTTTCCCAAGAAACCGAAACGTTTTCGGTATGGAAAGCAACTGCATCGAGAGCGTATTTACTTACAACGAGAGCCTGACCGTCGACAACATCTAAAACAAGCCACTCAATATTTTCTGCACCATTTTCGGTATTGTTGTCTTGCTCGTAGGTGCCAAAATAAACAATGTCGCCTTTTTGGGCAAATTTAAGCTTTTGAACCTTGTATTTTTCAAAAATAGCACTTGCTTGTTTTGCGCAATCATTGTAATTTCCAAGGGCAATTAGCGCTTCATAACCTGCAATATAATCGCCACTTTCAATATTTTCCATAGCGGCGGCATATTTACACTCATTTACTTTTTCTTTGCTATCTTTATAATCGCCAAGGTCTTTAAAGGCGATAACCGCTTTTGCATATTCGCCATTTTCCATTAGTTTTAGGGCACTGTTATACTGAGATAAGGGAATAAAAACAACCCTGGCAAGCACAGCAAATACTAAAACAGAAACTAAAACCGCACCGACTATTGCGAAAATGCGCTTTGTTTTAGAAGACATAGGTTTGCTCCTTGTGTTAAAAATTATATTAGTATAATACCATTTTATTTTTAAAAAAGCAAGAAAAACGGCGAGTTTTTACTCGCCGTTTCCAATTATTTGTCGCCCATAAGTTTAACCAAAACTGCCTTTTGTGCATGTAGGCGGTTTTCGGCTTCGGCAAAGATTTCTTCGGCATGTTCTTCGAAAACCTTTGCGGTAATTTCTTCTTCACGGTGTGCAGGTAAACAGTGTTGTACCATTGCACCCTTTGCAGCAACCGCCATAACAGAGTCGTTAATTTGATAACCCGCAAAAACCTTTTCGCGTTCGGCTTTTTCGTCTTCTTGACCCATAGATGCCCAAACATCGGTATAAATAACATCGGCATCTTTAGCGGCTTTAAAAATATCTTCGGTGCAGGTAAAATCACCATTTTCGGCTGCCCATTTCATAATTTCGGCGTCGGGCTTATAGGTTGCGGGACAAGCAATAGCAACCTTCATACCCATTTTAATACCGCCAACAATTAGGCTGTTTGCCATATTATTCCCGTCGCCAATATAGCACATTTTTTTGCCTGTAAAGCTTCCCTTAAATTCACGGAAGGTCATAAGGTCGGCTAAAACCTGACAAGGGTGGCAATAGTCGGTAAGGCCATTAATAATAGGAATAGAACCATATTCAGCAAGGGCTTCCACTTCGGCTTGCTCAAAGGTTCTAATCATAATTCCGTCTAAATATCCCGATAAAACTCGAGCAGTATCTTCGACAGGTTCTCCCCTGCCAATTTGCAAATCTCTAGAAGATAAGAAAAGTGCAGAACCGCCAAGGTCATACATACCAACTTCGAAAGAAACACGTGTACGGGTAGAAGATTTTTGGAATATCATACCAAGGGTTTTGCCCTTTAAATAGTGGTGTTCAATTCCGTGTTTCTTTTCGTATTTAAGCTGGTCGGCAAGGTTTAAAATATCGGTAATTTCCTTTTCGGAAAGATCCATAAGTTTAAGTAAATGTTTAGCCATTATTTTACGCACTCCTTGATTATATCTACTGCTTTTTTAAGCAATTCGTCCGGAATATTAAGCGGTGGAAGTAGACGCACTTTTGTTTTAGCGGTTAAAACTAAAACGCCTTTTTCTCTACAAGCGGCTACAACTTCTTTAGCATCTTTTTCGGTTTCAAGGCCAATCATAAGACCCATTCCACTAACCGATTTAATGCCGCAAGCACCCGAAAGTTCGCTG
>JAEIGA010011727.1_pt1 | contig 13298 bp, 14 predicted proteins | sample 9270691 | NCBI WGS metagenome assembly JAEIGA01 (sample SAMN17057246, study PRJNA624740) | gut metagenome | biome: biome; isolation source: fecal sample | host: Bos grunniens | place: China: Xizang | collected 2019
GTACATTGACAACTTGATAGTGGCTTTGGCATGGGTATATTATACTTATTTTGTCAATATTGACATTTTCATCAAGGGGTTATTTTACTCTTTTATAAAATTTGTCAACAATTGACAATTTAGCCACTATCAACCCAACCAAAGAAAAGGAGAACAAAACTATGGGTAAGAACGCAATCACAAAGAAAGACAATACTATTTCATTAGAAGGGGCTAACAAACTCGTTGGTTTAGTAAGTGAAGGACTCGACCTTGCTAATAAGGGTTATATTTCCGTAGCTCCACACGTCGCAAAACTTTACGACTGCAAAGGGTTCAAAGCTCTTGGCTACAAAAATTTTGATGAAATGTGTATGTTTGAATGGGGTATGAGTCATGGAACATCAGTTGGTATTCGTAAAGTCTTCGACCTAGCGGGGGTAGTAACCAAAGAGAATGAATATATCATTCCAGATAAATACTTAGCATACGGTTACACTAAACTTTTAAGAATAGCCGAAAATAAAAAGGAGTTCAAGGAAGCAAATCTCGACCCCTTTGAGGTCTTTACTCCCGACATGTCATGGCGTGAGATGGTTGACAAGCTTAAAGCAACATTATCTGACAAGGCAAGCGAACAAGACAAAAATGCCATTGAAACAAGCGCAGTAGAAGGCGCAGAGAATGCAAGCGCAGAAGGCGCAGAGAATGCAAGCGCAGAAGGCGCAGAAGGCGAAAAAACACCAATCGCAAGGCTTAATGCTATTATGTCTGAGCTTATGGATATTAGAAAAGAACTCAACCTTAAGCCCGAAAAAGACCTTCATTTCGATGCGCTGATTGCTACAATCAAAGAAATCAAGAAGGCAATTAAATAACGTAAAATTAGATGGGGCACAATTTAAGTGCCCCTCTATTCCTGTCAACAATTGACAATTTTTTCACATACTTCATTACTGTGAAGTGATAACACTTTAACGCATTAACGTACTGACGTGCTGACGCATCACATCGTACCTCTGGAATTTATCACACGTGTCAACAATTGACAATTTAATCATCGTCGTCACCGTCGCCGTTCCGTTCCGTTTCAAATCACACCGTTGCAAAGGAGAACAAAAACTATGGACATGCTAATTTATGATTTAGATATCAATCTCGTTGATTTATTTATCAACTCGTCGGGTGATATATACTCACGCATCATCCGTGAAGCCACAGAATTTGACAACACCGTCGATTTGCAAATATCCGTCAAGTGTTTTGCTATTGACGATAGAAATATAATAATCGAGTATCCGAATGGCGCAGGGGTTCACATTAAGATTCCGTCGAACCACTATCATAAAATAGAGGTAATGTAATGCCTAACAATTCCCGTTCCCGTCAACCATATAGAGCAGATTTATCCATCAATGAAATTCGTTCTCGTGCATATAACGCAATGATGGGTTCTCAAGAGGATTACAGCTTCTTAAAAGAGCAAAATCGAAAGCTGGCCAAAATAGCTAACTCTCGATTGCGAGCTCTTGAAGCATCTGACTATGATATGTTTGTTTATGATTCTACAATGACATACTTAAATAATAAAGGTCTTCGTCGGTTTTCAACCGTTCTCGCGCCGTCAACAGATTGGCGCGGAATGGTTGAGCAATTGCAATATCTTACATCGTTTATTAACGCCAAGTCTTCAACAGTTGCCGGAGCAAGGTCTGCACTTGAAGACAAAATGAAAACCATATCTAACTTCACAAAGCATGAATATACAGACGAGCAAAAGTTGCGTTTAGGCCATTTAATGGGTACTGATTCTGTTTCAACTTTGCTTCGTGATATTCGTGGAGATTCCGGTGAAGTAATTGAAGCGTTAGAAGAAATCTCTATGTCAGATATAAACACTGAGGAGTTAACGTCAATAATTGACAAATATCTACAAGGGTACAATCCATTTGAGGACAATCCGTTTTTCAGTAATTACAATACTTTGAACTACGATGAAATGATGGATGAAATCCGGGCAACATTCGACTTGAAAGGACTAGACTAATGGAAGTAACTCAAACCTTATCAGATGGCTCACAAGTTACAGACATAATCTATAATGTAAATAATTTTCCATATGAAGAAGTAAGTGCAAAGATTTTATCATATCGCTATTGTGGCCACCATCAAATAGCATATCTCTCAGATTTCGCTACATTCGATATTGAGAGTACTACTTACCAAATGTCAATAATTGACGATGAGCCACAATACAACGCTTTCATGTATAACTGGCAATTTTGCATAGACGACAAAGTAATAATGGGTAGAACATGGGATGAGTTCGTATTACTTCTATCAACTTTACGTAAAAGCTTAGGCTTATCCCATAATCATTATTTCGTTATTTATGTTCACAATTTATCATTCGAATTTCAATTTTTTAGGAATTTTGTGAACGTAACAGACGTATTTGCACTTGAGCGCCGAAAAGTAGTAAAATGTTTAGTAAATGACGCATTTGAATTTCGCTGTTCATACAAACTATCAAATATGTCATTACAAAAGTTTGTTTCATCAACTCCAGGTGCCAAATACTATAAAAAGGGTGGAGATTTAGATTATAAAAAAATCAGAACTCCATCAACATTACTTACAAATGAAGAATTAGCATATTGCTATAATGATGTTCGTGGATTGCGTGAAGCAATACAACATTTACTTCATTCAGAAAAAGATACGCTTGCGAATATACCTATGACTTCAACTGGTTATGTTCGCCGTGAATTCCGCTCAGCTATAAATAAAAATCCTCGAAATCACTACTTATTTTTAGATTTACAATTGAACCCATTTGTTTATGCTCTCTTAAAGACGGCAACCAGAGGTGGCAACTGCCATTGCAATCCCTTACTATCCGGAGCGCTTGACAATCGTAACGTCTTCTCAAACGTTGGTTCATTCGATATGTCGAGCGCATATCCGGCAGTAATAACTCAATGTAAGTTTCCAATGTCGCCATTTGTACGGAGAGCAAATAAAAAGTCAATAATTGACAAATATATACAAAATGGTACACATGCACTTTTAATTGATTGTGTTTTCTATGATTTAAAAATAAAAAAGATGGGCACAATCCCATATATACCAAAAGCAAAATGTACAAAACTTTGGGAACCTCGTATTGACAACGGCAGAGTATTACAATCCGACTATTGCGGAATAGTTCTTACAGACATTGATTGGAAGATAATAGAATCGCAATATGAATTTAGTCATGTAGACATTCTTAATCTGTATTCTGCAAAATACGACTACTTGCCCATAGAGCTTCGAGAAAAGGTTATAGACCAATACAAAAATAAGTGCGAACTAAAATACGGTGACCCATATCTGTACAACAAATACAAAAACAAAATAAATGCGGACTTCGGTATGATGTTGACAGATATTTGTCGCAGAGAGATTACGTTCAATCCAAATTCAAAAGATAATCCTTTTGGGTTGGAACCTTGGAATATTGAAGGCTCAATGGCAAGGTACTACAAATCTCGTAATTCTTTCTTAGCATATCAGTGGGGAGTGTGGGTAACCGCGCATTGTCGAAATCGTCTACAAAGAGCGATAGATATAGTCGATATAGATGCATTATATTGCGATACCGACTCATTGAAATATCTTGGCAATCACGATGAAGACTTCGCACTCCTCAACAAACAGATTTTAGAAGAAGCAAGCAAATGTCAACTATTGACAAGTTGTGACGTAGTTAATCCAAAAACAGGAAAAACTGAACATTATCAATTAGGAATTTGGGAAAAAGAAAAGACATATGAAACATTCAAATCACTCGGAGCAAAAAAGTACGCTTATACCTATGTCGATGACCCAGATTTACACATCACTGTTGCAGGCTTATCAAAGTCAAAGGGTGGTGACTGGCTTACCAGACACGGAGGGATGTCAGCATTTAGAATTGACACAATTGTACCAGCTGGCAGCTCAGGGAGAACAGTATCGTCATACATCGACCATAGTCAGCCGTACACGCTCCTTTTCAATGGAGAAAAAATCAAAACAGGTTCAGCAATAGCTATTTACGACACTTCATATACATTTTCTATTACGAATGAATACGCAGAGCTATTAGCAGACCTAGAAAGGGTGGGTTTATAATGGATTTCAATGTAATTATTCAGTCAATTTCCACAGTAGGATTTCCAATAGCCATGTGTATAATTCTCATGTGGTATATCAATAAAACTAATGAACAGCATAAAGCTGAAATGGATAAAATGTCAGATGCAATAGAAAATAACACTATAGCATTAACTCGATTGCTAACAAAATTGGACTCATTTAAAACAGAGGATTAATTATGTTAAAAGGCATAGATATTTCACACCACAATAATCTCGATAGAATCTTGTCAATAATTGACAAACCAGACTTCTGTATTATCAAAGCCACTGAAGGTAAAACCTACAATGACCCAAAGATGAAACATAATATACAGATATGTGAAGAGCGAGATATTCCCATCGGCTTATATCATTATGCTAGACCAGAAAATAATCTGGCAAAAGATGAAGCAAAGCATTTCATTGAAAAAGCAGCTCCATATATTGGCAAAGCTATATTCGCGTTGGATTGGGAAGAAGACGCTTTACATTACCCAGTAAGTTGGGTAAAGACATGGCTTGATTACGTATACTCTCAAACAGGAGTACGGCCATTGATATATTGTTCAGCATGGTATACATCAAAGCTGAAGACAATATTAGAAGCTAACTATGGATTATGGGTAGCGCACTACACATCAATGCCAAAGCCTAATACCGGAGTATATCCATTTTGGGCATTTTGGCAATATGCAACACCCGGATTCAATTATACTAAAGAACCATGTGTTTGTGATTATGATTATTTTAACGGAGATACATCAGCTTTACATAGATACATGGCAAAAGATGCAACACCATACAAACCTAAGGGCACCGCAGATGTCAATAATTGACAATCTGTAAACATAACTAACAACACTATTTCAAATCAAAAGGAGAACAAAACTATGGTAGAAATCAGAACAAGTAACTTCACAGCAAAGGACATGTTTAATTCAGCAACAGCAAAACCTCTTAAGAGTGCTATTGGCCAGATTCTTAACATTGTTGCTATCTGGGTAACAGAGAGACCCGACCTTGATGGAGAGGTTAAGACAGTCGCTAACCTCAAGGCAGATAACGGCGAGATTTATGGAACAATCTCTGATACAGTTATTCGCTCAGCTCTCGCTCTTCCAGAAATGATTGAGGAGAGTGGCTCAGTTTCAATCAAAGTTGATGAAAGGCCTGGCACAAAGGGACGTAACTATCTCGTGCTTACACTGGCTTAAGAGGTAACGATATGAGTGAGAATTTCTATTTTGATATCAAAGGCCGCTCTGCGATGCCATTTCAAGTTTACATAGGTGGACGTGGTATTGGAAAGTCTTACTCAGCATTACGTCAATTAGCACTTGATGTGCCATCTGACGAAAAGTGGATTTACATGCGTAGAACAGGAAAAGAAATCGAAGCCTGTTCCACCGAATTCGGTAATCCATTCAAAACCATCAATAAGGATTTCGGGACTGTAATAGTCCCGGAGTCTGGTGGTAAAGGAGCAGCTGAGTACTTTTACAACGAAACAGATGAAGATAATCCAATGCTAGTTGGATATGGAGTAGCGCTATCAACATTTGCGGGGTTACGTTCTATGGACTTGTCAGATGTTACAGTTACTGTATTTGACGAGTTTATACCAGAACGCCAAGTAAAGCGTATAAAAGCTGAAGGTGAAGCTCTTTTAAACTTTTACGAAACAGTAAACCGTAATAGAGAACTTCAAGGCAGACCGCCAATGAAACTTATATTACTCTCCAATGCAATTGACCTTGCAAATCCTATACTTGAAACATTAGGAATCATCTCAGAACTTGAGAATATGATTGCGCATGGAGAGCATAGAAGAACAATACCTCAACGCGGATTATATATCGAGAGAGTAGGAAAAGTAGGAGTAACAAATGCGAAAGAGCATACTGCATTATATAAATTAGCAAATGCAGATTTTACAAATGATACTTTAAATGCAGATTTCTTATCCGCAGACCTTAGTACTATTCGCAAGAATGTAAACCTCAAAGAATACAAACCATTATTTCGCTTTGGTCAATATGTAGTATTCAGAGGTAAATCTTCATTTCATGTAACTAAATCAGATATATCAGTAGCCAAAAACTTCCCAGAATCAGCAGGTATTAAAGTTCGGACTTTCTTTGCTCCTACTTATCGCGTAGCAAGAGCTTATGGCAATATTACATTTGCAGATTATACTACACAAGTATTCTTTGATGACCTGTTTCAGTGGGGTATTTAATATAGTTAGGTTGGGTAGGGAGGAAGTGACTATACAGATTGAAAAACCAACTCCCAGAAGGAGAGTCCAAGGGTGGTACCCTACAATCCCTACCTTTCCCATAAATTGCCGCTAATGTCAATTATTGACAATTAGAAAGGAGATAGCATGAATGAGCAAACACATACAACCGAAGAAGCTCTTTCTCACGAAACCGAAGAGCAAAAAGTCACTACAGACAGCAATGCAGAACAGACTAGCACAGAAGAAAGTGGGACTCCATCTAGGAAAACGCTCAATGAGCAAGTAGATTTTTCTCAGATGTACGACATGTTAACTGAGCGCGACAAAACAATAGCTGACCTAAAAACAGAAGTTGCAGAGCTGAAGAAAACAAACACTAATTTGTTACTTAAAGTTAATGCATCTGCTAGTGCAGGTGACAAAATCAAAACGCCATATGAGTCTTTTGTAGACGCGATGGTAGCAAGATAAGGAGAATAATATGGATACAAATCAGATTTATAGTATTGTTAATGACGTTGCAAAAGAAACAATGGGAGAGTCAGCTCTTGTAGCAACAGATACTGCGTCTCTTGTTGCTATGGGAAATGCAGTTCTTTCATCATCAACAAATACAGAGTGCTTCATCGACACTCTTGTTCAGAGAATTGGTAGAACAATTATTTCTTATCGCCCATATAAATCAAAACTCGGACTCCTTGCAGTTTCAGATATGACTATGGGTGCAATTCTTCAGAAAATCAAAGTTAAAATGCCAACAGCTGTAGAAGATGTAACAACTCAGCTTATTGACGGTCAGTCAGTAGACCAGTATATTATCTCAAAACCAAAGGCTACTCAAAAGCTTTTTGTTAAGAGAACTCCATATACATTCTATATTACAATTCAGAAAAAGTGGCTTCGTGAAGCTTTCACTTCTGAATCAGCAATGGGTTCATTCATCTCAGCAATTTACGGTGAAGTTGAAAATGCTCTCGAGCTTTCACAGGAAAACCTTGCTAGACTTTGCATGGCTAACTTTATGGCTACAATTTCAACATCAGCTAGCAGAGTTATAAATCTTGTAACTGATTACAATACAGCATCTGGCCGTAGCGTACCTACCGGCGAGAACGCTATGCTTGATGAAGCATTCCTTCGTTACTCTCTTGGCAGAATGAATAATATTTCAAAGAAGATGCAGACAATGTCTGTACTTTATAATGACGGAACAGAAACACGTCACACTCCTATTGCAGACCAGAGATTTGTATCACTTGTTGATTTCCAGACAGCTCTTGAAACACAGGTTCAGTGGGCAGCTTTCCACGAGCAGTATGTAGAAAAACAGAACGGAATTGAAGTTCCTTACTGGCAGTCAGCTCAGTCACCTTTGGATATTGACCTCATTATTGAAGGAGACGACCCGGAGCAGGAAGAGTCAACAACACTTTCAAACATCGTTGCATTTATTCATGACCGTGATGCACTTGGCACATATAGAAAAGATGTTGATGTTGCAACAACTCCTCTTAATGCACGTGGTATGTACACAAACCAGTTCTGGCATATGAACGACCTCTATTTCAACGATGTAACTGAGAATGGAATTATCTTCACTCTCAACTGATGTCAATAATTGACATTACTATTTTATAATTTAATTAAAGGAGTAGGACATGAGCGTAATAGTACAGTTTAGTATAACTTCTAAAAGAGAGAATTCTACATTGATACCAACTTTTAGGGATTCTGCGGAATGCACTTTTAAAAATGGCTGTTCAATGCTTAATCCTACTCTTTTATTAAATATTAGAACAGACACATTTCCAGATTATACATTTTTCAAGATAGAAAACAAAATATACAGAGTAAGAGATATTCGTTCAGTACGCAACGATTTATTTGAAATTGACGGTGAAGTAGATGTATTGGCAACTTATAAAAGTGAAATAGGCGCATCATCTCAATACATTTTAAGGACAGCTGCAACTTTTGACGGAACAGTATCTGACTCATTCTATCCAACGAAAGCCTTAAAAGATTATGTTCGAACTTCAAAAAGCACGCAATTTATTTTTCCGCAATCAGGTGCTTTTGTATTTGGAATACAAGGACTTGCTACTGGTTCCGGACAAACTTTTGGTAGTACGACATATTACATAATGGATATATATCAAGCATCAGCATTTATGAATGAGATATTCAACATTCAGAATAGCCAATATGATGCAGCTTCAGTAGAGTCAGTAGCCGGAATACCAGAAGAAGTTTACAAATCAATTATCAATCCACAGCAATACATAACAAGTTGTATGTTTCTACCATTTGAAGCTGAAAGTGTTGGCGGTTCACATAGCGTAACATCAATTAAACTTGGATGGTATGATATGACTGCAAGCGCACGAGTATTTGATACTTCATTTGATGAATTACCATCAGTTGAAGACACATTTACCTTAACAAAACATCCTCAAAACGCACGTGGCATTTATATGAACAACGCACCATATACTGAGTATATTTTATCAATAATGCCTTTTGGTGAAATACCATTACCACCAGACTTATTACTTACAGAAACACAAATTCATTATAAAATTATTGTTGACGTAATTACAGGACAAGGCACTCTTAAAATATATGCAGGCGATAATGATAGAGGACAAATACTCGATAGTCAAAGTGCTCAAATTGGAGTTCCAATTGCAATATCTGGCGGTATTTATGAATTCTCACCAAAAACATTAAAAGAAAAAGCAATAGCTGGAGCTTTAATACAATCAGCTCAAATGGGCAGAGCAGGGCAGTTATTTTTCTCATATAAAGATGGCATTATGGATGCAATAAAATCGCCATCAGTATCTACATCTGGCTCAAATGGCTCACTCGATTTCCTAGAATATCCAGTAATTCTATACTCACGCTTTACACGTGTAGTTGACGATGACAACACTCAGCACGGAAGACCTCTATGCGCAGTACGGCAAATAAATACATTAGGTGGATACACGGTATGTCTAAAGCCAGAACTATCATTAGCAGCAACAATAACAGAAAAAGAAAAAGTCATTAAATATATGGAAAACGGTTTCTTCTACGAGTGAGGAAAATATGGCAGAAGTTTTTTTAAATGTGCATGGAAACGGGTATGCCACGACAGATGCCTTACCGCCAATGGTACAAGGTGAACAATTTACAATAGTATTTGTACCAGACCCTGGCGAGTTTTTAATGGATGTTCGTGCTTACGATTCATATGATTATTCAGTTGCATTACCACCAGTGGTAAATAACGAAATCACTATGACTTGGCGTACTTCATGGCGAAATCTATACGTAGATATTTATTTCTCTGGGTCTGAACCGCCTGGACCTGAACCATCAAAGAAATATCCATTATGGCTATTAATCACTCGCAAAAAACAACGACGCAAAATTGTCAACTATTGACAAATTAAGGAGTAAATATGTCAGATAAAGGAAACAAAGATTTAATAAAAGACCTTACCATAGCACTACAATCTGCTTTTGGTAGAAAACCTACTGACGTATCCGGAATAGAAAATGTAGCATCTGCTTACTATTATCAATATCTACTTCGGCTTGTCAAAGGTATTTTTGAAATTAAAGCGCCAGACTATTGGGATACTGATTTCCTTCTTGATGCGCTACTCCTCAATGGAGTGTTTGGTGTCTTCGAAAACAACTCAGAACCAATAGCAATGAATTGTCAGCCATTTGGCGTAAACATGTACTATAAACCAACTTCATTCAATATAGCAAATCCTGTACTCGGCACATTTTCAAAGACAATTGGAGTTGATGGAGCAATCATATATCTTGAAGAAGACCCCACAGTAAATGGCCAATTCAGAACCATTCGCCCACTTCTTACAAAATACGCTTATCAACTTGCAGCTTGTGATAAATGTATAGACCAGTCATTGATGAACTCTGGAGTAGCTGCTATTTTCTCAGCATCATCTAAAAAATCAGCAGAGTCATTTCGCCTTATGTACGATGAAATATCGGAAGGGAAACCCGCGGTATTTATTGACGAGGAGCTAGGGCTAGCCAACGGTAACTCCCGTGCGCTCCAATACACACCCGCAAAGGACAATTACATCTGCGACAAAATACAGATAGAAAAGAGATGTATTATTGAGGAATTTCTCACAGCCATAGGAGTAAACAATGCTAACACATCAAAACGCGAAAGACTCAATTCCGATGAAGTAAATTCAAATAATGACGAGTGCTATGTAGCAACAGCGGTTTGGCGCAGAAATTTGAAAGAAACCACTAGACACACTATCGAACTATTCCCTAGCCTTGAATCTAAATTTTCACTCACCATTAAGGATTTGTCAATTATTGACAATTCCCCAAGTAAAGCTGAGGTTGCCGACAACGCTCCGAGAGAGGACGAGAATGGAGGTGACGAGGAATGACATTACTTGATATTATTGAGATGTATAATATTGGTAAAGGTAATGAGCTTGATGATATCGAAGCTATCTATGCAGATATTGAATTAGATAGTAGATTAGACAAAAGTGTATTATGCGGAGTACTGTTAGATGAGTGCGGAGCTATGAATAGCTTGTATAATACAAGTCCAACGTTTAAATACTTCAGTGATAATTTCTTCAAGAAATGGAAATGGAGTATAACAAAGCTTATTGATACAATGGAATTTGAATATGAACCATTGTATAATATGAACAAAGAATGGATTGAAGAAACTAAAATCGAACAGAACTTGGATACTGCTGAAGGAGTAGAAGAAAATAGAAACAAAAAGAATACAGGTACGACTGAGCATGAATACGGTGAAGATGAAGAACGAACTATAAGTGCGATGAACAGCAGTAACTATCAACCGGATAATAAGAGTGAGCAAAGTGGAAACAATAAGAGGACTGATAACCTTAACGAAGACATTACAAGCGAAAGCGAAAGAAATAAAAATGAAGCATTGACTTGGGACGAAACCGACACGCACAGAGAAAAGGGAGTAAACAATGTAATTATCCAGGATTTAATACAAAAAGAAAGGAAAATAAGTGATTTCAGTATTTATGGATGGATTGCTAAGAGATATGCAAAGGAGCTGTTCTTAATGGTATACTAATGTCAATTATTGACAAGAAAGAGGTGTTAGATGAGTTATTTAGATTTCGATTTCCCGCACACAAGTATGTATACAACAGACTTGAGAGAAATACTTGCGAGGTTAAAAGATTTAACTGTAAAGTTAAATAATTTTGTTAGGATAAATACAATCAAATATGCTAATCCTATTCAGTGGAATATAACAACCCAGTATGAAGCAAATACTGTTGTTATTGATGCAAATGATGGAACTGCATATTTAAGTGTACAGCCAGTACCAAGCGGTGTAGCACTTACTAATACAGACTATTGGACTCCAATATTTACCCTTAATCTATTAAGTGCTAATCAAAACATAACATTACGTGACGATAGTTCGAACGTACTTGCTACTTTTCCAAGCGCTGTAGGTGATTGGCTTATTTGGAATAATACGCTATATAAAGTATCACAGGCAATTAACACAAATGAAGCTTACGTTGTCGGATACAATCTTGAACGTTTTAGTGTTGAATTGTTCATTAAAGAGTATATCAACAACGTTATTGATATGATTGGCGATTTAGACGACCTCACAACTACCGATAAAACAAGTGTTGTTAATGCAATCAATGAAGTTGTCGCCATAATTGGCGATTTAGATGACCTTGCAACCACCGATAAAACCAGTGTTGTTAATGCAATCAATGAAGTTATTGATAAAATAAAACCAAACTATGTTTTTGCAAATGTTAATGAGATGACTTCAAGTAGTTATAATTTTGTTGCGGGTGAAGTTATATATTTAACTAATACACATAGTTCATGGGTTGTTAGGGATAATAGTGTTTCAGTCTATGTACAGAAAACACTTGCTAATGGTAAATATGCAGAATATATCCCACATAATGACTTTGATATGGATGCTCTGGAACTGGCTCAAAATACAGACCTCTATCCTTATCTCAACTACTATCTATATAACGGATATACTAGCATTTTACTTCCTACTGGTGAATATTCTCTCAGTCAGACACTGGTTGTTGATTATGATGATGTTATGACACCTCTTATTAAGATAAAAGGCCATGGCAAATATAAAACAAAAATCAACACTACAGAAGGCTTTATTGAAATTCATGTTAATGGTTATAAGTTTAGAGGTAGTGTAATCAGTGGTTTCCATGCACAGGGTGTTCTAACTGGCTCCAGAGTCGGTGGCGATTATAGAGGTATATACATTCTTAGCAAGAACACTTCAGGTCAGGACATGGCAGATTCTATTACTATTAGTGACATTGAACTTACATATTATAGCACCGGTATATATGTTACTTGTAGAATGATTTGGAATTTGTTCGAGGACCTTCTTGTACATTATTGTATTTTTGGCCTGTATCTCTCGGCTAGTACTACCGCTACAATGAACGTAAACACCTTTATTAATTGTCAATTTGATACAAATGGACAAAGTGGCATATATTTTAAATCAACAGCTACTTATTTGGCTTGTGCAAATACCTTTATTGGCTGCTCTGTAGAAGGTAATAATGTGGATGCAACCACAGGAAATTATGTCGAAGCAATACTATCTAATACAATAGCAAATTTTGTAACATGTCATTTTGAAAAAGGAAGCCAAACAAACTCGACCACGAGAGCTATATATTTGATTGGTAAGAGTAATGCAATTATGGATGGTTGTACTTTTATTCGCTATCCTAACTACTTATACACAGTCGAAACAGGCTCACAGCTTGTAATAAATTCACCTTCATTATATAATTGTGCGACTGCAAAGTATACGGGAATTGACGCAACTATTAATAACGCATTTA
>JAEIGA010011728.1_pt1 | contig 13298 bp, 10 predicted proteins | sample 9270691 | NCBI WGS metagenome assembly JAEIGA01 (sample SAMN17057246, study PRJNA624740) | gut metagenome | biome: biome; isolation source: fecal sample | host: Bos grunniens | place: China: Xizang | collected 2019
GATCTTTTCGTTCATCCAGCTGAGGAAGTCGATCATGTGAGAGCCGAGGTCACAGAGAACGCCGGTTCCTGCAAGATCCTCGCGGAAGCGCCACTCCAGACGTCTGCCTTCCCAAAGTCCGCTCTCCTTGATGCACTTGATGTAGCAGTGATAAACCTTACCAACCGCACCGGAGTCGATCACGTCCTTGAGGAAACGGGTGGTGGGCATATGTCTCCAGGTAAAGCAGATGAATACGGGAAGTCCCTTCTCCTCTGCCAGCTTACGAACCTCTTCAACCTCCTGGCTGTTGACACCAACAGGCTTCTCGATACTAACGGCAAGTCCTGCATTGAGTGCATACTTTGCCTGCTCGCAGTGGAGGCTGTTGTGGGTACAAATATCAACCATGTCGCAAAGACCGCTGTCGATCAGCTTCTTGTAATCGTCAAAAATGCAATCATCGGAAAGTCCGAAATGCTCCTTTGCTCTTGCTCTTGCCTCGGGCTTAACGTCACATACTGCAACGATTTCCGCATCCTTTGCCAGGGAGTAAGAGGATCTGTGGTTTGCGCCTGCAACCCAACCGTAACCGATGATACCAATTTTCTTTTTCATAGCGTTGATTCTCCTTCTAGCTAATTATTTCAATCTAAAAATTACAGAACGAAATTTGCAAGCTCTTCGGTCACAACAACCTCAGCGTCATTGTGGAGCTGCAGGTAGGACGCGGGAGCACTCTTGGAGCAGGGCGCCAGAGTGATCTTGCGCATGATACCCCACTGCCATGCGCAGTACAGGTATACCTTGAACTTCTTTGCGGAGAGCAGCTGCTTCATGCCCAGCGTGATGCAACGCTTGGGGAAAATGTCGAGTGCGCCGCGAAGCTTGTTTGCACCGTTGTTTACAACCGTCTCTCTTGCAATATCCATGCATCTGGTGCCGATCTTACCAAACTCCTCGTCGGTGATATCCTCAACGGGGGGCTCGTTGAATGCGATGTGTCCGTTGATTCCAACGCCGGTCAGGCAGAGGTCGATCTTCTCAAAGGAAGCGAACAAACGGTCGATCTCCTCCTCGTGTCCGGGCTCGGGGAACAGACGCTGCTCCTCGGGCATGATCAGATCCTCATCGATGCGGCTGTAAAGCATACGGTCCATCGTTGCATGGAAGCTGAGCGGATCGTTGTAATCGATGGTCTTGTCCTCATCGGTGAGGTACTCGTCCATGTTGATAAACCAGCAGTTCTTCAGAGAAATGCGCTGACGGTTTACCTTTTCTGCAAAAATCGGATAGTGGAAGATGGGGCCGACAGGGCAAATAATAACCGTCTGACCGCCGTTGTTCTTCACGATCGTGTCGATCATGATGTCTGCCATTTCCTCGTACATGGCCTGCTCGGTTGCCATAACTCTCGTAGGAATCTTAACGTTGTTCAAAAATTCCTCTTTACTGATGTGATAAATATCCATCATGTTCAGAACTCCTTTACTTTTCCGCCCACAATCGTGCGGCAAATATTAATTTCATCATCAAAAAGACACAGATCCGCCTTTTTGCCAACTTCAATAGAACCATATTGATCGTCAACGCCCATGACCTTGGCGGGAGTGGTGGAAACCATCTTCACGCCGTCCGCGAGCGGGATCTTGGCATCAACGACAATGTTTCTGAGCATCTGAGACAGGGGCTGAATGCTACCTGCATATCTTGAGCCGTCGGGAAGTCTCGCAACGCCCTTCGAAACAATAAACTTCATTGCATCGGGATCGGTCTTGACTCCAAGGGTATAGAGGGTATCACCAACAGGCATACCTCCTGCACGCAGGGAATCCGAAACCGCGCACATGCCGTCCGCGCCCTTTGCCTGATACATCAGACGAATCATCTCGGGGGTGATGTGGTGATTGTCGGCAATTACCTCAATGGTTAATTCCTTGTGAAGCAGTCCCGCCTCAACAAGACCGATATCACGCACACCGTCTCTCATTGCCACCAGGGACATCGCGCACCAGTGGTGGGTGGTGTGGGTCATGCCGGCATCCATCGCCGCAACAACGTCACCGTATCTCGCATCGTCATGTCCGCCGGACACCACGATATCACGATCCGCCATCTCGCGGATCATCTTGGGAGCACCCTCCAATTCGGGCGCAATCGTCACTCTCTTGACAACGTCACTGTTTTCAAGGATGAACGAATAGTCGTCTCTCGCAGGAACTCTCAAATGGCTCTCATGCTGCGCGCCCTTGTTTTTGAGGGAGAGATAAGGGCCCTCGAGATGTACACCGAGAATGCGACAAGGCAGATCCTCTCTGGAAAGATAAGATCTGCAGTAGTTGATCATGTCCACGGTTTGGTATACGGGAGCCGTAACCGAGGTCGCAAAAATCGAGGTCGTACCGTTCTTTGCATGGAAGGAAAGCGCGTCAATATACGCGTCCTCCTCACAGTCCATGAAATCTCCGCCTCCGCCGCCGTGTGTATGTATATCAATAAAACCGGGGGAAACAAACAGTCCCGTTGCATCCATAACCTCGCCGTCGGTTGCCGTAAGGTTCTTTCCGATCTCTGCAATGGTTCCGTCTGCGATTCTAATATCTGTTTCACAAAGCAATCCCTGCTCGGTGATGACAGTTCCGTTTTTGATCAGCATAAATTCCTCCTGTTACAAAGTGCAATCGGGATGTCTATCCTTACATTGCACTCCGTTCAAGCGTTCTTGTTCATCTCGCTCCAAACCTCCTCAAGGCTTGCCACGATTCCGTAATCGGCAAAATTGAAGATGGGAGCGTTTTTATCGGGATTGATCGCGATGATCTTGCCTGCACTGCGAATACCGGAAATATGATGCACCGCACCCGAAATGCCAACGGCAATATAGATCTGCGGGCTGACCATCTTACCGGTCACACCAACCTGCTTTTCATAAGGCGCATTACCGCTGTCAACCATCGCTCTCGATGCGGCAGTCTCAGCCCCCAGCAGGTCAGCAAATTTTTGCGCCTGTTCAAGATTGTGACGAACACCCATTCCAAAGCCAACGATGATATCGGATTGTGTATCCACCTTGGTCCGCAGGGTCGCCATGGCAGGTGCGCGTGTGCATTTGATCTTTGCAATGATATTTCCCGCAAAGGCAGGTCTGTAGAAGAACAGCTCTTTTCCGTCAGTCTCAAGCTGCGTGCAATCGGCACACAGTCCAAGTCCAAGCATTGCCGCCACCTGCGCGGAGATCAGCTTTCCCTGATCACTGCTGTCCCACAGGACAGCGAGCGGCTTCTCTGCTTCGATCATGCTCGCAATCGTTTCGGCATCCGTCAGCTCGATGACCCTGAGATCCTCGCAAACCGACATCGCCTCTGCCGCCGCAGCGGCACCAACCGCCCAAACGCCTTTGATTTTTATCTCCGAAGCGTTCGTATCGGAAATCGCTTCGGACGAAGCGAGAGATTTCTCGATGACACTCATCAATTCCCCGGGCGCGATCTTCACGCAATTTCTTCGGTCGCGAACGTTTTCCTCAGATTTGAGAACACGGGTCGCAGATCCGCTCACGCCGCAAAGCGCAGGATCTGCATCAAGGGTGCTCGCATCCCATCGCTCTACCTCGCCAGCTCTCGAGAACATACTCGGGAAGCGGAGGTTTCCGATGCGCTCCACCGTGGCAAGGGCAGGATATTCCACCTGCACCTGCTTGCCGCTTCGAAGATGAGCGGTCAGACGCCCCTCTTGCGTTTCAAAGCGCATCACCCTGTTCAAAACAGGCAGGGAAAGCATTTGCGCAAGCTCAACACCAACCTGTCCGGTCTCTCCGTCAATCGTCTTGTTTCCGCACAGGATCAGATCCGGCTCCAATTTCTTGATTGCAAGACCTAATACGTATGCCGTTGCAAGCGTGTCGGAGCCTGCAAATTTCGCATCCGAGATGAGAATGGAGCGCCGAGCTCCGAGACGGGAAAGCTCTGAGAGCATCGCCTCACTCTTCGCAGGTCCCATGCTCAGAAGCGTCACTTCTCCACCGGGGATACAAAGCGCCGCTTCATATGCACAGGCATCAAGCGGATTGATCTCTCCGCTCGCAGATTGTTTGACACAAACTACTATTTTCATAAATTATCGTTTCTGATAGATGGGAGCCAAGGCATCGTGAATCGCCTTGTATTCCTCAAATACCTTTCGGTATTTCTTCGTATTTTCAGGATCAGGCTCGATCACGGAAACCTCCTTGATGCAGGCCTTCACCGCAGCATCTGCGTTCTCAAAAACACCGACTGCAATTCCGGCAAGCATCGCAGAGCCCAGCGAGGAATCGCTGCTCTCTGTGATTCTCAGTCCAATGCCAAGGGTATCGGCAGTAATCTTACTCCAAAGTCCGCCCTTGCTGCCTCCGCCAATCAGGGTTGCAACCTTGTTGTGCGGAATATTCAATCCGTCAAGGAAGAGCTTGCAGTCGAGAAGCGAGTAGCAAACGCCCTCCAGAACTGCGCGGTTAAAATGTCCCTTGGTATGCGTTGCGCGCACACCTGTAAAGCTTCCGCAAAGACTGGGATCCGCATAAGGGGTCAGCTCACCGTTGAGGTGGGGGTGGAAAATCAATCCCTCACATCCGATCGGAACGTCTGCCGCCTCGCGGTCAAGCTCCTTGTACTCGCCCCCAAACACGTCTCTGTACCAACGGTAGGATGCCGCACAGGATTTCGTCGCAGTTCCGGGATACCACAAGCCATCCACAAAATGCGGATAGTTGACCATGTGCATATTCGGAACAGGCTCCTTGGTGATCACACAGATTCTTCCTGCAGTCGCAAGCTTTACGGTAATGTCGCCCTCGTGAATCGCTCCGGAGGCAAACACCTCCATCACGGTATCGGTCGTGCCGCAAATAACGGGCGTTCCCTCGGCAAGTCCGGTTGCCTCTGCGGCTTCCCTTGTAACCTTGCCGATGATGTCCGTGGGAGAGACGATGGGAGGAAGATTTTCCACCTCAAGTCCAGCCGCTCTCACCAGGGATTCGACCCATTTTTTCTCCATGGGATCGTACATCATGCTTCCCTGCGCCTCGATGTAATCGGTACAGAAAACACCGGTCAGGAAATAACGAATGTAATCCTTTTCGAAGAATACGTAGGATGTCTGTTGATAGATCTCGGGCTCTGTTTCTCTGAGATAGCACAGCTGAGGCAGCGTCCAGATGGGGCTGGGCTTGTGGTACATCGTATCAAAGATCTCCTGTCCCATCTCGCCGTCCAGCGCCTTTGCCTGCTCAACGCTTCTCGTGTCCGTCCAGTGTACGGCATTCCGCAAGGGCTTAAAATTCTGATCGCAAAGAACCGCCGTATGCGTTGCGGAGGAAACTGCGACCGAGAGAATGTCGGACGCCGTGATCTTGCTTTTTGCAAGAATGCCATTCGTGACAGCGCACAACGCATCGATCCAATCTACGGGATCCTGCTCGCATGCACGCGGAGTCGGATAATAGGTTGGATACTCCTTGGTTGCCTCTGCAACGATTTCTCCGCAGGTGTCAATCAGAGTCGCCTTACAGGAACCGCCGCCAAAATCTACTCCAAGCAGATATTTCATATCAACAATCCTTTTTTTATTTTACAATCCAGTCCTGCTCGGGATCCAGCGTGGTCACGAGCGCTCTCTTGCTCTCGCAGCACATCATCCAAAGCAGATAGCCGTTATAACCGGGCGCAACAGCGAGAGGATGGTAACCGTAGGGAACCTCCACCAGATCACGATTTCTCACAGTGTAGATTTCATCGGTGCTTCTGTCAGCAGTGTAAACCTGCTGCACGCCATAGCCGGTTTCCTTATCAAATTCGTAGTAATAAATCTCCTCTGCCTTTCCTTCGGTGGGCAGATTCTCGACGTCATGCTTATGACCCGGGTATCCGGACCACTGACCGCCCTTGATGAAGTTCTCACCAACGTAGATCTTGCTTGCCTGAAGGCGCTCGTCCACGATCAGGTGAACCTCTCTCTCAAAGCCGGGCTTTCCGAGGTTCTTGACGATGATATCGTCGGGAGTTACGAGCACGGGCTCATAGTCCTCGGTGGTGGGGCACTTGGAGATGCAAACTCTTGCATCGGTCACGGCGACGATCTCAAACTTGAGGTTTCTCGGAACGTAAACCGCGTAAGCCTTACCGTCAAACACATTCTTACGTGCGCCGATATTCTCAAAGTTCATCTTGTCGCCGATCACGTTGACCGTTCCGTCAAGGATCAGAAGCGCCTGCTCCTTGTCGATCTCGCAAAGAGCGATAGACTCGCCTGCGGAAAGCTTTACCATGTCAACCTCAAGGCTCTTGCAGCCGCTATCCTCACGGCAATAAACCGTGGTGATCGCCTGCTTTTCATTCCAATGACGCTTATAGTTCATATCCGTTTCTCCTCATATACTCTTTGACAGTTTCAAAATTGGGAACGCTTCGTCTCGCGCCGATGCCCTCACACTTGAGAGCCGCGACAGCACTTGCAAAGTGGCAGCACTTGAGATAATCGTAGCCCTTGACGACTGCGGCGGAAAACGCGCCGTGGAAGACGTCACCCGCTCCGTTGGAGTCCACCACGGTTGCGGGATAGGTGGGATAATGCTGACGCGTCTTGCCATCAAACAAGAATCCGCCGTGCTTTCCCTGCGTGATCACGATCACTTCAATGTTGAATTTCTCAAACAGCTTCTCTGCCGCATCCTCTACCGTTTCCGTTCCGGTGTATCGGAGCGCAAACTCCTCGGACGGGATCAGAATATCGGTTTCCTTCAGGAGCGCCTCAACGCCCTCGTAAAGTCCGCCTGCATCGTAGAGAACCTTTCCGCCGCTCGCGCGAACGATCTTCGCCGCCTCTACCGCTGCCGCAAGATCATTTCCGTCGACCTCCAGAAGCTTTGCCTGCTTCAGCATTTCAATATGCTGCGCATCCAAAGCCGTTCCGGGCAGATCTCCCCGATCGTAAATACAGGTTCTGCTTCCGTTGTCCTCCGAAAGAAGAACGTAGGAGGCAAAGGGACGGTAGCCACCGAGCAGTCGAATGCCGTCGGTGTTTACCGAGTAGCCCTCAAAATCCTGCTTGAGGAACTGACCGATGGTATCATCGGACAGATTTCCGATGAATGCCGCCTTCTCACCCAGCTTTGCCGCCGCAACGATTGCAGTGGCGGAGGGACCTCCGCCTGCCTGCATGGTGCTCGCTGCGGGAACCTTCTTGTCCTCTTCGGGGAAGGTCGTAACCGAGATCAGTGTGTCAAGGACACAGGCGCCAATTCCGATAATGTCGCTCATACCTTGCCCTCAGAGCCAAGAAGCTTGATCTTGCTCAGTGCAAACTTCTTCACGTTCTCAACGGGATCTCTCATGAACAAATCGATTGCATAGGTATTTCTTTCGGATGCGAATACCTCATCCAGGAAGGAGAAGCATACGTCGGTTCCGAAGTTGATCTTGCGAATACCGTTCTTGATCGCAGCCTGGATCTGATCGTCGGGAATGCCCGAGCCGCCGTGCAATACCAGCGGAATAACGGTCTTTTCCTTGATTGCTGCAATTCTCTCAAGATCGAGCTTGGGAGGCTTCTTGTATCTGCCGTGTGCGGTTCCGACCATGACAGCCAAAGCTGCAACGCCGGTTCTCTTTACGAAATCAGCCGCCTCATCGGGATCGGTGAATGCATCCATCTCGTTGTCGTTTACCGAGCCAACGTGACCAAGCTCGCCCTCGGTCTCAACGCCGACCGCGTCAGCGATCTCAACGATGTGACGGGTAACCGCAACGTTATCCTCATAATCCATTGCAGACGCGTCGATCATAACGCCGCTCACGCCGTAGCGCAGAGCGCGTGCAACCACGCCCTCATTTGCGCCGTGGTCAATGTGGTAGCATACCGGAACAGTCAGCTTCTCTGCTGCCGCCAGAACGGAGGGAGATACGTAGTATCCCTCCTCGTTCTGGAACAGACGGCTGTAGAGCTGAATGATCACGGGAGAACGAGCCTCCTCTGCTGCCTTTGCGATTCCCATCAGGGTCTCGGTGTTATATACGTTAAATGCAGGAATGGCGTAGCCGCCCTCCTCTGCCATATCAAGAATCTTTTTCAGTGAAACAAGCATTGGTCTCTCTCCTTTACTTTGTTGCTTCCAGGATCAGGCTCTCGAAGGAAATGATCTCAAAGCCTTCGGGGCACACGGACTTGAGAATTGCATACTCTGCAGGGGATGCGGTAACCATCTTGGTCGCATTCACACACTGTGCATTTCTGATTCTCTCCTGTGCAACCTTCTCCATAACCTGAGGCATATACTGTGCCATCAGAATGCTTCCCGCCCAGTTGGTATCGCGGCGGTTGAGGAGCATCTCGGACAGATTTGCGCAAGCGCTGATTGCCTCTCTGGGCTCCTCGGTCTCGGACAGATCGCGAGCGAGCTGGAAGGGATCGTGGTAAACCACGTCCATGCCGGTGTTCTTCACTGCAAGCGCACCCGACTTGATCGCTTCAGCGATGAAGGAGGTGTAGGATACAACCTTGCATCCAAGCTCTACGCCATACTCCTTGTACTCGTGGCACAGGGTCTTCATGTCAGCGGGATCAAATACGATCACGGTCTTGTAGCCGTTCAGAGCTGCAGCCGCATTCTTCATCTGCTCCTGAGTCTCACCCATTGCGCCAACCAGGAAGTCGAGCTGGCTTCCGGTCGCAGGCTCCTGCTCCAGAACGGTGAATTCACCAATTGCCTTCTCAAGCGCCTTGATTGCGTTCACGCCTGCCTCGGATACCATGTAGGTCGCGTCTGCGCCAAGCAGAAGCAGGGTGTCGGTCTTCTTTGCATGCTTTGCGATCTCTGCCTTCAGAGCATCGTCGCAAGCGGTCTTGCCGTATGCATTACCCGTCTCCAGGCAATTCTTTACCAGGGTCTGGATGTAAGTGGGAAGCTTGCCCTCCATAGCGGCAATCTTTCTTGCTTCCTTTACAAACATAATGGGCTGCCAACCGGTAACGCAGAAGTTCTCACATCCGCCACAGGTTGCGCACTCATAAACGTTATCAATAACATCAGTCAGGTCGAAAACCTCGCGGTTTACGAGAGAAAGTCCAAAAGCTCTTGCTCTTGCCGTGCATCTCTCCTGTCCGGTAGCATTACCAATGGGACAAACGTGATGGCACATCCAGCAAAAGCGACAGGAGTCTACGTGTTGTTTGGATTTATCAGACATTTTCATAATTCAATTCCTCCCATCAAATACCAAGCTTGAACGGATTCATAATGCCGTTCGGGTCAAGCTGCTTCTTCAGTCCTTCGAAGACCTGCATTGCAGGGCCGTACTGTTCCTTCATCAGTCTTCCGAGCTTCATACCAACGCCGTGGTGGTCGTTTACGGTACCGCCGTGTGCGAGAGCAGTTCTCACGCCGAGGTTCCAGATCTCCTGGTGCAGGCGCATAGCCTCAACGGGATCCTGGGGAACGTCCTTGCCATCGATGATGAAGCGGTCGTAGATCATGCAGCCCCACTCATACCAGTGAGAGAAGTGCGCGATGAACTTTGCCTGCGGATAGTTGGTCTCGATTGCTTCCTTCATTGCCCAGTAGATCTCCTCGATCTTACCGTAGGGAGCGATGGTGTCCATAGTTCCGAACATCTGAGGGATGTCCATCATGTGACCGGGATAGAAGAAGGTGATCTTCTCCTCCCACCACTTTTCGCCATACTCGCTTCCGAGGTCCTCTGCTCCGTACTTCTTGAAGGTCTCGAGCAGGATCTTCTCCTCAACGTCAACGAGCTCCTTCACGCCCTCGTAAGCAACGTTCATGAACGCGCCCTTGCGCTCCACGCCGACGATCTTCTTAATCAGAGAGCCGGTCTCAGCCTCGTCATACAGACGCATAACGGAGGGCTTGAACTTCTGAAGGATCTCACGGGATGCATTGAATGCAGAGTCCATATCCTTGAAGAGGAAGCCTCTGAATCTGCGAACCTCAGGCTTTGCAAAGATTCTGATCTGCGCCTTGGTGATGATACCAAGCGTTCCCTCAGAGCCGATGAAGATCTGGTTGAGGTCAGGTCCTGCTGCGTGCTTGGGTGTGGGAGAGGTGTAGATGATATCTCCGTTGGGAAGAACAACCTCCATCTGGAGAACCATATCGTCGATCTTACCGTACTTGTTGGACACGACACCGATTCCTCTGTGTGCCAAGAATCCACCAACGGTAGAGCAGGTCAGAGAGGAGGGATAGTGCATGGTTGCCATGCCAACCTCGTTTGCAGCATACTCAATGTGCTTGTAGATCGCACCGGTGCCGCACTCAATGTACATTGCTCTGGTGTTTACTTCATAGATCTTGTTCATTCTCTTGGTATCGATGATGATACCGCCGGCAAGTGCGATTGCACCGCCCTGGCTTCCGCCGCCTGCTCCCCAAGGAGTTACGGGAAGCTTGTAGTAGTTGGCAATCTTGAGTACCTTGGAAACCTCCTGCGCATTCTCGGGGCAAACGATGAAATCTGCCTCGGGCATACGGCATCCACGGTCAGCCCACATACGAGACAACCAATAATAGTCAACGCTGTGCGTAACCTTATCAATGTCACGAACGGAGCAGTTTTCCTTTCCGACTGCATCCTCAAGTTCTGTTAAAATGGATGTAAACAGAAATTCGTTCATTTTGACGTTCATAAGTATAATCTCCTTATAAAGTATTGATTTCAAAAAAATTATGTGATATAATCATAACATTGAAAATGTTAGACTTTCAAAAAAAGGGGGGACAGGAATGAAAAACGTCATGTCTCAGAGAGAGCAGCAGTATTACTATACTGTTTTTCAATCCGCACGCACGATAGACCTGAGCTGCAACAATGCAATCAAGCTCTTTCAGTTTGCTGACGTACACTGCAAGACCTCAAACGATACCCTGGACAGGCATGACCAGAACTGTCACGAGATCACCTTTGTGTACGGCGGCGAGGGAGTCATCATTCAAAACGGCCGCGAGCAAAGCATCAAAAGCGGGCAGGTTCACCTGTGCTTTGAAGGGGACTCGCACCAGATCATTCCCTCAAAATCGTCTCCGTTCAGATTCTACTGCATTGGCTTCACCTTGGATCCTTCCAATCCCTTGTCCGCGATGCTGGACGAGGTTCGTCAAAAAATCAGTCCGGAAAGCTCTGTTCTCAGCGATTGCGCCGATCTTTTGGGAGCCTTCCGATCCGCGCTCAGCGCTCTGTACACCGAGGCTCAGAACGAGGTCACGAACGCGATCGCGTCAAACACGCTCAGCTACATCATCTCCACCATCTTCAGCGGATTCCTGCGAAAGGATCACGGCGAGCTCGACAATACCTCCATCAAGGACAGTCTGCTGTTCTACATCGTGAACTATCTGAAGAACAACGTCTATCAGATCAACGCGCTCGGTCGTCTTTCGGATGAAACGGGATATAGCTATTCTTATCTCTCGCATCTCTTCTCGCAAAAAATGGGGCAGTCACTCAAATCGTTCTTTGCCTCCATCCGAATGGATACGGCAGACAAGCTGCTTTTGGAAAAATCAGTTACCGAGGTTTCAGACCTGCTGGGATATTCCTCCGTGCACGCCTTCTCCAGAGCCTACAAAACGGTTCGTCACCGGCTCCCGAATACCGTGCATCAGCAGGCGCAAAAAGCCCCATGATCATTCCGCCCTCATTATACTATTTTTTTGCTTCCTTGTATTTATTCTGTCACGCTCGATTTTTTATCATTTCTTGCTATTTTCACAAAAAACAAGTCCAAAATCAGATATTCTCGCAAGAGAAATCAGACAAAGCCTCGCATACATTGGCATTTCATCTTTAATTATATAATAAAAAAAATAAAAAATCAATCCCTTTATACTAAAAAGTAGTCTTTATTTACCAAAAACAAACATCTTTGTACCAATTTGTACACGCACAGGCGCCAAAAGAGCATGAATTGTTTTACCAATCCATGCTCTTTTTCGTTTTGTCTTACTTTTTGTCAATAATCTGAATGAGGATATCGCGATCCTTCAATTCGTCATTTGCAAAAAAAATGCTCTGTGTTTTGGCTTTCTCATCGTAAACACCTGCAACCGATCTGCCGTTGACGATAAATCTCCGCTCGCTCACATCCTGCTTCTCATAGTTCACGGTCAGGTTGCAGTCCTTGAGCCTCAGACTGATCGACGCCGTATCGGTCGGGAAATCGTTTGCAGGGCGAACGCGCAAGCCGCCAAGATCGGGAAGGATTCCAAACGCCTCCCACACAAGTGTCTTGATCAGCACGCATCCGCTGCCGGTAAACCAGTCACTCATGGACTCTCCGTCAAAGCCGCGCTCCTCGTTGTAAATGTAGGAGTTGGGCATGATAAACGGCGTTGTGGAGATCAAATCGTGCGTCAAGGGAAGGATCTTGAAGATCTGCTCCCACGCTCTTTTTGCCTCGCCGATCTCAAACAGAGACCACAAGCCAAACAGGGTCGCATGAATGTAGGTCGCACCGTTTTCCGCCGTGCCCTTGGGGAGCTTGGTGATGCGCCCTACGTCCTTGTTATCCAATGCAAAATACGGCTCAAAGGTCTTCAGTCCGTATTTGGAATCCAGTCGGTCGTATGCCGCAAGAATATCCCTCACAAGCGTTCTGTCCCAATCGATTGCCCCCGACAAAATCCAAAAGGCGTTGGTGGTCAGCCCGTCTCGGCTCTCTCCGTCATTGTCGCAATAGCTTGCAATTTTATAGCGCAGATTGTCTCCCCAGCCATGGATCAGCTTGCGCTCACCCCTGTCATTGCGGTCGATCGCATACCGCTCAAGTCCCTCGCGAATGCTTGCCCGATAGCCCTCATAGCGAGAGATCCTTTCGGGATATTTGCCCGTGGCGCGGAGAATGGCGCACATCTCACCAAGATTCTTGTAAAGCTGCAGGGTCGCCATAACCGAAACGCCGTTGCCGTAATCCTTCGTCTTGTCCTCAGACACACCAAGTCCGTCCAAGGCATCGTTCCAGTCTCCGTACAACGCGCGCAGGCATCCCGTATCGTCCGCCAAATTGGATAACAGATATTCGGTGATCCGCACAAGGTGATCCAGCACGCTGTCTCTGTCTCGGCTGAAGTCAAGCTTGTTGTTCCCTTCGATCTTGTAGTATCCGCAGATCTCGTCCAGAATACTGTAATCATTGGTGAAGCAAAGGTAGGTATACACCGTGGAAATGATCCACACACCCTGGTCAATATAGGGGCGCAGATCCATTTCGGGCAGCACGTTCTCCCCTCTGGGGTAGGAATACTGGCGGGGCGCTCTTCCGTTCTCGCC
>JAEIGA010011729.1_pt1 | contig 13295 bp, 16 predicted proteins | sample 9270691 | NCBI WGS metagenome assembly JAEIGA01 (sample SAMN17057246, study PRJNA624740) | gut metagenome | biome: biome; isolation source: fecal sample | host: Bos grunniens | place: China: Xizang | collected 2019
CGTGGTACGGACCAATGGCTGGCCTCCCACGAAATTGTTAAATAAAATATTACGATTCGCTCAAATCAAAAAGCTCAAAGCTTTAGATTGAGTCGCCTTTATATATCACAATATTTCACAAATGCAAGAGTTTTTTGCAATATTTAATTATTAAAAAAGTTAGATAGCATATGCATAAAAAACGGCGAAAACGGAGTGTACAAAATAGTACATGACCGAGCCGGTTATTTTTTAATTTTTGCTCTTAGATGTGCTGTTATACGAGTTAAAAAACTCGGAGAAAAGAATTTATAGAGTTATTTTTAAGGCGAGAAAAATTTTAGTGTACACTGATAGTACATGAATTTTTCTCGCCCGCAAAAAATAGCTCTAGAAAACTTTTATACGAGTTTTTTACTAAGGATTTGATTTACCACCCCAGGATTAGCCTTTCCTTGCGATGCTTTCATCACTTGACCGACAAACCAACCCATAAGATTGGTTTTTCCGGCTTTATAAGCTGCCACATTATCCGGATTTGATGCGATAATTTCATCAATTATCTTTTCGATTGCACCGGTATCAGTAACTTGTTTTAGGCCTTTTTCCTCAACGATTTTGGTCGGGTTGTCGCCTGTTTCAGCCATAATTTCAAACACATCTTTGGCGGTTTTACCATTGATAACATTTGAAGTTACAAGCTCAACCAACTCGCCCAAATTTTCAGCCGAAATCGGTGATTGTTCTAAAGTGAGTTTTTTCTCATTAAGCATCGCAAAGAAATCGCCCATCAACCAGTTAGCTACTTTTTTGGCATCATGGCCTTTGGCTGCTTTTTCAAAAAAATCGGCTGTTTCTTTATTTTCACAAATAACTTTGGCATCATATGGAGTTAAGCCGAGCTCTTTTACAAAACGCTCTTTTTTCTCATCAGGAAGTTCAACCATATCTGCCTTAATTTCTGCAATAAATTCATCAGTTAATACCAATGGCAACAAGTCTGGTTCCGGAAAATAACGATATTCATGGGCATATTCTTTTTTGCGCATAAATTTAGTTTCACCGCTTACCGGATCAAACTGACGTGATTCTTGCTCCATAGAACCACCGCTTTCATAAAGTTCTAATTGGCGCTTAGCTTCATATTCCACAGCCTGACAAGCAAATTTTACCGAGTTAACATTTTTAATCTCGGCGCGCGGACGAAACTCTTTTTCTCCGACAGGACGAATAGACACACTGGCATCACAACGCATTGAACCTTCATCCATATTACCGTCACAAGTACCCAAATAACGAACAATTGAACGCAATTTACGCAAAAAAGCCCCCACCTCTTCCGGCGAACGAAAATCAGGTTTTGTTACTAATTCCATCAAACCTACACCTGCACGGTTAAAATCGATAAATGTCTTGGTCGGCGAAATATCATGAATAGATTTTGCAGTATCTTGTTCAATATGTAAACGCTCAATTCCGATTTCTTTGGTTTCACCGTTTTCCAATTCGATTTTGACCACACCTTCACCAATAATAGGAAACTTATCTTGCGTAATTTGATAACCTTGCGGTAAATCGGCATAAAAATAATTCTTGCGTGCAAAAGCCGAATATTTATTAACTTTGGCATTAAGCGCAATACCTGTTTTTAAGGCTTGACGCACGCATTCCTTATTCAACGACGGTAACATTCCCGGCATTGCGACATCAATAAAGGACACATTCTCATTTACATCAGAACCATAAGCAGTTGATGACGGTGAATAAATTTTTGATTTTGAAATAATTTGGCAGTGAATTTCGAGCCCGCAAATCATTTCCCAGTCGTTGTTTTTACCTTTTAATATCAATGCGCTCATCTTATTTCACTCCCTCAAATCCGGCTTGTTTTTCCAAAGCTGAAGCTACTTCAAACACGCTTTGTTCATCAAAAGCCTTACCGATAATTTGCATACCCAAAGGCAAACCGTCTTTATTCAAACCGATTGGCAAGCTCATTGCCGGCAATCCGGCCAACGATACCGAAACGGTATAAATATCATTAAGCCACATAGCAATCGGATCTTCTTGCATTTTTTTATCACCGACCGGAAAAGCCGCAACCGGCGAAGTCGGTGTTAAAATTACATCACATTTTTCAAAAGCTTTTACAAAATCATCTCTGATAAGACGACGAACTTTTTGCGCTTTTACAAAATAGGCATCATAATAACCGGCCGACAAAACATATGTACCGACCATAATACGACGCTTAACTTCTTTACCGAAACCTTGAGTTCGCGAATTGATATACATTTCATCAATACTGTTACCATCAACTCGATTGCCATAGCGCAAACCGTCATATCGAGCCAAATTACTCGAAGCCTCGGCCGGTGCAATAATATAATAAGTTGCCAAAGCATATTTGGTGTGAGGAAGCGAAACCTCAACAATTTCTGCGCCCTTATCTTTTAACATTTCGGCAGCCTTATCCCAATAAGAAGCAACTTCTTCATTTAGTCCTTCAACACGATATTCTTTAGGAATACCAATTCTCATTCCCTTAATATCACCTGACAAAAACTTTTCAAAATCAGGCACATCAACTTTTGCCGAAGTAGCATCTTTGGCATCATAACCGGCCATATTTTTTAACATAATGGCACAATCACGCACATCTTTTCCTATCGGACCGGCTTGATCTAATGATGATGCAAAAGCAATTACACCATAACGCGAACAACGACCATATGTCGGTTTTATACCGGTAACCCCGCAAAAAGCCGAGGGCTGACGAATAGAACCGCCGGTATCGGTACCTGTTGCACCGGCACACATTCTTGCACTGACTGCCGCCGCCGAACCACCTGATGAACCACCTGCCACTAATCTGACATCTTTACTCCATGGATTTATTGCCGGACCGAAAGCCGAAGTTTCGTTACTTCCGCCCATGGCAAATTCATCCATATTAAGCTTGCCCAAAAATAAAGCACCGGCATCAAGAAGTTTTGATGTAACTGTTGATTCATAAGGAGGCACAAAACCTTTCAAAAAATTAGAACAAGCCGTTGTCTCAATTCCTTTGGTACAAAACAAGTCTTTAACCCCCAAAGGAATACCTTCCAAATCGCCACCCAAACCTTTTTCGATTTTTTCTTGGCTTTGTTTTGCTTGTTCCAAAGCTTTGTCGGTACTTTCGCAAACAAAAGCATTAAGTTCGCGTTTTGCTTCCATATTTTCAATATAAGCTTGTGTCAATTCAACAGCTGTAAAATCCTTATTTTTTAAACCGTCGCGTGCCTGAGCAATAGTCAATTTTGTTAAATCAGTCATCTTCTTCATACCTTATTATTCAACAACCTTAGGAACAGCGAAATAACCATATTCCTTCATCGGAGCATTAGCCAATATTTCTTTAGAACATTGACCTTGAGTTACCTCATCTTCGCGTAATTGAATACTGTTTTCATTAACCGAAATCAAGGGTTCGACATTGTCGGTCTTCACTTCTTTTAATTGATCAACCCATTGAATAATTTTGTTAAATTCTTCTTTTGTTGCGTCTTTAACATTATCTTCAATTTTTAAACGCGACAAAAAAGCAATTTTATCAACGGTTTCAATATCTATACTCATTTACATATTCCTTAACACTTAAATCAAAAACAAGAAAGCAAAACGCCATCTTTTTTACATTATTCAGACAAAGCCTTTACCGTATTTTCAATTTGGCTTATTTTCAACATGCCTTGAACATGGTATCCGTTATCAACATGAATTACTTCGCCGGTAATACCCGAACCGCAAGCCGACAACAATCCCAAAGTGGCCATACCGACTTCTTCCTGAGTAACATTTCTTTCAATTGGCGAATGCAATTCATTCCAATGCAATATTTTTCTAAAATCACCGATACCGGACGCAGCCAAAGTTTTAATCGGGCCGGCTGAAACAGCGTTAACTCTAACACCTTGAGGTCCCAAATCCATAGCGGCATAACGAACCGAAGCTTCCAAAGCAGCTTTTGCCACACCCATAATATTATAGTTTGGGAACACTCTTTCCGAGCCCATATAGGTTAATGTTACAATCGAACCGCCCTCACTCATAATTGATGACGCATATTTACAAGCCTCAATAAAAGAATAGCAAGAAATATTCATTGTCATGGCAAAATTATCTTTGGTAGTATCAATCATGCGACCGCGAAGTTGGTCTTTATCCGAAAATCCGATAGCATGAACCAAAAAGTCGATTTTACCCCATTTTTTGCCCAATTCTTCAAAGCAAGATTTTACACTTTCGCTGTCCGATACATCACATTTGATTAACAACGGTTCTTTATCAAGCTGTTGAGTCAATGGGTGAACTCTTTTTTCCAAAGCTTCATTTTGATAAGAGATAGCCAATTGAGCACCTTGTTCATTCAATGCTTGTGCAATACCCCATGCGATTGACTTATCATTAGCCAATCCCATAATCAGACCTCTCTTACCTTCCATCAAAAGTTTTGACATTAGTAACATTCCTCATAATTAAAAAAAAACACACACAATACACAACAGATTCATTCATCTATTGCAATTCCATACAAACTTTTATAAAATTTGTCATCATTTGTAAACACCTTTTTAAATAACAGTAGGACAATTATGAATATTAACACCGACAAACTAAAGACAATTTACGCCAACTCGCTCAAATTATGCCGTTTTGTAATCTCACGCATTCAAACCGACAATATCTTGCGCGTTGCCTCATCTTTGAGCTATACATCATTGATAGCTTTGGTTCCCTTAATTGCCATCGGCTTGGCTGTATTTTCGGCATTTCCGGTATTTGTCGAAATAAAAGCACAACTACAGGATACCATTGTGCAAAATCTTGTCCCCTCAATCAGTAAAGAAATCAGCCAATACTTTAACGAGTTTATCTCTGCTACGGCCAAACTTACCACCGTCGGTGTTGTAGGTATTGCGGTTACAGCCATTTTACTGCTTTCCACGATTGAAAACTCATTTAACTACATTTTCAAAGTTTATAAACCGCGCAGTATCAAAACCAAAATCACTCTTTATTGGACTATCATAACCTTGGGCCCTCTTTTATATGGTGTCGGATTTTCTTTGCGAGGCTATTTCTACACCTTACAAAAATTTATGCCCGATAGCATCAACACCGGATATTTCCTATCTTCAACCCTCCCAAGCCTTTTGACTTTGGGTGCTATAATGTTGGTATATATTTTGGTTCCAAACAAAAAGGTTAAGTTTGTTCACGCCTTTGTCGGCGCAATTATAGCGTCTATTGCTTTTTATATCATGCGCAAATTCTTCGGAACATTTATTGCCTCCTCAGTTGCCTACACCACTTTGTATGGTGCCTTGGCCGCGATTCCCGTATTGCTTGTTTGGTTATACTTCACCTGGGCGGTAGTAATTTTCGGTGCCGCAATCACCGCCGCATTGGGCGAATATAAAGAAAATATGGAAGAAAAAAATCAAGATAATTCAAAGGCTAATCGTCCACATTACCAAAGAAGAAAAAATTATCAAAAAAAGTTCTTGCAAAAAGAACATAAATAGAACATTATATTTATAGTATCGATTCTTTTTTTATTAAAAAAACTTTTTAACGAACGGAGTAAACAATGGATAAAGATAAAGCACTGGACGCCGCCCTAAGCCAAATTGAAAAGGCTTTCGGTAAAGGCTCGATTATGAGAATGGGACAAGACAATGCCCATGTTGATATTGAAGGAATCCCCACCGGATCGCTCGGTCTTGATATGGCTTTGGGAATTGGCGGGCTTCCCAGAGGTCGTATTATCGAAATATACGGCCCCGAAAGCTCGGGTAAAACAACTCTTGCTCTAAGCGTTATCGCTCAAGCTCAAAAAAACGGCGGAACTTGTGCTTTTATCGACGCCGAACACGCTCTTGATCCGTCATATGCCAAAAAAATCGGTGTTGATTTAGAAAATCTGCTTATTTCACAACCTGATGCCGGCGAACAAGCACTGGAAATTACCGACACTTTGGTTCGTTCGGGCGCTATTGATGTTTTGGTTGTCGACTCAGTTGCCGCACTCGTTCCAAAGGCAGAACTAGAGGGCGAAATGGGTGATTCTCACATGGGCTTGCAAGCTCGTCTTATGTCACAAGCCTTGCGCAAACTGACCTCGACCATTGCTCGTTCCAACACTTTGGTAATTTTCATTAACCAAATCAGAATGAAAATCGGTGTTATGTTTGGCAATCCAGAAACGACCACCGGCGGTAATGCATTAAAGTTCTATGCCTCGGTTCGTATCGATATTCGTTCAATCGGCAAAATCAAGGACAAAGAAGACATTATCGGTTCACAAACCAGAGTCAAGATTGTCAAAAACAAAGTAGCACCTCCGTTTAAGGTTGTTGACTTTGATATCATGTATGGCGAAGGCATTTCCAAAACCGGTGAAATCGTTGACTTGGGTGTCAAAGCCGGAGTTGTCGAAAAATCAGGTGCCTGGTTCTCATACAATGGCGACAAAATCGGCCAAGGTCGTGAAAATGCCAAATCATTTTTGCGTGACAATCCTGAAGTTGCCCTCGAGATTGAAAACAAGATTAAATCTCAAGCCGGCCATTTAAGTGCCGAAATGATTGGTGGCGACACTATCGGCGATGATGAATAATCACTACTGAACTTCAATTAAAAGGCGAGGAAAAATCCCCGCCTTTTTATAAAAAACAGATTCGAGGGAAAAATGGTAATAATGGATCGCAAAAAAGCAAAGCAACTTATTTTCTTATATAAAACAATAGATTTAGTACTAACTGTTGTCATAGGTATACTATCAACTATGATAATACCCATAGCTTGCAATATGTTTTTTAAATACCCTGATACAAAAATTTCTCCTGTTATTTTTATGTGGATTTTATATATTTTCGGCGGATATAGCATTTTTATGAGGATTGTTTTTAAGAAAAAATTATATCTATATTACATAAATATCAGAAAAAAAATAAAATACATAATTTTACCTCTTTTCACAATAACAATCATAACCTCTTTGTTCCTTTATAATCATATATATTTTTTAATCTTAAAAATTATGGTAAAATAAAATATTTTTTTATCCCCTCATTGACAAATGCGTCAAGTCACATTACAATAGTAACTATGGTGAAGAAGTGAATTCAAATTTCTTCACCATTTTTTATCAACTTAACTCCTTTGAGATGTGTCTCAAAGGAGTTTTTTTATATAAGGAGTATAATATGATGCAATCAAGTTACCAGTCCATTTTGGATGGAATGACAGAAAAATAATAAAATATATCGTAATACCCGATCTTATTGCAGTATTTGCAACCTATCTATCATATATCATCCAAATACTACATTCTGCCCATGAAAACAATATTAAGTTTCCTTGGCAACAATAACAAATCTCTAAAAAAACGGATTATACGCCCATTGAAGCAAAGCTTGACGCTGTTTCTTTCGGCACTCAAAATCCATCATTGCACAATTACGCTCTAACTGAACCTTGTGTCGCCTAAAGGCCTTCCATCTTTTAATCTGTATTTTATCAACCCCGTCGATTCTGCGTCCCATATAATAACGACAATACCACTGAAACCAACCTCTGACATCCGGCTCAATAATCCACCCTTTTTTACGCCAAATATCCAAATCTTGTCTTGATTTTACTCCAAAACAATTTTTAGTTACATCAGCCTTACCTTCCGACAATTTTGCCCCCTCAAACCAATCTCTAGGAAATTCCGTCCTGCAATCATTTAAATAATGTCCTTCAAAAACCCCTAACATCAGCATTTGTTTCGGTGTTAATTCCGGCTCAAATCCTTTGGCAAAATTTATTCCCTCCGGTTCGGTTGTTTCATAAACATACCCCTTTTGCATTTTATCATTTACATATACTTTCATCAAAAAATCCCTCCTATTCATACTAAATAAGAGGGAAAAAACTTTTTACAACAACAAGGACTACAAATAACTATCTTTGCCTTGCATTTAACTGAACATTGTTTTCTTTATGTATCATATTTTTCACATCAGCCAAAATATTTTCCTGTCTATAAACAATACCTTTAATCCCGATAGAATTTGCCGCGTCAACATTTGCTTTTTTATCATCAACAAAAATAACTTCTTGCGGATTTGCGCCCAATTGTTTCAAAACATCTTTATAAATTTCGACATCAGGCTTTAATCTTTTCAAGTTAAACGAAGTAAACCTTTTATCTTCATCGACCAACACTCCACCGGTTCCTTCCAAGTTGGGTAAAGCGTTAGACAACAAACAAACTTTTACGCCCTGCTGTCGCAAAAAATCCATTGTTTCCAAAGTTTCGGGATAAAACTCGCCTACCCCTTTGTGCATTTGCTTATTAAATTCGATAGCAACTTTTTTCGAATAATCAATATCACAATACGCACACAAATCTTGGCAAAATTGTTCCCAATCAACATCACCTTTCATAAATGGCTTATAGTCAAACTTTTTTACCCCGCCTTTTTCTTTTAGGCTTAAAGGATTTTTGCTTATTTTCATACAATACTCGTTCAAAAAGTCCAATGTATAGGGGTAACAAACATTTCCGACATCAAAAATCGCAAATTTAACTTTATTCATCTTAGACCTCTATTCCGAAAAATGTTTTTGCAGCTAAACCGATTAAGAAAGAAATCAAGGCAACCGAAAGGCTGATTGCCGACATCTCAATAAATTTGGGTAAAAACGGTTCTGATCTGACAGTCGCAATATAAAAGTTAAATACAAATACCAACAATACCACAATTGCTATCATACAAACAAGCGCCCACAAAAACATTTCATTTGGAAACAATAAATAGGGCATTACCAAACACACTACCGTTATCAAATAAGCAATTCCTGTATAAAAGCTTGCTTTCAAAGCATTCGGATTGCCGTCAGCTCGTTCGGCCAAATAATTTGAAGCCGCCATTGACAAAGTTGCCGCAATACCTGTAATAACGCCCGACATGGCAATCAAAGTTGTATTCATCAACACAAAAGTCAAACCGGCAATCGCACCTGTCAACTCGACCAATGCGTCATTCAAACCCAACACCATAGCTCCGATATAGTTCAACCTTTCTTCATCAAGCATTTCAATAAGCTGTTTTTCGTGTTTTTTCTCATCATTGATAATATCTTCAACTTCCGGCACTTCTTTTTTCAGTTCTTCCAACCCCTTAATGCCCTCATATTCGTGAAGTTCTAACAGCTTAATCACAAAAGTATAGCCCAACAAATAAGTCAATATTCTAAACCACCAAACTTTGAACATATTAGGTCGCATATGTTTGTTTGTATATTTTTTCCAAACTGTCGCATGATGAGCCTCATCATTAGCGATTTGTTGTAAAACTTGGCAATTCTTTTTATCTTTATCACAATGCGCAAAATGAGCATAAATAGCAGCACTATTTAATTCATCTTGTTGAAAAGCCTTCATCAATTTGTACGATCTTTTAGAATATTTAGTTTGGCACATATATTTTCTCCTAATTTTTTATAGTTACAATAATATAGCCTTATAGCGTATAGTCAACCACAAAAAAATTCTTGATTCTACACTCTTTTTGTGTTAGTTTTGTCCAATCAAAAAATTAAGAATATGGATGACAATATAAAATTATTAACCGGCGTGTAACGAACTCAGACGACCTCCGCTACTAAACTCATAACATTATGTGTGTAAAACCACCAACAAAAAGCTTAGCCGAAATGGTTACGCTGGTCAATCAAACACTAGGCAAAAAAGTTTCTTATAAACATTTTTGCGCTGTAAAAAACGCCTTTATAACTGACCAAACCATTACTTATGGTCAGATCTTAGAGGCATTTAAAAAGCACCCAAGCATTTCAAAGACGGAAGTGCTTCGCTTCTTTAAAAGAGAAGCTTTGGTTGGTCCTGAAGCATTGATAGAAGGACAGGCAATTTTTCGCACCCATCTCATAACCCTCATTGAGGCTCTTGAGGATTGGACAGGGCGAAAAATGACGGACGACAATAATCCTTGGGGTCCTTTAGAGTACCTTGATGGCTACACCATCTCTATCGAGAATATTGCCGAGTTCTTTGCTACCGGCGAAGGTAAAATTGCGCATATTCTACGAAATCATTTAGAAGCCGAGAACAATTAAGTTCTCGGCTTCGCCGTTTTTAAATTCCAAATACTAACTTTACTCTTTCCGATTGTCTGATATTAGCAACCAATAACGATGCAAACAACATAACAGTCAAAACAATTTTGGACGATTTTAATAAACAGTTCAATTCTTCTATTCCATAATCAACAAACAACAAGCTTCCCAAGAACACAACCATTGCACTACCGACAACTGACGGCACCCAAGAAAGATAAGCTAAATAAGAAGCAATTTGTGAATATTTTTTCATCAAAACCTTTGCGCAATTTGGCACAATTTCAAAATAAATAACCGCTACATATAATACAAATGTCCAAAACAACATTTCACACAAAAAATTGCTTATTGTTCCAAATGCCAAAAACAACAATGCAATTACACAACCGAAAAATCCGCCGATTACCAAACTGTCTTTACTGTTTATTCTCATAAAAAATCCCCTTCCGACTCGCTTTGTTCTTAATTTGTTCTTTTATATGTTCTTATTATGTTCTAAAAAATATCATTGTCAATCACTTTTTTTATTGCCAAAATATTTTTTTATCAATAATCTATAAAAAACAAAATGTTACGGAACAAAAATTATGAGCACGGAAATTCATCTTATACATGGCTTTATGGGATTTGGCAAAACTACCTTTGCCAAAAAGTTAGAAAAATCACTACCCGCCGTTCGTTTTACGCATGATGAAATTATGCTTTCCCGATATGGACGCACACCCGATAACTTCGCCAAATGCTATGAAGAAGTTACTCAATATATCAAAAACGAAGCTCAAAAAGAAATAGCCAAAGGCAACAATGTTATTTTAGACTTTGGTTTTTGGGATAAACAAACTCGCCAGGAATATTACTTTTGGGCAAAAAGCTTGACCGACAAAGTCTGTTTTCATGCTCTTGTTTGCGATATTGAAATTGCCAAAAACAGAATACTTACCCGCACAAAAAACAACCCTGATGAGCTGTATATTGATGAGGATTGTTTTAATGATCGCCTAAAAAAATTTACTCCTCTGACCGATGACGAAGGCTATAATACCATCTATTATAAATCATCTTAAAAAAGCTAAAATTTCATTGACCGTTTCTTGAGGTGTTTGTTCAGAATTATCAATAATCAAATCAGCAAACTCAGGCTTATGATACCCCTCGTCATACATCTGCCTTATGCGGTTTAATTCCCAAGCATCAAGCTCTCTGTTACCTCTGTTTTGTAGGCAGACATCCAACCTCGGCGCCAAAGTTACATTAACAAAACAGGTATATTCATCTTCCCAAGCCTTCCATTCATTATACAAATTTTTGCTGATGGGATAAGCAAATATAATCACATTATATTGTTTAATTTTTTTATATTTCACAATCATTTTGCTCAAACGGTTAGTTCTCTCAGCCCATCCTTTTTCCATGGATAAACCGAGCGTTTCCTGCTCTTCATCACTCAACAAATCATCAACTTCGATAAACAAAGCGTCAGACATTTGCTCTGCCAAAAGCTTTGACACCGTAGTTTTCCCTGAATTTATCGGACCATTTATATTTATAATTTTCATTTTATCGGTTCTGCTAAAATTTAAAAATAACAAACCTCTTATACGACATTTTTATCAAAAACGCAATATAAGAGGTTTATCATTCATAACTCTTTGTATATCTTACAAAGCTTAATCACCAACGCCAAACTTGAGGCTATCAACATTGTGTCCCATACATAAAATAAGTATTCGCTACTTATATAGACAAAGTCTACAACAATGAAAAAAATACTGGTCACAAGGGCAAGTACTATAATACACAGCACTTCGCGATTATTAAATTTCACATCCATATCTAAATAAGTTTTTTTTATAGCCCGACGCTACCACACTCTTTAAATAAAATCAACAAATTATTCAAATTCAGCTAAAGCCATATCAATCGCTTTGGCTAGTTGATCAGCACAAGAGGTCCCTTTGCCTCTACAATCATTTCCGCGTAAAATATCGGCTATTTCCTCAGCATTTTTACCTTCTGCCAATTTTGATACTGCCTGCAAATTGCCCATGCAACCGCCCTCAAACTTAATATTGTATATTTTGCCGCCCTTAATATCGAAACTGATAGTTCTGGAACAAACACCTTGTGTAGTATACTTAAAGTTTTTCATCTCAAGTCCATATATTTTATCAAAAAACATCTTCCGGAAAAATCAAATTGCCTTCTACTTCTACAAATTCGGCATATTTACCCTTTAGCATTTCTTCCTGTACCGCAAATTTATCTTTTTCGCGCATATTCTCAGGCAATTCGGCAGTATACACCAAAATTATTTCGTGACCTTTTTTTCCGTTGTATTCAAAAATATTTTCTTTAGTAGTTTTGTATTTAATATTTATTGGCTCAAAACCCAATTCTTCCATAAATTCTCGTCGTAAGGTATCTTCACCTTTTTCTAAAAATTCTATGCCACCGCCAACCAATCTGTAAAAAGTTTGCTTTTTAATCTCATCAAAACCTTTCACTGCCAAGACTTTGCTTCCTTTCATTATCAAAGCAACCGCTAAAGGTCTTATTTTTTCTCTTCTTTTTAGAGTTTTTACCCAAACTCTTTTTTCTTCTTTACCATCCAACATTATAGGAGAAGCTTCTATACCGCCATATTCAAACATAACTTTTTTCATAGTTTTGTAAGATGCAATATTAGAAGCCTTGCAAGTTACCAAAACTTCTTCCAAGCCCAAAACTTCAAAAGCATATTTGCAACAAAGTTTTAACCCTTCTTGAGCCAAAGCTCTTCCTCGCGCTGACGGAATAATATAATAAGCAACATTACCGCCCTCTTTTTTCAAATATTCGGTCAAAGCGTGACGCAGATCAAAAACCCCGACAAATTTGCCATCTTCAATCAACCACAATCTTGTATAAGCGACCCAACCTTCTTGCAAACCTATGCCTAAACGATTGTTTTCGCAATCTTGCTTATAGTCGGCAAAAGATGTAAAGTTTAAGCCGGATTTCATACCGACGGTATCATAAGGTGTCGGATGATTTTTCATCTCTTCAAGCCCGGATATAAATGATTCCCAATATTCTTCTTCCGGTAAAATAAGCTTTAACATGGCATAAACTCCTTAAATTAGACAACTATAATCAGGCTA
>JAEIGA010011730.1_pt1 | contig 13294 bp, 7 predicted proteins | sample 9270691 | NCBI WGS metagenome assembly JAEIGA01 (sample SAMN17057246, study PRJNA624740) | gut metagenome | biome: biome; isolation source: fecal sample | host: Bos grunniens | place: China: Xizang | collected 2019
CCAGGAATGTGTTGCATACATGGATGTCCTTGTAAGTAAGAACCAACGTGACGGAATGTCACAAGGTCTTCTACCGGGAAAAATCCTCTCTGAGCGAGAACGCTGTAGTATCCAGGTGTTGTGTGACCTTTTGATAATACGAAACGGTCTCTGTCCGGTGCGTCCGGATTCTGAGGATTGATATTCATTTCCTCAAAGTATAAATAAGTGTAGATTTCTGCTGCTGATAAAGATCCGCCCGGATGACCAGCCTTTGCACTATGTACAGAGGTGATGATACCTTTGCGGACTTCGTTTGCAATTTTCTTGAGTTCTAAAGTCTGCATAAAAACTATTCTCCTTTGAATTGTTAATAAATGTTATGTACATAACATTCTATAACAAATTTTAAAGGGAAATGGGGGGAGTGTCAAGAGTGGATATTGCCAAAAAAGAGTGAAAAAAACCTGATAAACATGGGCAAGTTTATCAGGTCATATTTATTGTTCTTGGTAGTTTTTCTTTTTATAATTAGTTGGTGACATGCCAGTATGCTTTTTGAAAATTCGGCTGAAATACAGGGAATTGTCATATCCAACTGCCTCGCTAATTCGAGCCACGCTGTAATTCGTGTTATCGAGCATATTCATCGCACTTGTAATTCGAAGAGAGATGATATACTGCATAGGAGTACATTTTGTGATTTTCTTAAAACTTTGCGTAAACCAATGGGAGGTTACGTTATGTTCTCTGGCATAATCTTCAATTACTATATTTTTGTTGAAATTTTCATAAAAATAGTGTGTTGCATGGTCAACAATTGCCAACATCTCTGTACCAATTTTGTCTTTTTCACGTAAATATCTGTTAATTGTCAAAAAGATGTGTTGCAGGTTCAATGTCATTGCATCTTCAAAGTTGACACGTCGTAACTGTAATTCTTTAATCATCTGATTGTAGAGCCATTGATAATCAGGCTTGGTTCCCGCGTAAAACACGTTTTGGTTCTTTGGAATTTCATAATAGTCGAGAAGTTGCTCCACGTCTGCTCCGGTGAAATGCACCCAGTAAATTTCCGGTTTATCCTCCTTATAAAGAGAATATATCTGGGGATCGCCAGGTCGGAACAAAATCATATTTCCTTTTTGGATCATTTGTTTTTGCCCATTAAAATAAAATTGCGCTCTTCCTGATGCAATATAAATGAGTTGATAATCATTTCTTCCATTAGGGCGAACGGTTGGACTTGAATAGCCGGACAACACACGTCGGTTACCGGAAGCAGTAACAATGAGTGGTTTACTATGGTCCACAATATCTTCGTGCATTTGTCCTAAATATGCCATGTTCCTGTACATAGGAAAACCTCCACGAATTATTCATCGCAATTCATTGATTGCATGCATTTGCTATATTTATTATACATAGCAAAAAGAATAGACGCAATTAGAATTACGTTTTGTGCATATTTTGGAAGGTTATGTTTATTGTTAGAAGAGAGTGTGATGGGTAAAATATATTTACTGGGATATCATGACAAAAAATCAAAGGAGACAATACATTATGAGATGCGACATAAAGCTACTTAGTAGTCTTGAAAAAGTGTTTTTTGATAAATTCACGGATCTTCCACAGCATGGTTCAGGGAGCATGCTTGGCAATGAGATATATTCATTTCAATTAGCAGTATGGGGAGAGGGTGAGAGGCTTCCAAATCATGCCTGCACGATTGAGATTGAATCCGAATTAGAGCCGTACATAAAACTGAAGAGTGTGGAATACGTGCCGTCTACCTTGTCTACAATTGAAGCGAAGGGTGACGATGATTTTATTACAAAAAAACCGGGAGTAATGTTTCCAGACCCTCTTCAAACAGTAAAGAATGGAGAAGTTTTTCTGTTTAATGAGCAGGCCCGTTCTTTCTGGGTGGTGGTAGAACCAAAAGGAGAAATGGTAGGAACATACCCTATAAAATTATTGGTAAGAGACAAGGAAAAAGAACTCCTTGCAGAAGCCACCTTTACAATAGAGATTATCGATGCAAAATTGCCGGAAATGGACATCTATAACACAGGATGGTTCCACGGAGATTGTCTTGCTAAGCTCCATAACGTAGAGATTCTTTCGGAAGAATATTTTGCGATTATTGAAAAATATCTCAAGACATATGTCAAGTTTGGACACAACACAATACTTACTCCGGTGTTTACGCCGCCATTGGATACAAAAGTTGGTGGTGAAAGGCCAACAAATCAATTGGTAGCCATTAGTATTGAAAAGGGGAAATATATTTTTGATTTTACATATTTGAAGAGATGGATAGATCTTTGTCACAAATGTGGCATCCGCTATTTTGAGATATGTCATTTCTTTACACAATGGGGAGCTTATCACGCACCAAAGATTATGGCAAATGTGGATGGAGAGTACAAGCGAATCTTTGGATGGGATACAGATGCTCTGTCAGATGAGTATCGAGAATTTTTGGACGCATTTATACCACAGTTGAAGAACTTCCTTATGGATGAGGGCATTATGGACAATTGTGTTTTCCATGTGTCCGACGAACCTCGAGAACGTCACGAAGCGCAATATCGAGCAGTGAAAGAGATCTTGCTCAAACATTTAGATACAAAGCAGCTTATAGATGCATTGTCTGCATACAGTTTTTACGAAAAAGGTATCGTAACCACACCAGTTGTAAGTACCGATTGCATACGTACCTTCGTGGAAAAAGGGGTAACAAATCTATGGGCATATTACTGTACTGACCAGGGAATTAAGACGGCAAATAGATTTATGGCGATGCCGTCCTACCGAAACAGAATCTTAGGTCAGCAATTATATAAAAGTGGTGTGAAAGGATTTCTTCAGTGGGGATTCAATTTCTGGTTTACGCAATTTTCTCTTAAGGTTTTGAATCCATATGCGGACACCTCGGCAGGTGGAGCGTACCAATCAGGAGATGCGTTTCTTGTATATCCGCTAGATGAGGATGGCGAGGTTGTATGTTCCTTGCGTTTATATGTCTTTAACGAAGGATTGCAGGATATGCGTGCACTCAAATTGTTGGAGAGCATGACGGACAGACAAACTGTAATCGATTTATTAAACGAAATAGATGGATTTGACAGTTATCCAAGAAATAATACATATATCTTACAACTGAGAGAAAGAGTCAATCAAGAGATCAAAAAAAGGGTAACAGCATGAAGAACAATATTATTATTTTGGGTGATAGTTATTCAACGTTTGAAGGATTTATTCCAAACGGATATCTTGCATATTACTCAGAAAACGAAGATTCAGAAACAGATGTCATAAAAGTGACCCAAACATGGTGGTATCAGGTTATAAAAGAGGCGAATTTGAATCTTATTTTAAATGATAGCTGGTCGGGTTCAACCATCGGATATACTGGCTATAATAATACAGACTGTTCTAATTCATCCTCGTTTATATATAGATTAAAACAACTGATTACGGAAGGCTTTTTTATCGAAAACAAGATTGATAAGGTTTTTGTTTTTGGCGGCACTAATGATAGTTGGTCAAACGCTCCTCTTGGAGAGGCAAAATATAAAGATTGGGAAAATGACGATCTATATTCGGTATTGCCAGCCATATGTTACTTTCTAAATCTTTTAAAAGATACATTACCACAGGCAGAAATTTACTGTATAATAAACACCGAAATCAAATCTGAAATTACCGATTGTATGAAGAAGGCCTGTGAAAAATACGACATTACACCAATTGTTTTCGATGCTATCGATAAAACACACGGTCATCCAACAATAAAAGGTATGCATGATATAAAGAATATCGTTTTAAAAGTTTTGAATGTAGAATAAAGGGATGGACAAGAGAAATATGATAGATAAACGAGTGTATTGCAAACATGAGGGACAAGGTGTTTATGCAGAATACTTTCAAGAGGTATCTAAAAAGCAGTGCGAAGAGTATTGCGGACAATTGGAGAAAGACGGATTCGTCCTACATGAAGAGCACTGGTTGGGAGAGAATACATTTTACACATACGTAAAAGAGAAAGATATTAACTTTGTAAGTTACTATCCAAATGTGCAAGAGATGCATGTGGTATCAGAACCAAATAGCAACTGGTTACAGTATTCGGACGAAGCAGGAGAAGATAAGGTATCAACTCTACTTAGACAAGTAGATTTGGAAGACTTTGGAGAATCTTATGTTCTTCGCCTGCGAGATGGAAGAATGATTGTGTTTGATGGTGGTTTTGAAAAGGAATCGGATGCAGAAGCGTTAATGAACACTCTCAAGGAATTTTCGAACGATGAGAAGCCGCGTGTTGCAGCTTGGATTATGACCCACCCACATTCGGATCATTATCGTTGTTTTCTTATTGTTGAAGAAAAATATGGAGATGCAATAGAAATAGAGAAATTTATTTATAATTTTCCGGATACGGGCGAGTCGGAATGGGAAGCAATGCCGGGACTTACGCTATATGAGGAGATTCCTTATCTTGAGAAAATGTATCAGGCAGTGGAACGAACAGGGGCAAAAGTATATCGAGCTCATACAGGACAGGTGTATCAGGTGGGAAATGCCAAAATGGAAATCTTGTCGTCACCAGACAACACATTACTACAGCCTGTAAAAGATTTCAATCAGGTTTCATTGGTGATTCGTATGGAAATCGAAGGGCAAGTAATTATCTGGGGTGGTGATTCCTACTTCGAATATGCAAAATTAGGTGAACGTTATGGTACATATTTGAAAGCTGATATCTTTCAGATACCACACCATGGTTTTCCGGGTGGAGAAGTAAAAGCATACGATTTCATAAGTCCGGATGTTTGCCTTGTATGTGGACTGGATTGGGTGTGGCTTGGAACAAAATTTAAGTTTTATGAACTAGAGTACAATCAACATCTTATTTATAATATGGATGTTAAGGAGTATTTGATGGGAGGTCATGGCGATATTACATTGCAACTACCATATTTTCCGCGTAAGAATGGGAAAGTGGAATTAATTCAACGGATTGCAAAGTTGAGAGAAGTGAAATAATTGACAAAGTAAAGGGGCTGTTCATTCAGCCCCGTTATTACATTTTGTACATAAAAAACGCCTTTGGTGCAAATGAAATTACGTTTTGTGCATAATTTTCCAAGTTATGTTTATTGTTTCAGGGGATATGTACAAGTAAAATATAATTAGTAAAATTTACAAAAAAGGAGAACGGGTTAAAATGAAAAAAATTGTAAGTTTGTTATTAGTTTTTATCATGTTACTAGGAACAGTAACAGGTTGTGGAAAGAAACTAGATGTGGAAGAGATGCCGGAGGGAACCGTAACATTAACTGTAGGACTTCCTCAGAGCACAGTTGTCACGGATTATGATGACAATGCATTTACTAGATACATAGAAGAAACAACTGGTGTTGACATTGAGTTCGTTTCATTTTCATCTACTGGTTCAGAATACACACAACAATTGGCGCTTATGTGTAGTGCGAATGAAGAGTTGCCAGATGTTCTTTTGGGATTCAAATTATCAACTTACATAATGAATCAATATGGAGAAGATGGATATTTTCTTGATTTAACTGACTATATTGAAGCATATGCACCAAATTACAAAGCACAGATTGAAAAGTTAGATGATGATACTAAAGAGTTCATAGTTGAAAAAGGAAAGCACATGGAGAATGGTGCGTTTTATGGTATGCCACGTGTGAATGATTGTGAAACAACAGACTTGTTGCAAAGTATGGCACATATTAATAAAACATGGCTTGACAAGCTTGGTTTAGAAGTTCCAACTACAATTGATGAGTTTAAAAAAGTTCTTGTAGCATTTAACACACAGGATCCGAATGGAAATGGTCAGCCGGATGAGGTTCCTATGATTGGAAAAGAAGACCTTATGAACTACATTACCAATGCTTTTATTTTATACAGACAAAACTATTATAACGTTACTGATGGAAAAGTGTGGGATCCAGTTGTGACTGATGAATATAGACAGGCTCTTATTTATATGAACCAGTTAGTCAATGATGGATTATTCAAGAAGCTTTGCTTCTCTATTAACTCTGAAACTGAGTACAAAGCGCTTATTAGTCCAGCAGAAGGACCTTCTAAAGTAGGTATCTTTGTAGGACATCCAGAAAGAAGAACAAGCGCAAATACAGATGCATTAGATGAATTTATTGCACTTCCTGCACTTTCAGATGAAACAGGAAAAGGTGGTTATACAGTTACTGCACCACTTACTGTTGATTGGATGGGATTCATTACAAAAGACTGTGAATATCCGGCAGCGGCAATGAAGTTCTTAGATGCTTGGTATTTAGATGAAACAATGACAATTCAGAGACATGGCGAAAAAGGTGTAGATTGGGTAGAAGAAGAAGGAAAAACACCATACGGCACAGATGCACATATTAAAGTTATTAACTCAGAAGCATTCTTTAGTGGAAATAGCACATGGGCTGTAAATGTACTTGGCGTGATGACACACTGGAACTACTTGGCTATTCAACAAGAGGGTGAAGGGCGTATCGCACAGACAGGACGTATTCAGGCTGAGCTGTGGGATGTAATGAAGAATGGAAAACACCCAGAGGAGATAGCAGATAATCTCGTTTACACAGATGAAGAATACTTAGTCAGAGAAGAAAAGGCCGGAACCATGGAAAGTTATGTTGTGTCTGAATCCATTCTTTTTGTCACAGGGGAAAAAGACCCAAACAATGATGCGGATTGGAACAATTTCTTGGATACATTGAAGGAGCTCGGACGTGATGAACTTATGAAGGTTTGTCAAAGTGCGTATAGCAGAAAATAAAAGATATTTCATATCAGGCTCGGGAAAACACCGAGCCTGTTTGTGACAAATATATAGAAAAATAGTAAGAGAGGGATACTATGTTACAGATTCCATTTCGTACAGATGAATATGGTATGAATTTTTATCTTGAAGATGCGAATGGACACTTCTTGATTCCGTATCGAACAGGTGAATTTTGTGAGCGTGATATACAGTTTTGTGTAACAGAATCGTTAGAAGATGGAGTAAAGAAAATTTCCATTCAAATGCATTCTGAGTGCAAATACCCGTTAAAAAGATTGGGACTTCGCCTGGGAATCGATACTTATATGGACACATATCCGGAGTGGGATAATAAATATTTTCCAATTGCTTTGCGATGTGAGCAGACAGGATTTTGGTCCTGTTTTATGAGTCCTCTGGGGAAAATGGTTTCAGTGTGTTCTCCTTCTGGGATTGTGTCTTGGAAGCATGAATATGCGAAATGGGGCGTAGATGTAGGACATCGCATCTATACAAGTTCAATTGATTTTATTAATACATATCCAAATCCGGAGAGACATCCAAAGTCTCGGGAGACAGTGGGCACAGAGCCTATAGATATTGAATTATATATGACATGTCCAAAGACAGAGCAGGATATGTATGATTTCGTAGAAAAATATGCTCATATTCGAGTTCCGAAACTATCGAAGTACACTTTGGAACCGGGAGAAGAGCTCCTTATAGATGACAAAAAATGGAACGAAGAATTGCACGACGGAATCAACTTTATTAAAGAAGAACATATGGCAGAAACGTCTGTGTATGTTCGTAAGGACTGGTTCTATTATCTGGATGCAGCAAGACAAAGTGCAGAAATTTGTCAGCAAAAACCGGGAACCCATTGTGAGAGCTGGTATGGATTTTTTTCAAGAGTTCTCTATGCAAATGTGATACAGGATGAAGCATATACACAAAAGTTATGTGAAGAATTTGAAAGCTTTTACAATGTACTGACAGAACGGGTAGATGGTTTCTGCAGAATGAAAGAAGAGGCGCTTCCGCAGCGTTTACAAAACATTTCATCTATGATATCACTCCTTGCAGACTTCTATGAGCTGACCGGAAATAAAAAATATCTCGAAGATGCGAATGATTTTGCGGATTATCTGATGAGTCTTCAGTCGCAAGACGGAAGTTACCGTAATGAAAATGTGCATTACACTTGTGTAATCTATCCGGCAAAATCCATGCTTGAGTTGGCAATTGTGGAAAAAGAGGCAGGACTTGCTCAGAGATATAAAAAGCATTTTGAGAGTGCCTATCGGGCTATTAAAAACTTAGAAATACTTTTAGATAATATAGAAACCGAAGGGGAAATGACTTTCGAAGATGGAATGATTTCCTGTGAAAGCTTGCAACTGGCATATCTCGCAATGCTATTACCGGAGGGTGAGGAAAAGAAACAGCTTACAGAAGCGGCAGAAAAAGTGCTGAAAAAGCATCGATGCCTTCAGCAGCAATTTATACCTGATTGTCGCACGCGTGGTTGTACAGCTCGTTTTTGGGAAGCAAGATATGATCTAAACTTTTTAACAAATATGATGAACACACCACATGGTTGGACGAGTTGGAAGAACTATGCAACTTATTATTTGTATATGCTTACCGGAAAACTTGATTATCTTAAGGACACCATGGATACCATTGGAGCTTGTATGCAGTGCGTAGATAAAGATGGTGTATTGCATTGGGGATTTGTAACAGATCCTTGCGTGATAGGCGAGAGGCTTCAGCCTGATTCCATAGATGGAAAGATACATATGGAAGAATCCATTGTCGGAGAATGTTACCTTCCAATGATTTCTGATTGGTGGAGACAAGGTGACGAAGAACTGAAAAAACAATATTTATCGCCAATCAATAATCCGGCGAAATGGCAGGCACAATATGGTGGAAGTTGTGATAATGATGTGCATGAACACTTCAAATGCTTGATGGAGACAGTGTTTGGAAAAGCCTTTGTCCATGAGACTAAGAGTGGATATGTGACATATAATTGCAAAAACACAGGGGCCGGATTCGAGACAGAAGATTCTCACGTCAAGACATGGATTGTCTATGTGATAGATCAAACAGAAATCACTTTAAATGGTAAGAGACACACATTGAAAAAAGGACTACAAGTGATTACAGAAACAACAAGTTAAGAAATTAAGAAACGAGTGAAAGGATAGGTGATCAAATGAAGAAAAATCGAACACTAATCATTATTATTTTGCTACTTGTCGTACCCATGTTAGCAGGCGCATTGGTAGTGGCAATGCTTCATTTTACGGGCGAGATGGCAAGTGAAACAGTAGTAGAAAAAGATTTCACAATGTTCTCTGCATATACGGATGCTGAACCGTTACAAACAGTACCTATAATGGAGACACAAGGTAGTGTCGCCAAACCGGAAGAATATGCTCGTAATGGTTATATTGTGAATGTAACAGGGTCTACGGTAGAAGAATATAAACAGTATCTGAAAACTATTGAGGATGCAGGATTCAAGAAACACAGCGATAACGGTGAAGATGCAATGGAAGGAAATGCCTTAACTGCTTCGTATACGAAGGATGATGTGACGCTTACGGTATCCCACGCAATTCATGCAGACCACACATATATCAGTGCAGGTTTGAATATACCGTTGTCTAATTATCTGAATTATAGCGATGAAGGTATAAAAGATATTCAGCAAGGTGCGAAGACGAAGTTACATTTAGTGGAATTGTATACAAATGGAAGTAGTTTCGTTATTCAACTTAAAAATGGACATTTTATCGTTGAAGATGGTGGAACAACGATGGATGGAGTATATCTCTTGGAGTACCTTGAATCGCTGACTCCGGAAGGGGAGAAGCCAGTTGTTGAAGCATGGTTTATTACGCATCCGCACGATGACCATTGTGGTGCAATGAAAAAAATTGCCACAACACCAGAGTATTTAAATCGTATTACTGTAGAAGGCTTCTATTATTACGATTTGAGCAATACGATGTTAAATTATCTGAAGCTTCAACCAGGTACAAAGGATCAACGAGATATTACCATCTATTCCAAAGCTTTTAGGACAATGGAGGGCACAGCAACGCCTTTGTATCGTCCGCAGTTTGGGCAGAGATATTATTTCTGTGATATTACAATCGACGTTAGTTTTACAATAGAACAATGTACGAAAGATGCACTGGAGAATTATGACTTGAATGATTCCTCACTTTGGTTGCTTCATACAATGGAAGGACAGAGATTCCTGTGTCCGGGAGACTCGAATTTCGTAACACAAAATACAGCAATGTTCTTGCTGGATGAATCATATTTTGACTTAGAATTTTTCGCAACACCTCATCATGCAATCAATATGTATCGAGATTTCTTGGAAAAAATGGACGTAGATACTCTGATTTACACCAGCTTCTTAGCGGGAAGTATATGGCAGGATGGGACATGGAGACAAGCACAAACGGAAAATGACTATGTAAAAGAAAATGTAAAAGAATACTACCATTATGGAGATGGTACGATTATTATGACATTCCCATATAGTCTTGGTGAAGCGGAGAAATTGCCAGCCCAGAATTGGAAATATCATGGTGGCATGAACGGAAGAGACACTATTAAGTAGGAAAAGGGAGGAATGACGCAAATGAAGAAAAAGATAATCGGGATTGTTTGTGTTAGTTTAGGAAGCATCTTGTTATCGATACTTTTGGCATTTGGTGTTTTTACATTGATTAAGAACAAAAATGTTGCCACGACAGGCAATGTGTTAGGAGTATCTTGGTACAATGAGACGGATAAGAGCTTCACCATTTCGACAGTAGAGCAGCTTTATGAAGTTGCAGAACTTGCGAAGTTCTACAAGTTTAAAGGGCAAACTATTAAACTGGCAGCAGACCTCGTTGTAAACGAAGGAAATGCGGAAGATTGGGCAAAAAATGCACCATCGAAGAGATGGAAACCAATTAATGGTTTTGCAGGAACCTTTGATGGACAGGGACACACAATCAGTGGACTTTATGCAAAGGCTTTTGGTTCGCCACTTGCAATGTTTACTAATACAGATGCAAGTTGTACAATCAAGAACTTAAGGCTTGTAAATACATATTTTGAAGCTTCGGGACTAGATAGTTTGGCAAGCTTTGTGGCAACCGGTGGCGGTAAATTTTATCAGCTTTACAGTGATGCTATCTTGGAAAGTAAGGGTGAGAAAGTTGCTGGACTGGTAAGTAGAGTTTACAAAGCATCAAAATTTGAAGAATGTTGGTATGACGGTTACATTCATACGACGAATCGTGATGCCGGCGGTTTGATTGATGAAATCTATGGTGCCCGCGTCGAGATGAAGCATTGTCTTTTTAGCGGTACTATCGAGCAGGAATATACCCTTGGCGGAACCAGAACAGGTGGTATTTGTGGTAGAATTCGTGAGCAATCTAGTTTGATTATGAATGACTGTTTATCAACAGGAAAAATTATTGCTGATAAAACGGTATACAGTGGAGCGTTGTTAGGTGTTGTGTATTCTGGTGGACAGATTAAAACAACAGACTGCTTTGTTTCATCTGATGTTTATCACTTATTGATTGGAGAATCAGGAGAACAAGGTTCGATTGATGGTCGACCGTTGCAGATGTCAGGCGATATGCTTATTGGTACAAAGGCATATGAGTGGACGACTTTGAATTTTGATAAATATTGGGCAGCAGTGGAAGGAGACACACCGATATTAAGATGCTTTGGTGAGCAAGGAATGTCTCTTGAAGGCGTAGAAAAAGCATTTGATGTAAGTTGGTATACGCCTGGAAATTATATCTATGAGCTCACCACGTTAAAACAACTGTACGGATTATATATTCTATCCGGTGGTAATAACTTTGCAGAGCATACCATTAAGCTTGGTGCTGACATTGTTGTGAACGAAGGTAAAGCATCAGACTGGGAAAAGAATGCACCTGAGAATCCATGGTTTGCAATTAACAAATTTAACGGAATATTTGATGGACAGGGACATAGCATCAGCGGTGTTTATCTCAAGAATCAAATGACTTACCAAGGTTTCTTTGCTCAGGTGGAACCTGCCGGAATTGTTAGAAACTTTAGTTTGAAGAATAGTTATTTCTGTAATGATAGTGACGGAAAACTTGCTATGTTGGGAAGTATTGCAGGAGAATTCCGTGGCAAATTAGAGAACGTGTACAGTAATGCAATCGTGACGAGTTCCGGAACACAAGCAGGTGGTATCTTCGGTCGTACAAATGACAATGATGACGATGGCAAAGAAGATAAGGTTGTCATTACAAACTGCTGGTTTGACGGAGAACTCCGAATGAAAGGACAGGGCGGTAGATATGGTGGCGGCTTTGTTGGACTAGTGGTACAGGGTGACTTGGATGTTAGTCATTGTCTAAATACTGGTCATATCTCAGCAGAAGCAGTGAATATTGGTGTGCACGTCGGTGGATTTGTTGGTTCTACCTGGAATAAAGGTGTTCTCAACATGAACGACTGCTTAAGCGCAGGAACTATGGATATGGCATATACAGTCTGTGTGGGTTCTGTTTTAGGTCGCTCAGAAGCTGAAACCAGAACAGTTAATTTATCCAATGTGTATGCAACAAAAGAATGTTTCAATGTAACATTCTTTGGAACAGGGGAAGGTGGCGCTACTACAGCAAAAGTTAATGGCGTTGCCATCATGATTCCGGGAAAATTAGTAACTGGATTTAAGGCGTATGAATGGACATATTTGGATTTTGCAGAACACTGGGCGATTGTGAAAGAGGGAACACCGATCCTAAGAGCATTTGCAGGTAGTACACCAAGTACAGCCGGTTATACGAAAAAGACCAACTTTGATTGGTACAAGGCTGATAAGACAACATATACAATTAAAACTGCAGAAGAGTTTTACGGGTTTGCATTACTTTCATGTAGTGATACCTTCAAAGGTAAAACGATTCAATTAGGTGCAGATATTGCAGTGAATGCAGGGGATGCAGCGACCTATGCAACGAACGTGCCGGAATTAGAATGGATTCCAATTGGTTCTCCAAGTGCTTACTTCATGGGAACCTTTGATGGTCAAGGGCATACGATTAGCGGTCTATATCTGAATACAGAAGAAACCTATGGTGGATTATTTGCAATGACCGCAGAGGGAAGTGTTGTGAAGAACTTCCGACTGACAAATAGTTATTTCTGTTATTCAGGGAAAAGTTCAGCTATTCTCGGAAGTGTCGTTGGAGATATGTATAGTGCTTCTACATTAGAAAATGTGTACAGTAATGCAACTGTAGTGTCTCATGGTCACCAAGTAGGTGGTTTGGTTGGACGTGTGAATGATAGCGATGCAGAGACAGATAAAACAACAGATAAGGCAGTTATCAGAAACTGTTGGTTCGATGGTAATTTCAGTTTGAAAGGCGAAACCACAGTATATGGTGGAGGAATTGTAGGATACTTGTTCCG
>JAEIGA010011731.1_pt1 | contig 13294 bp, 9 predicted proteins | sample 9270691 | NCBI WGS metagenome assembly JAEIGA01 (sample SAMN17057246, study PRJNA624740) | gut metagenome | biome: biome; isolation source: fecal sample | host: Bos grunniens | place: China: Xizang | collected 2019
AAGGAGATGGAGCGCCTGAAGTGGGACCTCTACGAAGTCCTTGCCGAAAACAGCGGCAAGACCAAGGAAGAAATAGAAATCCTCTGCGACCGCGACCACTGGATGAAGCCGGAAGAAGCTATCGCACATGGGTTCATCGATATGATTGTGGAGTAGAATTTGTTTTGCATCAGGATCACCGAATCTTTGTCTGCTTTTTTAGTGAGTCCTAGCATTTTTGTGATAAAAATGCACTAGGTGCCATGATTTTGAAGGGTACCTAGTGCAATATCATAGCGAAAGTGCTCGCGGTCTTCGGCACAAAGCAGGACGGAGGCATAGGTACTGTATGTGGACTGCGATGATGGTTTGTCGCAATCAGTATGGAATCTATCGAGAATGGGTCATTCTTGATAGATTTTATTGTTTTACACTATTAGATTCTGTTCTGATGTTTTTGAGATGATGTGTTAAAGGTCAATCTCAGCGACAGGCCTGATGATGCCGACATATGATGTTTCGCAATCTCCGGTACTAAAGCACTGCTTGGTGTGTGACCATCTGACGCTTTTTTGACGGAATGCCTTGTAAGGTGTGCAAGATAGGAACGAATCTCTCCACTTGTCATGCTCTAAGTAGGCGCCGTCTTTCAAGTTTTTTAGGGCCTTTGATATTATCTGGTAATTTTCTCTGTTGATTAATATCTCTTCCAGTTCCTGCAACTCGGGTACTCTCCATGGTTTTGCAAATGGAGTCTTTTTCTTCTGGAAGTCATTCCATGAACAGATTGTACTAGGTTTGATGCTTATAATCTTACCGGATTTTCCACTATCGTTTATGCTGAATATAATTCCTTTAACTCCGCCCTTTTCATACACGTCTCCAATCTTGTACTTTGGTGGGGTGGCTTTTGGAGTGTTAGGTAGGAATTTGCAGATGGTTTTTGTTAATTCATTTTCCAACCTGCTGTTTAATAAGTGGTATTTCGTGTCGTGAATGGCGTACTTTCCTATTTTTTCAAGTTCTACAATCCAACGTTTGGATGGTTTCCTATGTTCCTTGTCTGTTTTGTATAGCAAAATGACTTCCGGCTTGCCCTTTTCTATGAAGGATCTGCATGCCAACAAAAACTCAGCATATGTTCCTTTACCCTCTTCTTTTTCGACAAGTTCCTTGGTGTCGTATTTTGCGTCTACAAGGGCAATGAATATGTCGGTGTCACTCTGGATGAATTCATTGTATTTAGTCTGCTTGCTCTCAAAATCCTTGTAATCATGTACGTATAATGCAATCCGCTCCTCTCTCGCACCCCTAAGACGGTTCTGTAATCTGCTTAATAGGATCCTTATGTTGTTGCGATTTCTCTGGGCGTTTTCCTTAGTGCTTCCAGCCAGAAATACATTGATTCCGTACATGGTTGTTAAGTTTTAAATAGTAATAATTTGCAAAGTTATAAAAAATATCCTTCGTTGTTTTATAGTTTGCAGTATTTAAAGTTTAGGGTCCAATAAGGATTCAAACAAGTTTTGCATATCCTCTCTTCGGAGAAGTCTTACTCCCTTTACGTTGCCGATAAGAGATAGCGTATTGTAATCTTGTGGAGTTTCGTCCAGGTGGACTAGTTTTATGTTCTTGCCCGCTTCTACGGCCAAAGAAAGCTCGACCTTAATAAAACGCGAATTGAGAGAATTAGCAGAGTGGAAATATATCACATCTTGAGATGCATTCAATGGTTTTGATATGTCCGAGTTGAACGACTCTGCCCAGCATGAGTAACCTGCGGCCTCCATATGTTCCTTAACCAATCTGACCATGTGCGCGTCTTTACTCGAGTAAATGAAAAAGTAGTCGTATTGCAACCCCGACTTGAGTCGCAAACGTGACTTTTCTTCGGCAGCCTTGAGCTTTTCCTGTTGGCGTAGAATCTCTTCTTTCTTTAATCTCTCCTCTTTGATGTTCTGCAGTTTAATTTCAACAAAATCTTCCATGTCATTGTCCTCGATGTTCAAAATTTCCGAGAACGAATCTGCAGCATTCTCAATGCTTATATAGACAAGTTTGTGCCTGCCCTTGAGCAGTCTCGCTATCGAAGAATCTGCTCCTTCGTTAACTGGGTCAGTGAGAGCAATCTGCCTTCCATATTTGAAAACACGGCAAGGAATGTCAGAGAAAAAATGTATGATGGAGCCTTTCTTGCTACTATCAGCCGTAACGATGCGCGGCTTGACTTTGGTCTTTATTTTGTCAACCAAGCTATCTATTGTTCCTTTGAAGTTTGATCCGAAATCAATTTTAGCAAAATGATATCTGGTCAAACCGTGTATGCTTTCAGGGGTATCTGGCGGTAACTGCTGAAAGTCGACCTTCTCACCTTCTATTGAGATAGGAATAATGTTTTTCTGATATTTGAGAGCGTGTTCGATTTCTCGTCTTACCCAGTTCTTTGGGTCACCGCATTCGTCGAAACACCTAGGTGACAATACGAACAAAAAGACGGGAGCTACTTCGATGGCCGCCAAAATGGTGGTTTCAAATGCATTTACTACAGATCTGCATGCTTCGTGATCAAAGAAAACATCGTATCCAAGCGAACAAAGGTGCTGCTTCAGAATATGAGCTTTGTCAATGCCTCCTTCGTGGCGATAGCTGATGAAAATATCGTACTTCATAGGATTGTATCGGTTATCAAGTCACATCCTGACAAAGTTAATAATTTTAAAAGATTTCCGTATAGAAGATGCATGCTATTTTTTGAAATAATAAGTGGTTGAGGATAAGAAAATTATGCAAGTATGTGTTCTATTTAGTATAATTTCTTTATCTTTGTAGTTCACCGAAATTAATAATCGCTTATGAAAAAACTAATCTTTTTGATTGCAGCCGCATTTTGCGTGGTTTCATGTAAGAGCTTTTCTGAGAGAGTGGAAATCTTTGTATCTGATGTGGAAGTAAATTATAAGACATATACCGAACTGGATTGGGCTGAAAAAGATCAGAAAATGGCGGAATTTAAACTTGAGTATGCCCAAAAGGCGGACAAACTTAGTCAGTATGAGAGAGACTATATCAACAAAGCCTTTGGTCGTTATAATGCAGTAGTGACAAAGTCTAAGGTAGATGAAGCGGTCTCAGGGGTAAAAGGATTTCTCAAGGATGCCGGCAGTTATATTGAGGGACTCGTAGAGGGTATAAGTAAGCTAGACAGTACTGCTACTGAAGGCCATATTGTAATGTAGTTGAATAGTATTCTGTTGTTATGATAAAAAAAATCTTACTAATCTTATTTCTCTGCACGGCATCTGTCCGCGCTTTTGCTGAAAGGGAGAATTATATAATCTTATTTGACTGCACGGCATCAATGAAAGGGTCTGATGGTGGACCGGTAGTGTGGGAGGATGCAAAGGCCATCTTGTCAGATGCGATATTGAGCATAAACGGAGACGAAGCGAAAGTGGTGGTAATACCTTTTCAAGATACGATAGGTAGAGTAACGGAGTTCTACGCTTCTGATAAGTCAAAGACAAGCATCGTTAATCAGATCCTTAAAGATGTGGATGCTATGATCTGTACAAGACATAGCGGTACTAGCATCTGTCGTGCATGGGATCTTGGATTGAGGTATCTTGAGGCGGATAGCTTCAACTTCATGCTGCTTTTGACTGATGGAGCAGATAATATGGATTTGAGTACAAGGCCGCCCACACCGGCTAAACTTGACAAAAAAGGTCAACCTGTTACGCCTGATGATGAGGCTATACTGGAAAGGTGTACCGAGGAGGTCTGTAAGAGGATTCGTAAGTGGTGTGACTTCGGGCCGAGCAAGATAATGTCTTATTCAAGACTGACACAGGGCGCTTACGTGGCCAGGATAGCGGATGCAGCCAAGAACTGTGAGAATATTGTTGAGACAGATGGATTGAATATCTCGATGTTGAGTACTCGTGAATATGTGTTCAATATATCTGATTTCAAATCTGTAGAGGAGTTGAGGGTCCCGCTTAAACTGAATAACTCATTGAGTGGTAGGGCATCGGTGAAATGCGATAGCGATTTGTTTGATCTTACTTTGTCTAAAAACGGTTTCATCAACGGCGAGGCTACGCTGACAATCAAGCCAAAGGTCGACTATGTAGAGTTGAGGGAAAATATCGGAGAGAGGTCATTTGTACATGCTAAAGTCGAGTCTGACGATGTGAGGGAACTGGATATACTTTTGAATAATCTGACATTGGATGTAGTAGGAAGCCCGGAAAAAGTGCTCTCTGTGAATGTCGAACATACTAATCTTGGTAGGGCGGACTATTATAGGAAGTTCCTATGGAAGAAAGCTTCTGATCCAGATACACTCTATGCCAAGCTATCATTCGATTTTAATGAGTATGCGGAAGCGGCATGTTCAACCGTTAGATTCGATCTGTCTTCAAATGATGGTGACTATTGTGAATTCTTTGTAGATGGTGAGAATACGTCGTCATTCATTGTAAACTCAGATTCAGAGGTGACAGTCAGTGTTATTTTCAAACCTGAATCTCCTGAAGGGTATTATGGAATCCAGATAGCATCAGGAGAAGCTGGAGTTGACCGCATCGGTAATTCGAGTGTTGAGAACGGTGAAGTGTGGCAGGCTTTAGTGTATGGGAAGTATAGAATCCGAACTAATCCATTGAAAATAACATTGATTTCGATCCTTCTGCTTGTTGTTGGACTATTCTGTCTGTGGATATTCGTTCTCAGGTATATCTTTTTCCCACGTTTCAGGATTTCTCTGGTTTCTGTAGGAAAGAAAGGTCAGACTATGATTCCAAGAAGAGCAAAAGGCTTCATCAAATTTGTTATCACAAATTCTCCGAGAAGACAGAGTGGTTTTATGGATTTGCTTACAGGTAAAGTTCAGTACTTTGTGATGCAAGAAGCGGATGGTATTACAGAGGATATTGAGATCGTGCCTTTTGATAAGAACTCTGTAAAAATATGTAAGAGTCAGACGGGTGCTTATACGGTTACGCTTTCTCGGCTAAGGATAAAAATAGTAGGTCAGCCATCTGAAATCTCAGAGGTTATCAATCGACAGAATAATAATTCAATAAAGATACAAATACAATAGACTATGACCCAGCATGTAATTAAGAGGACCTTGTATGTAGGTCTGGGAGGAACAGGAATGGCTGCCCTTCTTAACACTAAGAAAATGTTTGTAGATACTTATGGTGAGGTGCCGCCGATGATTGGCTTTCTTGGAATAGATACCGATGGTGGGGCTTATAACAAGTATCTTTTGTCGAAGAAGTCTCCTACTGGGCGAGTTGTGCTCGAGCAGAATGAGCAGCTTCCTATAACAGTGGAGAAGGCAATGGATATCTATAACTACGACAGGGAGAACCTTGAATGGTTGCCTCAAGATAATCTCAGGTACCTTACCTCTATGACACTTGGTGCTGGCCAGGTGAGGTCAAATGGTCGTTTTGCATTTACAGTAAACCGAGATAAGATCATAATGAGGGTCAGGACAATCCTTGATAAAATCAGCAATGCGATTCATGATGAGAGCATGAAATACAGGCCATCAGATGGTGATGATGTAGAGATTGCTATTGTCTTCTCGGTATGTGGAGGAACAGGTTGCGGAACATTCATCAATACTGCATATCTTCTTAAGGAAGTAGCTCCAATTTGCAAGATCAGTGGTTATGCTGTCCTTCCGAACGTATTTAGAAGTATGCTCAAGGGGGCAGGCGCTGCTCGTATCGCTCCAAATGCATACGGCGCTATCAGAGATCTTGATTACCTGATGTCCTTGACAGGAACGCCAGATTGTCCTCCATTTGATATCCAGTATCTGGATTGCGTGAAGTCATTCAATACCAGACCGTTTGATGCAGTGTTTTTTATTGATAACAGAAATGTAACTGGTGCAGTATACTCAAATCTTGATAAGCTTACAGAGATGATCTCTTTGGCTCTCGTTACATCTTCAGGCGCTTTGGCATCAGAGTCTGCCAGTGTTTCGGATAATGTTTCCAAGGAAATCAGTGAGGGTAACTTCAATGTGGATAATAAGGTTGCCTGGGCTTCCGGTATGGGTGCATGTGAAATTAAGATCAGTCACAATATTCTTGAGGAAATCTATTCGCTCAAGGCTGCTCAATATATAGTGAATCAGATGTCTGCTTCAAATGAAGATTCAGATGCGCTTGCACGTACATGGATTGATTCTGCTAGAATTCGTGAGAATGACGGTAACGATCAGCTTATCGACAGACTTATCCCTGACTTTAAGGCAGACGGCGTCCTTGATATTGACAGAGAGAGCCCTCAGGTTATGATTGATGCATATATGCTTGGCCAGAAAGTTGACCAGGCTAAACTTGCAGAGCGCGAAGCTGCTATTTATTCCGAGACTACAGAAGACTTTGACAGGTTTATCGGTGGCATACTTTCAAAAGATGGAGGACTTAAGACAGCTTCAAACGTAATTACCCATATAATTAGCCAGGTGGATATTATGCTTGAAGAAATGAAGGCAGAGCACGAAGACTTTATAACGTATAAGACTGCCGATGAGGCTGCCTACAAGACTGCTGTCGAAGATCTGAACAAATATATGGGCAAACTCTTCAAAAGGGAAACTAAAATCCAGACATATTGTGATGATGCCGCTGAAGCTGTCAAGAAATATGTGACTGACCTCAAGGAGGATGCAAGACGAGTGACTGCAATTACATTCTTCTCTAAATTGAAGGTCTTCCTGGCAGAATGGGAGAGCAAGGTCAACAGTCTCAACACTAAACTATCTGCGGTCTATAAACTTCTGAGTCAGGAGGTGAGTAGAATTGAGAACAAGAAGCAGGAGGAGCAGGATAATACATCATTCACAATTGACCTCACATCAAAATGTATCAATAAACTTACACTCAACAAAGGGCAGCTTTCTGTTGCGTCTCTATCAGCAACGTATGATGATGGCGTTGCAGGACTTGCTGATCTTGAGTGTGACGATATTTATAATGTGATAGTCAATTATACTGCAGCCTTGAGTTCGACACAGGAGTTCTCTGAATTCACGATTGACGATGTGTTCGCAAGTCTATCTGAGCAGGAGTTCATTGGTATAATCGAGAGTGCTATCCGCAAGTCGGCACCGTTGTTCCGTTATAATTATGGTGGACGCAGACCTGTAGCAAGGGGGGTAACAGGACCAAACGATATTTATTATATAGGTGTACCTAATAAAGACAACAACCGTCTGATGAAGAATAATTCTCAGCAGGTTCCTTACTTCGAGTCATGTATCAAGGGTGATCCTAACATTCAGTTTGCAAGCATTGGTCTTCCTGACAGAGTAATTATCTCGCGTCAGGTGGGAGTTGTCCCAGCATACGCAATTGACGGACTATTTGATTATGAGATGGCTTATTCAGAGGAGAGATGCAAGTGTTATATCGATGAGGATCTCAATCTAAGGATGGAGCAGACCGGCTTTGAAATGAAACCTCAGCGTGCTGCTGACAATAGGGAGGCAGACCAGCTTGAACTTTGGATACTTGCGTGTGTGTTCAACTTGATTAGAAACGTGAGGGGGCAGTATCAGCTCAAGTGCAGCAAGGGTAAGATGCTTGATGATGGTTGGTATGATCTGGGTACTTACAGAAACATGGCCTTTGATGAGTTTAAAAGAATATACAAGGAAGTCAAGGAAGAACTTGAGAAGTTTATCGATAATGAGATGAGAGTGCGAGGCAAACAGTCGACAGATGAACTCCTTGAGCAGGTTAAGGAGAATTACATGGACGACCAGTACTGTCACCTCTGTCTTGATAAGAGGACGCTTCAGGGACATGGATACAAGCCTGTTGCTGATATGATTGAGAAGGAACTTCAGATGGTAAAAGATTTGAAATTCGAATAATATGAACATTTCTAAAAGGGAAATGATGCATTCCGTCCATATCTTGTTTGGTGATAAATACGCCCAGATGTGTAGGGACTTGAAACGATATGTGATCAAGTATGGGGACGATGATGCAAATCATTATTTCACATCTATGTTGTGTCGGGAGGATGGCGATCAGCTGTCCTTCCGTTCTGCAACAATTGCTCAGGAGGATAGGACAGTATTTTCTCCGGGTATAGAGTCCATGTTTGCGGCTGATTTTATCGAGCGACCGGTGACTATGCCTGATGACAAGGAATACATACGTCAGTTCCTGAGCAGGGTCTTTACCCAGAGAGTTGTTAATGTCAGTCCTGAAGAATCCAACAGGCTTTCAATATGTATGTATGTCCCTCTTGACGACGAGAATATCTGGAGAAGGGTCAAATCCATTATTGATGCCTCCGCTGATATGACAGAAAACATTGATATAGATCTATTTGTCATATCTCCGGACTTGTTTCATCTTTTTGAGCAAAAAGCAGATGAAGATTCTGCTGAAGAGAAACTTGTACTTCATTTGAGCGACGAGCAACATGAACTTTCGAAGAGATTGATCGATGATATCGTGAAGTTCAAGTCTCAGTATAAGAGCCGGCTCAAGCATGTTCTTTTGATGCAGAACTACAACTCGAAGGGTTATGCACTCAATTTGGATTATGATGGATTCCTCAGAATAGTTGGAGAGTATGCGCTTACTGCCCTTGTCGCTTATAATGACATATTTAATATCAATACTCAGGATGAAGAGAAACCTTTGAGTATACTTGGACTATCTGTACTGAGTCTTGATCGGTTCGATTATGTGCAGTATATGCTTCATAGGGCATATTTGTATGTGATGGAACGTGAAAAGGTCATGGTGGACGAGGTACCTGTAAACAAGATTTCTCTTCTGATTCAGAGCAAACTCAAGGATAAGGTCAGAATCTTCTCAAATATTTATGAAGAGCATGTGCTCCAGATGCTTAATGATGGCGTTCCTCATAATGTCATTGCTGCCAAGATTGATGAATTTGTATTGGCTAAGATGGATCAACTTACTGAGGAACTTCAGGACTATATCTATACTGACGAGCTGTCATTGCCTGAAAAGCGTGCGGCCTTAGCACAACTTCTTGGTGAGGATGACGCCCTTCTAAGTGGTCAGCAGTTCAATAAGGAACAGCTTGAGATGGATGATTGCAGCGAGGAGGTTATGGAATATCTTATTGATGCAAATAATCGTTTGCTGAATCAGACTGCGACAGACGTGAATAAGCAGGCATTCCCGGAATATCTCGAGTTAGGAGATTATGCTGCATTTTCTGACAAGACGGGGGAGAATGTGACTTTCGGTCTGAAAGAACTGAAGAAACTTCGAGTGGATATCCGTAGAGATTCTGAATATATCCGTAAGCGTCAAGCAGAACTTGACAGGCTTGTGCAGAATCTCGAAGATATAAAGGAAGAAAAAAAAGTACTTAAGGACGGTGGTTTTGAGTATGGCGGTACAATCTTCAAGGTTGTTGAGGAAATCGAGCAGAGACCGTTTGAACAGACTTATAGACCTCTGGGGACCATTAGTGTGACTAGTGCAGACCTGAGGAGTAGCTTTACATGCATCAAGAATCAAGGACAAGTCGGCGCCTGTGCGTCGTTTGCATTCACCTCTGTATATGAATATATCCTGAACAAGAATGGCAAGCTGACAGAGTCTGATCTCAGTGAACGCTTCCTGTATTATAATACTCGTAAACGTATGGGTGCTTTAGATAAGGATAGCGGTTCGAATATGTATGATGTTGGCAAGGCATTGGAGGAAGAAGGATTGTGTTCTGAGGATCTGTGCAGATATGTCAATGATTTCGAGGAGCATCTGGAGGCACCGAGTGCTCAAGCCTATGCTGATGGTCTGACGCGCAGAGTAGCGGAGATCATGAACGTAACCATTAAGGAGCAGGATATCAAGTCCGCGGTAGTAGAAGGATATCCTGTAATTGTCAGCCTGCACCTGCATGAGTCCTTCAACAATATCGGTTCTGATGGCTTTGTGAAGAGACCTGATGCTTCGGATCCTGTCGTAGGTTGGCATGCAATGGTTATCGTCGGATTCAGTGACAAGGATAAGGTCTTCATCGTTAGGAATTCATGGGGTACGGACTTTGGAGACAAGGGATATTGTTACATTCCATATTCATATGTGCTTGATACTTCGCTGAACTCAATGTGCTGTGTTATAACGAAGATAAGTGCAAGCGATATCGAGGTTAAGGGAGATAGCAAAAAAATTTCTGTGCAGTTTGATGAAACTAATACAAGGATTCTTGCAGCTCTTCTTAGAATAAAGATAGATGATACCAAGCAGATGCTTGCACAGAAGAAATCTGTTTATGATAGGCTTTTCCTTGAATATGCAGACCGCATTGAGACAGCTAAGGTTGCTTCCAATAGAAACCTTCTTGAGGAAGGAACCCAGAAAAGGCTGGAATGGGAAAGATCTGAACTTGTTAGGCAGGAGCAGGAATTGAGGCAGGAACGTCTTGATCAGATTGAGGCGTATCAAAAGAAGACTGTTTGGGGACATGTCTACTTTGCTCTAGTCTATGTTGTGGCTGCTGTAGTATATCTTTGCCTTGTCTTCAATTGGCCTGATTCTATCTTCAGTAAAACAAGCTACTGGACATATGGTATCTTGTCATTAGGTGCTGTGATATGGCTTTTTGTGTGGACTCCGTACAGAAAGATTCATAAGAATCGTCTTAGGCAGGAATATGATGATATGATTGAGAATGTTGCATTGGCAATCATGAAGAGAAATACCCTCCTTAATCAGATGAGGCTGCGTTTTCATCTTGCAGGAACAATAGTTGAAAAACTGACTACTCTTAAGCATAATCTCCTTAAAAAGTTCCATAGCATGAACTCCTTCTCTGAAAACATTTCTACTTGGTACTACGAAGAAAAGGAGAAAGTCACAGATATTACCACTTCAAGAGAACCGTTTATCTCAATCCTTAATTCGGAGCGACTGAATTCGTATTTCCGTTCTCATGCAGAAAAGGTGACTCATAACCTCAGACTGTATAATCTTTTCAAGGATAAGTACGATATAAGTGATGAAGCAATTGTGGAGTTTAAGTATAAATTAAAGGATTCTGTAGTCAGTATGCTTTTTAATACTCTTGCGGATTTCACAGTCTACAGATATGTCTCTGGGGAACATGATTATGAATATCTTGACAAGAATCGTCAAGGCATATCAGACTTGTTAAAGGTGATGGACTTCAAGTCGGAGCCTTTTGTGCGAATGGGACCAATCGTGGCTAAAAGGGGCTATAACGAGACTTTTGTCAAGATGCTCTTCCTTAATGCTGATATTCAAGCTAGTCGTGATACATGGGATCGTCTGCTTTCGAGCAACTTCCAAGATGAGCCTTTGCTCGGAGTCCTAGACTCTCCATTCAAGATGACCTTGATACAGATAAGGGGAGTCAGCGCGGATGATCTGCTTGACTTTGTTTAGACACATTTTGTCCTCTAGCCAAGCTACTTGGCTAGAGGACAAAACGTAAAATTCTATATTATAACTATGATAACCCCTTCAGAATTCATTCATCCCGAAGATGCGGCGGCGTTGAGGACGCTTGAAAGTATTCCGGGATTTCCGGCGTTAGTAAAGAAGTTTCTCCAGATAGGTCTGGAACAGATGAAGTATGGAGTCAACATGGCTTCTGCAATCAGGCTGTCGCCTACGCAGTTACCGCATTTGTACAACCATCTGCCGCCTATCTGCAGGAGGCTTGGAATAGCTGAGCCGGAGTTCTATCTTGAAATGGATCCGGTGCCGAATGCATGGACATTCGGAGATACCAAAATATATATTACCATTACCTCCGGCCTCGTTCAACTTCTGAATGACGAGGAACTTGATGCTGTCATTGCCCATGAGTGCGGCCATATCCTTTGTCGTCATGTGCTGTACCACAGTCTTGCTGAATATGTTTTTCGAGGCGCCGATGGTTTAGGCCTTCTTGGAAAGCTGGCGCTTCCGTTTGAGCTTGCGCTATACTACTGGTATAGAAAGAGTGAGTTATCTTGTGACAGAGCAGCTGCTATAGTGACATCCCCTGAAATTGTGTCTTCTGCCATGGCCAGACTGTCGGGAGGCCCGAAGGAGATAACTTCAAGAATCAACTTGAACGAGTGGGCACGCCAGGCAGACAAGTATGATCAGATCTACAATGACGGGTTATGGAATAAGGCTCTTCAGATATCTGTGACGATGTCCAGAACGCATCCGTTTTCAGCGGTGAGAGTACGGGAAGTCTTGAAGTGGGGCCAGACTGATCAGTACAGGAGGATAAAGAACTACCTCGTTGCTGCACCCGGATCGGTCTGTCCGTCATGTGGAAGGACTGTAGATACGACCTGGAAGTTTTGTAAATATTGTGGACATAAGTTATAATGCATATGGATAAGATTAACATTCTGGACCTGGAGTCCGCCATGATGAACAATGAGTCATTGATGAAGATTCTGGAAGATGGTGTAGTAACAGAAGAAGAAATCAAGGAGCAGGCAGAAAAGGTGATAGTTATTGCAGCAGAACTTGAGAAGACTTGTACAGACGAGCAATTAAGGATGATTCAGTCACTTTTGACGGGAATGAATGCCCTTTATGTGGCGTACAATTATAGTGAACTCTTATCAATCAAATAGTTATGGCTACATTTAATACACATAAACTGATCAATGCTGATTCGTCTCTTATCCCGTCCATGGCAAATAAGATTACCATCCATTTCAAGACGGAAGGATATGATGTGGATGTGAAGGTGTCAGATTTAGGTACATATGACATATCACTTACAAAAGGTGGAATGTTCAAGGCTGTGCTTGGTCTCAAGACTGCCCTGAAGGTTACTCTCAAACCGGAGTCCAATGGCGTTTCCTTTGATGCCGGTATCGGTATATTCGGTCAGCAGCTCATCCCGACGGTAGTTATGCTTTTCGTAGCATGGCCGGTAGTCCTGACTCAGGTATGGGGGCTGGTTCAGCAGTCCAATCTGGATGATACTGCATTGATGTTGGCAGAAAGCGTAGTGCCGTCTTCCCCAGTCCTCAATGTACCGAGTCAACAGTCTACCTCTCATTTGTTCTGCCAACATTGTGGTGGAAAACATGACGCTGGAATGAAGTTCTGTCCTAACTGCGGGGCTCGGTTGTAAGTGTGATCAGTAAGCTACAGAGTGTGACAAATCTTTTTGAAAACCGCCGAAATCAAAGTATATTTACTAGACTTTTATCCAGAAACCACAAATCATATGAAACCGTATAACCCTACCCCTATCGATCTGTCAGATGTTGTATTGGCAGAAGAACTGGACGAACTTCGTGAAGCCA
>JAEIGA010011732.1_pt1 | contig 13293 bp, 14 predicted proteins | sample 9270691 | NCBI WGS metagenome assembly JAEIGA01 (sample SAMN17057246, study PRJNA624740) | gut metagenome | biome: biome; isolation source: fecal sample | host: Bos grunniens | place: China: Xizang | collected 2019
CTCGATATACTGCTTCTCCAACTGCATACGACTGGTATACTCGCGGAGTTCATCATCGGTCATGTCGCGCATAGTCTTGGGCTTATTAGAGGGTTTCTCTTCAGCGGAAGGCTTCTTCTTACCCTTCAACGCAGCCTCTCTGGCGTCCAGCTCAGCCTTCTTAGCATCCAACTTAGCCTTCTTAGCAGCTACCCTCTCTCGTCCCTTGATTTCTTTCTCCCGGGCTTTCAGCTTGGCCTCTTCTTCGGCATAGCGCTTCCTACCAGCCTTAGTTAGACTTCCGTCTTTATTCTGGTATCTACGCACGCCCCACTTCATACCCTTGATGCCCCAGTGATAGAGCTCACCATTGGGCCCCAGGACATAATTACTATCCATTTTGAATTTCCTCCTCTCTAGTTAGGTGTAGTGGATCGATCTCAGACTTTCCAGGCCCCATTCGAAGAGCATAAATCTCCGATGAGTCCCGATAAAGTCCTGGCGGTTAGACCAATCGTCCACCGCAGCTCCAGAGGACAGACGCCGGACCATTACGCCGTAAATGTCTGCCTCGCTCTCATGATGGAGGTGTCCAGAGTGGACCTCTCTAGTTTTTGCCTGAGCGAATTCTTTCGGATAACTAATCGGGAAGATATGCGCCAGGTTTTTAGCAGTCGCCTGCTTAGAATCGCCATGAGTTACCATGACGGAGTTCTTGCCATAAGTGAACACCTTGCGGTATTCCATGGAGTCATCGATGATATCAGCACCGTAGCGCTCAAGCAGAACTTGCATGAACATCCAGCTAATGCTTCGGTCATGGTTTCCAGCACTATAGAATACTCGAACACTATTAGAATTCTTCAGTGCAGCGTCAATGATCGCAGTAATAAACTGGCGACCTTCTTTGACTGCTCGAGTCATATCGACCTTATCGACCACGGTACCTTTAGTGGTAACCGGATTCACGATACTGTCGTTATGGAAGAAGTCCTGACCAACAGGGATGATAATACGATCCCAATGACGGCTGCAGATCAGCTCCAGAATATCATCAAGTACGGACTTGTAATATTCCATGAAGGCGATACCCCAGTGCATATCAAACAGGGGGATCTCCAACATTCGATTCGCAGTCTCATCGAATTTGGGTTCGTAAATATACGGTTCGATCTCATCGCGGAGCGCCTTGAGGAAGTCCTCAGGGTCGAACTCGTTGGCTCGCTGCTTGATCCACGCCTGAACAATCTCGCCAGTCGCTGAGACCTGAACAGTCGCATTATGCGCAGTGAAACCTTCGTAGGTACCAGCCTCGAGAGTGGTATCGTCAGGGAATTCAAGCTTCATCCAGCGATTCAACATTCCACGGAACGCATTACGCGTACAGTCGGTACCAATCTCTTTGATGTAATAGTCGTAGATTACTCTACTATCTACGCCCTCTCGCTTCATTCGACAGCATTCACGCTTTACTTTGATAGGAATAACAGTTTTCAACTCTATCGTTCCTCCTATACTTATCCAGCGTGACCTGCAGCTAGACGCAGGCGCCATTCGAGTTCCGCAATCATTCGATTGGTAGATTCGATAACTGCGGAGCTCAGAGGCGGATCGAACAACAGCTTGACCCTTAGATACATGTAAGATTTAACGGCCTGAAGCTGAGTAGCGTCCTCGATAAAATCACTCCACTCGGCAGTTTTGTCCTCGATGAGAAAGCCTTCTTCGGGGCCTACACCGATCTGATTCAGGGTGAGGAAAACGGTGTTAATATGCATGATAATGTCCTTATCGAAATGCTCATACTCTTCCGTGATCCCGAGTAGCTTCTTAGTAGAAGTCAGTATACTTTCCATACGAGGCCTCCTCTATTATTTGATTGTGATAAGATCCTTTCTACAAAAACCTTCAGCGCCCTCTGCGATACAGACTTTGTAGAAGTTTTCAGTGGAGTTCTCTAGATCAATTGCTACTTCAGTCAGGTATCTAACTTTGCAGACGATCTCAGACTCCATGTTAGGTTCGGTAAAAATGTGAAGTCTAAGACAATTCGCGACTCCAATCGGCATGTCATTAGTTTCCATTTTGAATTTCCTTTCTTATCTCTTCCAGGGACAAGTGTCGTTTTTGGTACGTTCGACTAGATCCGGAATCAGCAGACTTTCATCACCGTAGTGGATTGCGTTATGCGTTACGTGGGACACGCAGATTAGAAACTCCGGATCCATGAGAAAGTCAGTCCCATAGAGGATGTCTTTCTCGGTGATCGGATTCATATGATGGATCAGGATTCGACCAGGAATCATGCGGTCCTCGATACCTAAATCGCATCCGTTATCACGCACGATCACATAGTCTCTGATACGCTTCCACTCGGCAGACCTATAGAAGTTCTGATTGAGATAACGGTCGAATCCAAACGTATCGACACCCACATTACCTCTGAGACGAAGATAGTCATATCGTTCTTTAAATGTCGGTAATGCGATCAACTCCGAGTAGCATTTAATACTCATCGTAATCGTCCTCTTCATCCTCATACGAACCGCCGCCATGACCGCTATATCTTCGCATCGCATTAATAGCGTCGTTATACAGAGTCTTCATGTCGGCCTGGTCACGTAGATTCTGGGTCTTGGCTGCGATTAACTCATTCTCCAGCTTCGCACGCTCCAGCTCGATTCTATTCTTCTGGGATGCAAGCTTGAGAAAGTGAGTGGTTTCCTGGGCGGAGGCAGTGCCGTCTCTCAAGCGCTGCTCGACCAGATCAATTGCCAGGGAGATCAGCTGATTCTCTCTAGCGTCCGGGTTTAGAGCCGGTCTCAAAGGACTGTAGCTGGGAGGGTTAGGTGTTTTAACTCTCGCCATTAGACATTGCCTCCTTTCTTATTCATTGTAAATTTATCCACATAGATTCCATCCGGTACCGTTATCGCTACACACGATATAGCGTTCCCAGGCAGAACCGTTGTCGATATGTATTTCATAGGGTTCGTATCCACTTCCATCTTCGATATACAGAAGACCGATACCGCTCTTGGATTCGACCACAGCGACGTGCTCAACGGTAGCACCAGGCTCAGTCTCCCAAGGATACCAACCGTAATCGTTAGTCGCCGGGAACAGCCACAGATAATATGTCTTGCCGGGGAACAACATCATGTCGGTTTCTGCGGTGAAAATCAGACTGGTGGTATCGAACGTAAACTCGCCCGTATACTCGGAGTCCGGTCCGCCATTCGCATGGCTACTATCGGAGGTTCCGATGTAATAACGAAGATTTATCTTCTTAGCATAGCTACCGCCAGCTAAGTAACTGGCCTGGAAATATAGCTTGAGCCCCATCACACCTTCTGTGGGCGGTGTTATAGTGTACCGCGCGACACGATGGGCGACTGCATCATTGACCCAGTTATTACCGACAACCTTGCCGGTTACGGCCAAACCATTCTGGTAGAATGTCACATTCGAAAGATCGAGATTAGTCATCCATTACCACCCTCTTGAAGAAGATTCGGCCGGGGTTTCCGGGAGCAGGTAAAGTGTCGCCCTTATCATCGGGATGGACAATATTAGTCAGTACTCTTCTCCAGTTGGTCCAATTCGTTCCGTCATACTTATACCGAACGTAGGTGGCACATTCCTCGGACTTAGAGGATATGACCGTCTGTCGCTGAAGGACACTGCCGGAATTGAAGGGAATGACTTCGAGGACAGAGACATCGTTGACAGCCGCATTAGTCATGTACACAGAACCAGCATAGACGCCATGTTCAGTCAGGGTATTTAGGTCCGTGTTATTGCAATCCTGGATATTCAACCTAGTCAGGTCTTCGTGGGTGTGATTCTTAGGGGCAGCGCCTAGATTCTCCAACGCACCAGCTGCGGTATTTGCGCCAGTGCCACCATTTTGAATTTTTACGACACCGTTCAGATCCTCAGCATTAGGTTTGTCATCGTCTACGATCCATATGGTGCCGTTATATGTAACTCTGATGGGTCTATCTGCTCTAATCCATCCTGCAGGATTCATCGTGACCAGACTCTCAAACCCGCCACTAACTCTACGGCCCATAGTTTTAGCGCCAAGATTGTTGACGTTAAGCGTCGGACTTATACCGCTATTGGTATGGGGAATCATAACGAAACTTACACCAGAAGTCAGTTCAGTGATTCCAGCTACAGTTGCGCTATAGCTAACACCATCGCCAAGCGTACGAACGCCGACGTTCTGAACCAGACCGAGCTGTTCAGGAGTTATATTATGAGGATTATTGGTATTAGCTAGATGGTCGTTAATGGCAGTCTCATTAGCGATCTTAGGGTGGATGACGGTGTTGACGCCATCGGAATTCTTATAGACCATTTCATAAGAACCGTTGGCGTTGGGGCCGTTGAACCATAACACAGGACCTTCGGAAGGTTCCACAGAACCAGCATACACGTAGTTATTCAGAAGCGCAGTTACCGCATCGCTGTCTTCGATATAGGTATCCATAACATCGAAATGCTGGGTACCTTCGATGTCGACAATCGTTACTCGATGACCGCCGTTGATAGCAGTAATGGTAACAGTGGGAGACACGCCGGGAGGACCATCAAAGTCGCCGGACTCTCGCATTGCTACAAGTTCTCTATACCACTGGTCTAGAACGTCAGGGATGATTTCGGCGATTTCCTCGTGATTGCAATCTAGACTCTCGGAGATATAGCAGTCCTTGTAGACTTCGGAATTCCAGTGCACTTCCTCATTACCATCGGAGTCGAGTTTCTTAACGCATACCTGGAACGCAATCTTACCGGGAGCCATAGAGACGTTCTTGCTAATCACCCAGTCAAAGTGCATGATCTCCATGTAGCGTCTATCTGTGGTTACGTTTTCGGCTCGGAAGGCTCCGCTTCTGCGATTCGCACACAGGTAATTAATATAGACAGTCATCTCAGACATGTCCAATCCGTCCCAGAATCGGGGACAGTCAAATGTCACAGTCTCGACATTGTGATCGTACTGCACCGCGATGCGCTTCAGGGAAGCAGGAACAGTAACCTTACGATCTTTTCCGATCACAACATGGCCTTCTGCCACATTGCTCAGAGCAGTTCGAGACAGGCTATTCATGATTGTTTCATTACTCATATGTTTATCCCCTCTCTTGGTTGTGTATTTTAGATACGTGTTTGTAGAATTATTCAATAACTTTTAGAGAGACTCGCAAGATCCGCTGGCATAGACAGGTTGTGTATTTGAAAGGAGAAGAAACACAAATGAAAGAAAGGAAGGTAGGAGGTAGTTCATGACCGTCTCGAACCTTGCGAGCCTCTGTAAAAGTTATTTTGCTGAGATGTTGGAGTGTGGAGCCGTAGACGGGACTCGAACCCGCAACCCTCGGAATGGAAGTCCGATGCTCTACCAATTGAACTACTACGGCATCAAAAGAGGAGCCCTCCGGGTTAGGGAGAGCTCCATTTTGAATTATTCGACCTTTTTCCAGCCGGCGGGAAACTGCTCGGGATTCCAGACGTTGGCATCGTAGAGAGATTCGTAAAGAGAACCCTTCCAGGCGCCAATCTCTCCCTTAGCGAATGCCGTAGTGACAGTAATGACTTCAGGAATAGCCCGATAGCCATTAACATAGTTCAGGTCTTCCCACAGTGTCGGAGCATTGTCGGGATTGTTCTCGGTGGTATCCCACAGGTCTACGGTAGCCTTCTTAAGCTGACCGTTCCAGTTAATGCGGGTACCTGCAGAGACCAGACTACCGTCCTCCTTAAGCTTGGGAAACATCTCAGGTAGGGAGCTGGCGCTGATGTCGTCCATCTCTACTGCGGAATCCATAGCGAGAGAACGGATCTTCAGAGCTTTTGCTCTTGTCATCTTCATTCGTCAGCACCTCCCATGATGAGTTCCAGAGCTTCTTCGGCAGTAAGCTCTTTTGGTTCACCAGTCTCGGAGTAGGTGTAAGGCGCGCCCTCCACGTCGATGGCCTCATCGTAGACGATACCAGTCTCGTTCTGGAGGACCATCTTACCCTCATCGGAGTAGATGCGGAACAGCTTAACACCGTCGTTGCGGGTTTTAAAAAGTTCAGTGACAATAGCCATTGAGTTTCCTCCTTAGATTTTGGATTCGTCGAGTTCGCCTGTTATGGTGCCGTCGACAGTGTAGTCTTCCAGGGCACGGAATTGGTTAGCATAGGTAGACCAGTTGGTAGCTGCTTTGTAGGAGTCTACAAGTGCTCTGGGGACGTAGATGAAACCTGTTCCAGACCCAATAGGAGTGCTAGAGAGAGTGTCTACACTTCCTAAGGTACAGACCACATCTCCTCCGAGGACAAGTGCGACAATAGAGTTTGAAAAACTAAATGCAGACGACTCGATGGTCTGTGCTGACAGGAGGTACAAATGCTTCAGAGTTCTACACTGTCTGATACTATTTGTGGCAATCTTCGTAGCCGAATCCAAACGTAGCGTTTTCATATTTAGCCAAAAATCATAAGCTTTGGTTTCTGGCAAGGACGGAAGCGAAAGGACTAGATTTTGATTTCCTGCAGCTTGGTAGTCGAAAGCTCTACTAGCCAGTGTCGTGACACGTGGCAAAGTAAGGAAATCCAACGCATCTGTCGCATAGAAAGCCTGGCATCCAACGCTTTGAAGATTTGGCAAATCAACAATGTGCAATGCTTTACAGTAGGCAAAAGCATACGCACCAACAGTCACAAGACTGTCATCCTTGAACTCCGTGATGGTTCTATCGATAATACTGTCGATAACGGCGTCATCGCCGAGGCGGTCGATAGTATTGATAAATTCAGCCATTATGCTTCACCTCCACAGATTTCGGGATAGTCTTCGATTGCGCGAATCTGGTCAGCATAGGTAGACCAGTTGGTTGCGGTCTTGTAAGAGTCGACTAGGGCTCTAGGGACATAGATGTAACCACTGCCAGATGCGATAGGAGTACCGGTAAAGGCGTTAGTGTTATTAAGCAAGGCCACACCGTCTCCACGTAGAATAAGCGCCTCAAGAGATGTGCAGTTCTCGTATGCCGAGTTACCGGGATGGTTCGGACTTCCACCATAGTCGATAGAACGCAGTTTTTTGCAGCCGGAAAACGCTCGGGTACCTCCAACACTACCATTGTACGAGGGTAGTACTACAGTTTCTAGCTCGATGCAGCCGGTGAAGGTAAGAGTGAAGATGCCACTGGTGAGGTTAGGCATAACAATCTCTTTGAGTGCCACACAACTATGAAACGCATATTGGCTTAGAGCAGTAACGTTCGGCATGGTCACATACTGAAGCATATCGCAGCTTTGAAATGCGTAATTACCGATACTCGTTACAGCAGGCATAGAAAGAGAGGTTATTTTATTCACATTATAGAACGCATAATCACCAACACTCGTCACCCGATCGTTCACATACTCGCCTTCAAGCGTACGCCGAACAAGTTCACGAGCGAATTTACCGACAAACTCAAACTGCGCATAGCAGTCCATATCCTCGAAAGACGACGTCGGATCGGGATCCCATCCTGTGAACTGCCAGCTACTCCAGTCGGTTTCACCAGTTTTCACAGGGGTCTGTCCAGTGTACTCAGCTCTTCCTGTAGATACAGTCACAGTCTGCAGCAGAGTATCGCCGTTCCAGAAGCGAACTGTGTAAGGAATAAGCTCGCGGTAAACGACCGTGATGTTCGGGTATCGGCTCTGAATTCGATGCAGCTGACCACTTGTCAACGAGGGAATATAAATCCTACCACTAACCTGAGCAGTATTAACCTCCATACCATTTTCGTCGACACCGCGCATAGTATCCAAATGATCGCAGAGAGCCATGGCTTCTTCGACAGTGGATTCGGGAATATCGATACCGATGATACGAACAAGGCTACCTGCAGGCATCTCGTCCAGGATATCAAGGGCGATGTCATCCAGGGCACCGGCATTCTCTATACGCAGGTCAGTGATCTGACTATAAGACGGGATGACGAAGTCAGTCAGCTTAGGCTGATTAAACACTCTCAAAGAGTTGATGGTACCAGGCAAATGCAGAGTCTTCAGCACACCGCCATCGGGCAGCTTAACAGATCTAAGGCTTGTGTTCTCAGCGTAAATCTCCTCAATGTTCACACATCCGGAAACATCGATTTCGGAAGAAATACCAGAGTTAACAGTAGATCCATCGGGGTCATCCTCGTCATCGATCTTACCCAGGTTCGTGCAGTTTCTCACATCCAGCAGTCGCAGCAGCTTGTTATTACCGAGGGTTACGGACTTCAGACTACCATTGACGTAATCTTCCGCAGAATCTCCAAGCTTAACAACCGTCAGGTGAGGCGCAGCGGAAACGTCCAACAGCTCAACCATCAGCGGGGACAAGTCGCCAATGCTAGTTAACAGGTCGGCGTCAAAGATATCGATAACAGCGTCCTCTGCACCGGATGCAGGCCACTCGAATTCATACTCGCGTCCGCGAGTCATACGATGCTCGGTGATTGCCGCATTGAATTTGACTCGACCATACATGTTCACATAGGAAGTCAGATGCACATTCGCTCTATTGTGAGCACGAATGAGGACATATTTAACCTCAGAGGTGCCCGTGGAGTACTTAGAGTCCAGATAGCGGAATCGGTTGTAAAGCCACCACTTCATCCACTGCTCTTTTTTACCCTGAAGCATCGGAATATGCAGAGTAGTGCCTGAAAGAATTAGAGGGTCGATGCACTTGATCTGCATATCTTCATTGAAGATCGCTTCGGTCCACTTAGACTGATGATTCTCGAACTTCTCGATAGTGGAATCGTAGCTAATAAGTCGATCAGTGCGGAGATCCTGATACATTTTTGCGATCTCATTGTAGCGAGTTTCGCGAAGGTTTCTCCACAGGACAGAATTCTGTCCATTATAGACGGGATTACCATCTGCAGTATAGTCGATGTCTTCCAGGTAATAATCAAAGGTCATGTTACCCTTGTTATCGGTACCGCAAGAAGAGTCCGCGTCGTAGAACAGCACGATCCATCGATCTTCGTCCTTCAGATAGGTCGGGAATGCGTTCTTTTCTCTCTGGTCAATGGAAAGGAAAATTTCCGTGAACAGATAATAGAAGATAATTGCTTCCTCAATGAAGTGGTCAGAAAGTTCTGCGCTGAATTTAGCCAGGCGGTATTCGACGGTATCTGCGGTATATTCAACTCCGTCATAAGTAACGGGCGTAATCGCATCACCGGTAGCCTGGTCCACATCAGTAGACACCAACCATTCGGCAAGAGCTTTCAGACGAGTAATATCGGTATTCTTATCGGGATAGCGAGCCTCGAAATCGGTCTTCCAGTCATCACCGGAGAAATCAGCACTATGCCAACCGACACGAGCACTACCGTTTTCACGAATTTCCCAAGATTCATCACCGGGTTTGAAGCCAAAGACTTCAGGGGTACCCTTGTCGTTGTTGAAATTGTACTTACCAAGGAAGGTTGTCTCAGTTCCGTTATCCCAGAAGATGACCATTGGAAAACCTTCGATGGTCTGGCGGATCTTAGAGTCGGCATTCTGCGCAGGAGTCTTGTAAGGACAAAGCTCATTGTAGAGCATCGACAGGACGACGTTGAATGCGCCTTCGGAGGATGCCACGTCTGCTTTCATGGTGAAAGTGCTGGTAGGAACGGCGTTATCGTTCATCTGATAAGTCTCAACATTCTCATCAGACTGGACGAGGCCATTCTTATACTTGAGCTTATAATTCTTACGATAATAGTCCGCAGAAGACGTACCCTGGACGTCGATCTCAGCGTTAGTCCAAGTGAAACTACGCTTAGAATTTTGCGGATCAACAAAATAACCGTTACAGGTCTTCTTATCGCCTTTGGCCTGAGGGAGCTCAGGTGCCTGAATTACCATATAGCACAGGTCGTCGGGAAGCTTAGAGATTACGATCTGACCACTGTTTTCGTCATACACGTCATTTCTAATATACCGAGCGATTCTATCCTCTGCCTTTTGGGTATCAGCAATCCAATTATCCAGGACCTGATGACGAGTCAGGTTATTCTTATAGACTCGAATGTTGTATATATCGGTTGTACACTCGTTGGAGCCGATGGTAATACCAACGGGAGGCGTCTGAGTAAATACATCATCCCCGGAATACTGCACGGCGCCGGACATGATGCCGTTAATGTAACACAGGATCAGTCGATTCTCAGACAGCTTCTCGATAGTGAACGTGACGCGAATATGCTCATCTTCCTTATAACGAGTTCCGAGAACGCTTCGTGCAGATGCCAGGCGGAGCTGCTGCGCGGTGATTCTATAACCACGATTTCCACTATAACAGGAGATAACTTCTGCACTATAGTTTAGAACATCGCGAGTAGCCAGCTCGAACTCTATGGTTCTACCCTCGTTACGGAAGTCCTCGGCGAACATCTGATAGGGGATAAACAGACGGGCGTCACCGGTTACACGGAGAACGTCGATGCTATCTTCATCCTGCTTCCAACCGTCAGATACGAAGTTGAAATTGGAGAACTCGGCATTAACACCTTTGTATTCCCATATACCAGGATTGCCCTCGTTGTTACTTCTACCGTAGCTGGACAGATACAGAGCAAGGGCTTCAGTTTCTGCCTCGACCTTCACCTGGGTCTCGGTGACATCCATTTTGAACTCTTTGATGACGGTTTTGCCGTCACCGTATGCGCACCGAATCTCCAGGGTTAATTCGCCAGCTTCATCAGGACGATAGGTCCACGTCTGCTGAGTTCTATCGACAGTTAGCTCATTAATCTGTATTCCATTGGCCCACAGCGTAATAGCTGCAGTCATGATCTGAGGAGTATAGACCGTATAAGGAATCGCGATAGTGACATACTGCTCTGTCTCTACAGTTCGGAAGGGGCTGGTGATAACCGGAGCATTGTTACCTTCTTCCAGACAAATAATGTCGTAGAAAAGGCCGTTGGAGGGAATAGTCTCACCATCGATGTTAGCATCGAAGTATACGAACAGAGTATGGCTGCCGTGCTTCTGGGCAGGAATGGTGAAAGACTGCTGGCGACCAGTTACACTGGTAACCGTATGACCGATCTCAACGCCATCGAGAATAAAGCGCACGGTCTTTTCGACTGCGCCAGTAGGTGTATAAGGAAAGGTTATTGCTCCAGTATAAGCAATAGCGGGATCGAAGCTGGAGGTCAGAGTTAGAGAAATCACATTGATAGTGAATGCGATAGTACGGCTATTACCGTAAATATCGGATACGCTGACACGTACAGCATTGGAGCCAATGCTCAAATAACTGGCTACATCAATCTCGATGTCGCCCTGATTGATGGATGCACTATGGCGCATAACGCCGCCAACTTTGACAATAAGTGCGCCAGTACCAGTACTAACGCCATCTTCCAACGAAGACCAGGTAAATAGGATCTTACAGTTAGAGCTCTGAGAGATGTTCTTGTAAGTCCAGCCGGTCTTGTTCTGAAGACTTAGCACGGCATTGTTAGAGCTTCCGCCACCGGTACCGCCTGCTGCGACAACGACGCCATCACCAACCAGTTCGCCATTACTCATCAGGTAGAGCATGCTGGTTTCGGGGTTATAGTACAGATTGTCGGCCTTCATAGCAAGCTTAGCATCGACCTCGGGAAGGAGTGTGCTGCTATTAACATCAAGCCAATCGTTGACATACTCCTGCATAGCTTCAGGAGTAGCAATACGGTTAACCTCGTCCATCTTTAACAGGAGATGTGTAATAATATCGGGGTAATTTGTCAATCCAATGTCTTGACACTCCATACCCTGAGAGATGTAACATTCCTGGTTGAGTTCGGAGTTCCAACGATGAATCTCTATCCCATCACTATCAACCTGGACGATACACACCAGAAAAGATAGAGTTCCCTTAACTCTAGTGACGTTATTGGAAATGGTCCAGTCGAACCGCATAGTATTGTCGCCGAGCTCCATATTAGTAGCAGGGTGACGATCTCTGGTTCCGTCAGGGAGCATGTAGTTAATGTAAATCGTCATCTGAGACAGATCATTACCATCCCAGAATCGAGGACATACAAACGTCAGTGTCTCGATGTTATGATCGTGCTGAACGCCGATACGTCGCAGAGTGCTCGGGACGTAAACTTGACGATCATTGTCGATTACGACATAATCGCTGTTTTCATACTCCTGTCCAGCAGAAGAAGTGTACTCTAAACTATTAAGCAGATCTTGAGCCTGACTCATGCTCAACCTCCTTTCTGGTATCTATCTGAAATCGGAAAGTTTTCACAGGTTTATACCTCCGTATATCAGGTTAGTAGTGTGGTTCTCAATTCACCGTTAGTGATGTGTAATTTATAGTTCTCACCGGTGACATCATCGACCAGGATTATTGCTTTATCGGTAATCTTGTCCATTTTAAGAAGCATATAGGTGATGACGTCGGGGTATTCCATCGCTGTACTCTCAAGACAATCGAGACCCTCGGATATATAGCAGTCTTGGTTGATCTCGGAGTTCCAGTGACGCTCTTCATTACCATTCTCGTCAGTCTTTACGATGCAGACAAGAAAAGCCAGAGGACCTTTTGCTCTGGTAGCATTGGCGCTGATGATCCAGTCGAAATACATCACGTTTTCTTCTACAGAAATATGATCAACCGGGTACTGGCCCCGAAAACCATTTGAGCAGATGTAATTAATATAGACTCTCATCTGAGACATATCGTTGCCGTCCCAATAGCGAGGGCATTTAAAAGTCACAGATCCGACGTTGTGATCATACTGGACTGCCAGTCGTCTTAGAGTTTCGGGAACGTTAATGAAACGCTCTTCGTCAATTACAATATAAGGTCTATCGGCGGGGGAATTATACAGCTCCTCGAGGGAGTCTAGAAGTGCGGAGGCCTGACTCATCGAGATCCTCCTCTCTGCTGTACAGTGATGGTGTTGGTTTTAAAGGTGGCGCTTCTGTGTTTTCCGAGGATGCCTACCTTAAAACTCGGTTTATTGAGGGCTTCTACGGGGATTTTGCATAGATTCTCTTCGTTTAGCAGCTGCGGAGGGTACTCGTTATTGAGTATAGACCAGAATGCAGCTACTTTTACCCGACTTTTCCACTCGGGCGAGAAGGAAAATTCCGCGTAAATGTCGGAATCGGTGCCCGGAAACAGGCCGGTAAAGTCGCAAGACGGGTCAACGCTCAATGTTTCGCCGTTTACGATGAATTTAAGTACTCGCATTTGGCTATTCACCTCCAAATATCAATCTAAACTGTTTTTTCAAAAATTTCCGGTGGAAAAATATCAAAG
>JAEIGA010011733.1_pt1 | contig 13292 bp, 12 predicted proteins | sample 9270691 | NCBI WGS metagenome assembly JAEIGA01 (sample SAMN17057246, study PRJNA624740) | gut metagenome | biome: biome; isolation source: fecal sample | host: Bos grunniens | place: China: Xizang | collected 2019
CTACTAATGCCATTGCCATAAAAACCTTTTCTTGTTCATTCAGTTTTGACAGGTCGTGTCCATAATCGCTTTTGTCGCATAAATAGTCGTATATAGAGTCAAACAACGCATCGTCATCTTGTTCCCATATATTCTCCGTTGCATACGAAGATTGCTCGTCAATTTGTTGAGGGGTATTCTTCTTCGCAGATTTCTTTGTTAGTAATGAACTGAATGCAACTATTGCTATGGCAACTATTGCAATAAGTTTAATAATGTGATATGCGTTCATATTAGAATGGCTATAAGTTTTCTGGTTAGTGGTAAATCCCGATTCTTGATACCAAATATACAAAATATATTTATTCTACTATGTTGCCAAACAAGGGATTCTTTGATATGTTTCGGAGTCATTTAAGAATGAGAAATCCATAAAAAAGTTGCACCGAAGTGAGACCAGACTCCTTTAGTCCTCACAGAAAAACAGTAGATGTAGTTCTTATTCACTCAGAAACTTAACGAAAATCGCTTGCGTAATCTGGAGCAGGCGATCGTTATTTTAAAAAAAGTATTACATTTGCAGCCTAAAAGTAAAGGCTTTTACCATATAGGTATTTACAGTAAAATGAAAGACAAGTTAATATGGACTCATTTATCATATCAGGAATTCAGCAGATAGGAGTAGGAACAGTGGACTTCAGGAAGTCCTGGAACTGGTATATAGAGATGTTCGGCATCGATATCAGGATTCTGGAAGATGATACGGTGGCAGAAAGGATGTTACCATATACCGGTGGCATGCCTCATAAACGTCACGCATGTATTGCAGTCAATCTCCAGGGTGGAGGAGGATTCGAGATCTGGCAGTATTCGGAACGTCAGCCATCTCCATGTCCGTTTGCAATTTCAGCTGGAGACCTGGGAATCTTTGCAGCAAAGCTTAACTGTCGCGATGTTGAAGCCTTCTATAAGGAGCTGTCTGCCAAGTGGAAAGACTGTACGACTCCCGAATTGCTGCCGGACGGCACCCCTTGTTTCTATGTCAAGGACCTTTACGGCAATCTGTTCCAGATCGTAGAAAACAAGAACGTGTTCATAGAACAGAACAGACTCACCGGTGGTATGGCTGGTGCTGTCATCGGCGTCACCGATATGGATGCCTCTGTCAAGTTCTATAAGGAAGTCCTCGGTTTTGACATTGTCAGGTGTGACGTGACCGCTCCGTTCAGCATGCATTGTGTGATTCCGGAATCGGACAGGAAATGCAGGCGCGTCATCCTGGCTTCTCCTAAGCGCAGGGGTGCTTTTGCCGATCTTTTCGGAGATTCAACAATAGAACTCGTGCAGGCATTGGAATACACTCCTCGAAAAATCTATGAGGGAAGATATTGGGGTGATCCGGGATTCATCCAGGTCTGCTTTGATGTGGCCGGAATGGATGCCCTGAAGAAGTTCTGTGCAGAGAAAGGACATCCTTTCACAGTGGACAGCTGTCCTGACGGAGAGGTGTTCGACATGGGAGATGCATCAGGCCGTTTCGCTTACATTGAAGACCCCGACGGTACTCTTATCGAGCTCGTGGAGACAGGTAAGGTCCCTATAGTGAAGAAATTGGGAATCGGAATCGACATGTCAAGGCGTGATCCGGAGAAACCTCTTCCGAAAATCCTCTTCAGACTTATGGGTCTTGTAATGAAAGAAAAGATTAAATAATGATAACTAAATGACATTGCTATGTTTACAGACATTTTTGACAGAATCAGGAAATCAACAGGTGGCCCTCTCGGCCAGTATCGTGATAAAGCGGAAGGATATTTTGCATTCCCTCGTCTCGAAGGAGAACTGGGACCAAATATGAAGTTCAATGGACAGGATGTGCTCTGCTGGAGCCTTAACAACTATCTCGGCCTGGCTAACCATCCTGAAATCCGCAAAGTAGATGCAGAGGCTGCTGCAAAGTGGGGGCTGGCATATCCTATGGGAAGCCGAATGATGACTGGACAGACCCATCTTCATGAGGAGCTGGAGCGCCGTCTCGCGGCTTTCGAGAAGAAAGAAGCTGCCTTTGAGTTCAACTTCGGCTACCAGGGAATCGTATCTACGATTGATGCCCTTGTATGCAGACATGATGTGATTGTTTATGATGCTGAGGACCATGCATGTCTTCTTGACGGTATCCGTCTGCATGTGGGAAGCAAGTACAAGTTCCGTCATAACGACATCAAGGACTGCGAAAGGGTAGTGGCAAAGGCCTGCGAGGAGGCTGAGAAGAAAGGTGGCGGAGTGCTGCTGATCACGGAAGGTGTGTTCGGTATGACAGGTGCGCTGGGAATCCTTGACCAGATAGCTGCTCTCAAGAAGAAATACAGCTTCCGCATCATGATTGACGATGCTCATGGATTCGGTGTCATGGGTGAGCACGGACGCGGTACATCAGAACACTTCGGCGTGATGGATGAGATTGACATCTATATCGGAGCATATGCAAAGTCAATGGCGATAATAGGAGGATTTGTAGCTGCAGACAAGGATATCATCGATTATCTGAAGTACAACATGCGTTCGCAGATCTATGCCAAGTCTCTCCCTATGCCTATAGTGGAAGGATGTCTCAAGAGACTTGAGATAATCGACAGCCCTGAGGGCGATGCACTTCGTGCGCAGCTTTGGAAAGTCACACGACGTCTTCAGGAAGGTTTCCGTGAACTCGGTTTCGACATAGGTCCTGCCGAGGCATGCGTGACACCTGTTCTGGTCAAGGCTGGTGTGAACTCTGCTGCAAACATCGCGGTTGCGCTTCGAGAGGAATACCATATCTTCTGTTCAGTCGTGATCTACCCTGTGATTCCTCCGGGAATGGTGATCTTCCGTATCATCCCGACTGCGGCTCACACAATGGAAGACGTGGAGAGGACACTTGCTGCATTCAAGGATATGAAGGAACGTCTTGACAGGGGAGAATTTGATAAGGAAATGCCTAACATGTCTCTTTTGAAATAAGCCATGCTTTCAGTTTGGATTACAGGCGCATCTTCCGGAATAGGTGAGGCTTGTGCCTGCAGGTATGCAACGCAGGGGGCGAGACTTGTCCTCACCTCCTCTTCCGCGGACCGTCTTGAGAAGGTTGCGGTGAAATGTCGTGAGCTGGGAGCATCTGCCGTGACAGTCCTTCCGTATGACCTTGCTGTCCTGGATGATGTTGACGCTTTGGTAGAGAAAGCATGGAATGCATGCTGCGGTATAGATGTCGTGATGCTGAATGCAGGGATCAGCCAGAGGACCAATGTTGAGGATACATCGATGGATATGGTGCGGAAGATAATGGAAATCAACTATTTTGCTCCAGTTGCAATAGCTAAGGCTCTGCTTCCGAAGATGATTTCTGCAGGTGGAGGAAAGATGGCTGTCACTACTTCGATTTCGGGAAGATTCGGCTTCCCTCTGCGCTGCGGATACAGTTCCTCGAAGTTCGCCTTGTATGGATTCTTTGAAACGCTTCAGGCTGAGTATCATGATGCTGGGATAAAGGTGACCATAGTCTGTCCTGGACGTGTGAATACGAATATATCCAGATATGCGCTCGACAAGGGAGGCAAGCCTCATGGCGTCATGGACCCTGGTCAGGCTGACGGAATGTCGTCGGAAAAGGCAGCGCGTATCATCACCAAAGCGATCGCAAAGGGAAAAAGGGAAGTCCTTGTCGGAAAAAAGGAACTGCTTATGGTATACATTAAACGTTTCTTTCCCGGCTTATGTGCTTTGCTTTCCCGTAAGATTAAACCGATGTAAGAAGAATACCACGTGATTATGAACTTTAAACCAACTAATTATACACTTGTCTGTTGTGCGGACGGCCACAGATTTGAAGATGCCGGATGGTCACTGGCTGATCCTCAGTGCTCATGCCCGAGCCTTGTGAGAGCGGAGTATGAGAACAGGCAGTACTTCCCCAGAGAGGACCTGGACGGCTTCTATCGATATGCTCCTTGGCTTCCTATACAGAGGACATTGAAGGGGTCCGCTGCTCCGGTTACATACAAGAGCAAGGCACTGGCATCAGAACTTGGCCTCGAGAATCTCTATGTGACCTTTTCCGGATGGTGGCCAAAGATAGGTGCAAAGATGACCACATGTTCGTTCAAGGAGACGGAAGCATATTCGGTGTGCGGAAGATTAGGCGCAGACAACAAGAGGATTCTGGTCGTTGCATCAGCCGGCAATACCGCACGTGCATTTGCTAAGGTGTGTTCGGACAACAATATCCCTCTTCTGATATCAATCCCAGAGGATAATATCGGTGCATTGTGGTTCGATAAGCCTCTCAATGACTGTGTGAAGATAATGGCATCTCCGAAAGGTTCTGATTATTACGATGCCATTGCCTTGTCTGACAAGGTATGTGCAGACCCTGACTTCATGGCAGAAGGCGGTGCCAGGAATGTGGCCCGACGCGATGGAATGGGTACGACCCTTCTTTCTGCAGTGGAGGTGATCGGTCGGATTCCGGATGCATATTTCCAGGCAATCGGCAGCGGAACGGGTGCCATTGCGGTATGGGAAAACAACCTCAGATTGATAGAAGACGGAAGATGGGGCTCATATAAGATGCGCCTGTATCCTTCGCAGAATGCTCCTTTTACCGTCATGTACGATTCATGGAAACAGCATTCGCGTCAGCTGGTACAGATCAGTCCGGATGATGCCCGCAGGGCAGCCGCCGAGATTGATGCAAAGGTTCTTTCGAACAGAAAGCCGCCGTACTCGCTTGCCGGCGGACTTTTCGATGCGATGGAAGATGCCGGAGGAGATATGTTCAAGGTGACCAATGATGAACTCCGATTCTGGAAGAAGAGGTTTGCTGAACTTGAAGGCATTGATATCCATGATGCTCCTGCTGTAGCTGTGGCATCACTTGCTGCTGCAGTCAAGGACGGGTCAGTAAAGAAGGATGAGACAATCATGCTTAACATAACGGGTGGCGGTGAGGAACTGGCAAAATCTCAGCAGGAGGTCGTGTATGCGAAACCGGATATTGTGCTTGATCCTTCACTTCCTGATGAAGATATAATTAATGCAGTAAAGAAGTTGTTCTAAAAGAATGATGATATCATGAAAAACAATATTTCAAAACTTTGGAAGTCGGAGGACTGGCTGTCAGTCTGGATCGGCTTCATAGTGATAGCAATAGCATGTGTTTCAGTGCTTACTGGTGCTTTTGACTTTAATGCGACCAAATTCTCGACATGGCATCTTTGGGAAGATGTTCCCCAGATGAAATCTCTGTGGGAGCAGTTTACCGGATCTTTCTGGCTTAAGCTTCTCCGCACATTTGCTGTACTTGCCCTTCTGTTTACAGCGGGAGTGAAGCTTCAGGGAGGAAAAATCAAGGAATATCTCCCTGCATTTGCAGCGCTTTTCCTGATAGCTGTAGTAGTAAGGATTGTAAGTGCCGAGTTTACGCTCAACCGTTATCTTGAGTGGGCTTTCTGGGCGTTGATCATAGGATTGACGATATCAAATACGGTAGGTGTGCCGCAGTGGCTTCGTCCTGCCATCAAGACCGAGTTCTATATCAAGACCGGACTCGTCATCATGGGATTCAGCGTTCTTTTCAGCAATATAGCCAAGTTCGGCCTCTATGGACTTGGAATTGCTTGGGGTGTCACACCTATAGTGATTCTCTTCATGTGGTGGTTCGGAACCAAGGTACTCAAGATTGACAACAAGCCTCTGGTGATCACTGTAGCTTCCGCTACATCGGTATGTGGTACAAGTGCGGCAATCGCTACCGGCGCAGCTGCAGGAGCAAAGAAGAATGATTTGAGTGTTGCCATCTCGATATCGATAATATTCACTATCCTGATGATGGTCTTCGAACCTATGATAATCAAGGCTGTAGGCATGAACCCACTTATGGGAGGCGCGCTTATCGGTGGTACCGTGGATTCGACTGGAGCTGTAGTGCTCGCCGGTAATGCCCTCGGACCAGAGGGAGAACAGGCTGCCGTCCTGGTAAAGAGCATTCAGAACATTCTCATAGGATTCATAGCTTTCTTCACTGCGTTGTTCTTTACTACTCGTGTTGACAATGTGTCGGGACAGGCTGTCGGAGCCGGAGAAATCTGGAGAAGATTCCCTAAGTTCATCATAGGTTTCTTTGTTGCCTCAATCGTGGCATCGTTCATTATCCAACCTCTTGTCGGAAGCGGTGAAGTAAAGGCTATCAACAGCGTGTTGTCTCAGTATAAGAATTGGGCATTCGTACTTGCATTCACAAGTATAGGTCTCGATACCAACTTCCGTGAGATCGCCAGGCAGATGCATGGAGGCAAGGTTCTCTGGCTGTATATTGTAGGTCAGCTGTTCAATATCGCGCTTACCTTCCTTGCAGTATGGCTTCTTCTGTCTGGAGTAATCTTTGATGTACCTGTATTGGAATTGTATAAATAATGAATGACAGGAGGAAAAGACTCTTCGCTACGGTCACAGTCATAGTTGCTGTGGCCGTAGTGATTTGTGCGGCATATATAGCACTTTCGGGGCTTGGTCTGGTAGATGGTTACGATTTCGGCATAGGTGCATACTACTATGCCGATATACCTGGTTTCGAGAAGCTTATCAATGACAGAGCCTTCATGACATCACTGCCTGTATGGATACATGTCGTCCTTTTTCTGGTATGGGGCTGGCTGATGTGGAAACTATGGCTGTTTATAGACCGTAAGTGATTCTCTATTGGTTTCTGCTCATGTTTTCGTTGAGCTTGTAAAGGGTGCTGAGGAATGAACGGAGTTCTGACTCGCTTATGCCATCCAGCATTTCATCCAGGATGGAAATGCCTTTCTGTTTGGCTTCATCCTTGAGTTCAAGAGCTTTTTCTGTGAGAATCAGAGTGTTTGATCTGCGGTCTTTTGTGTTCTGCTGACGGATGGTGAATCCCTTGCGCTCGATGCCATCCACCAGTTGTGTCACCGAGTTCTTGTCCTTCTGCATCATGTCCGCCAACTGCTGCTGGGACATTGAACCGTGGTTCCACAGCAGGTCAATGAGCAGGAATTGTTCAGGTGTGAGCGGGACATCTTTCTGCCTGAGCTTTGCTGCTATGAACTGCTTGAGCTTGCAACCTGTCAGGTTAAGCACTACTGCTATTTCTTTAGATAGTAACATAGGCGTATGATAGTGTTATTTCTTTCGGATGAGGTTGAGTCCGTCGCGTAGTGGTATTATGACGGATTCGACACGCGGGTCAGCTGATACCATGTCGTTGAATCTTGCTATGCCCAGGGTCTGCTTGTCCTGTGGCAGAGGATTCTGACAGACCTTGCCGTCCCAGAGGACGTTGTCGGCAAGGATGAGACCTCCTGGACGTATCATGTCAAAGACAAGCTCATAGTATTCGCAGTACTCGCGTTTGTTTGCATCCATGTAGACCATGTCATACATCCTGCCTTCTTCCTTGAGCTTGAGTATGGTCTCCTTGCAGTCTCCGATATGAAGGGAAATCCTGTCTTCCAGACCAGCCTTTTCGAATCCTTCAAGGATCAGGTCTTCCAGTTCATCGTTCAGTTCCAGTGTGTCAAGGTGGCCGTCCTGAGGAAGGGCTCCTGCGAGACAGATCGCCGAATATCCGGTGAAGGTCCCCAGTTCGAGTATGTCCCTGGCGCCGCTCATCTGTACGATCATCCTCATCAGCTGGCCTTGCACGGAGCCGGAGAGCATCCTTGCATGGTTGGTTCTTATATGGGTCTGTTTTTCAACCCAGTCCAGAGCTTCGCCTTGGGCTGTTGCATGGGTCTGGATGTATCTGTATAGTTCTTCCATGGTTCTGTTGCAGATTAGATATATATCATTCTGGAAAGGTTCTCAGGGGCAAATATGCGGCAGGCCATCTCTCTGATGTCCTCAGCCGTTATTGCATTGACCAGTTCCTTGTTCTCCTTGCTGTCGGATACTTTCCCGTATGCCATGAGCCCTTTTCCCATTGAGAGGCACTGGGTCTCTCCGTTGTCTCCGCTTATGGCAAGCTGTCCGAGCAACTGCTTCTTTGCGGCCTTCAGCTTGCGGTCTGACAGCACTTCATTCTGAAGCTTCCGGATTTCCTTCTCTATCATACTTATGCATTTGTCCAGATTCACCTTGTCGCATCCGAGACAGATGGTGACGATTCCGGTGTCCGAATACTGGGTGTATGTACATTCGACCCCGTATACCCATCCGTTCTTTTCTCTGAGGACATAATTGAGTATCGAGTTGCTGGCCGGGCCTCCGAGTATGTTGCACAACAGCACGGTGGCAAGCCTTTCCCGTTCCTGGTACAGGGATGGTGCAAGTCCTCCTATGACACAGTTGGCCTGATGGTTCCTCTTGTTGAATGTCTTGTCGAACTGTTCTGCTTGAGGCAGGCTGTAACATTCTTCTGCCAAAGGACATGCGGACTCTCCTGATGCAAAGTATTTGTCTGCCAGCTTCAGGATGTCCTTCTCCATCTTGTGCTCGTCCAGGTCAGCCACGATGGTCAAGGCCATCTTGCAGGGCTTGAACTTGTCCTTGACGAATCTGAGGAGTTCTTCGCGAGTTATCTTCTTGACTGAAGCTGCTGTTCCTAGTATAGGTGTGCTGAGCGGATGTCCCTTGAAGAGCATTTCCTCGAATTTGTCGTAGATGTCTTCCGAAGGGGAGTCCTTGTAGGACTGTATCTCATCTATCACAACTCCTTTTTCGGTCTGAATCTCGTGTTCCGGAAAGGTGGCTTGAGTAGCAAGTTCAAGAATCAGACGCACGGCCTTGCCGAGGTCTTCCTTCAGTACGGTAGCATGGAATACAATCTCTTCCTTTGTCGTGAAGGCATTGAGTTCGCCACCCAGTTTATCAAGGTAACCGTTTATTACAGAGGCACTTCTGTGCTGTGTGCCTTTGAAGATCGTGTGTTCTATGAAATGTGCTATGCCATTGTGGAACCCTTGTTCATCTCGTGTTCCACATCTTATGCTGAGGGCGCAGTATCCGACTGCTGAACCTCCTCTTTTTACTGCGTATTGCAGTCCGCACTCCGCCGTTCCGCTGATCATCGTTCGTTTCTTATTTGAATGCCTTTGGGTCGATAATCCTTTTGAGGTCTTCAAGAAGGAATCCTGGCTTCAGCTTCTTTCCAATCTTGTGCCTGCGGAAGTAGTAGAGTTCATGTGTCTGCGCATCAATCAGCATCTTGTAGCAATAAGAGCCGTTTGTGGCATTTGTCGGACATACAGTATAGCTGACGAGCGTGTTCGGCTCGTGATTGATCATATATGAATCGGCTGTGTCCTCGTCTGTGCAGATTACTGAGTCATCATTGAAGACCTTGTCCTTTATCTCTTGAGTTATCTCTTCGCTGAGGTCATTCTCTGAAAATACCACCTTATTCTTTCCGGCCCTTGAAATGTTCATGGAATAATATGCGAGTCCTCCGTAGGCGCTGATGTCCTTGACCATGGAGTCTTCCGTATACACCTGCATTATGTCCAGAAGTGCAGCAAGGAATACTGTCTCTCTGCCGGAAGCATCTTCTGCAGGAGCATATGGAATGGATACGACTTCAAGCATCTCGTCGATTCCTTTCAGGGCTTCTTCGCCTCCCTTGACGAGGGTGAGGTAGGTCAGGCCAGGAGAATTTTCACCCTTGAACTGCCCTCTGGTGTTGATGAGGAAATAGTATTGGTTGCTTCCCTTGAGATTGTTGAACTCTTCTGCAGTGCAGAATTCGTATGGTGATATTCTCCATCTTGCAGCGATTTCGTCCTTCAGCGCAGCGTCACGAAGATAATGTCCGGTCAGCACGACCTTGGTGATCTTCTGTGTGAAGTCGCCTATCTTCATTTTCTTTGTGTTGATCTGGGCCTGTCCCCATGCCATGCATGATAATGTGATGGCCAGTAATATGGTGGTAATTCGTTTCATATCTAAGTGAGTTTATCTATTCTCCGCGATAAAGCGCGGCATACGGCGCAAAGTTACAAAATAAATATCTATATTTGTAGGTTATGAGTCAGTATATAGTATCAGCAAGAAAGTATAGGCCAGATTCCTTCGGGACGCTTATAGGCCAGGATAATATAGCCCAGACCCTTAAGAATTCCATTCTGAGGGGACAGTTGGCACATGCTTATCTGTTCTGTGGACCGCGAGGTGTCGGCAAGACGACCACAGCGCGTATCTTTGCAAAGATGATAAACTGCTCGTCTCCGTCATCCGATATGGAACCGTGCGGAGTCTGCGAGTCATGTCAATCGTTTGCAGAAGGCCGTTCATATTGCATCCATGAGCTTGATGCAGCATCGAACAATGGAGTAGAAGATATCAAGACTTTGATGGATCAGGTGCGTATCCCTCCTCAGGTGGGCAGATATAGTGTATATATCATCGATGAGGTGCACATGCTTTCTCAGGCTGCCTTCAATGCCTTCCTGAAGACTTTGGAAGAACCGCCTGCACATGCGATATTCATTCTTGCGACTACAGAAAAGCATAAGATACTTCCGACTATCCTTTCAAGGTGTCAGACTTATGACTTCAATAGGATTACGGTCGAGAATATCGTCAAGAACCTCCGTATGGTTGCTTCGAGCGAGGATATCACCATTGATGATGAGTCGCTTCATGTGATTGCCCATAAGGCTGACGGTGCGATGCGTGACGCCTTGACTATCTTCGACCAGACTGTTGCGTTCTGCGGTACCGATGTGAAGTATCAGGATGTGCTTCGTAATCTTAATGTGCTTGACTATGAATATAGTTTCTCTCTTGTGGATGCATTTCTGAGAGGAGACTATCCTGCTGCGATGCTGACATTCGATGAGATTCTTACAAAGGGATTCAATGCTCTGCATTTCGTGGCGGCACTTTCATCGCATTTCAGAGATCTTCTGGTATGTAAGAGCGGTGGTCTTGAAGCTCTTCTGGAACTTCCGGATTCGCTTAAGAAGAGATATAAGGAGCAGGCTGACAGGTGTTCTCTGCAGTTCCTGTATGAGGCATTGGGAGTAACAACCCAGTGTGAGTCTGGCTATAGGGCCAGCATCAATCCACGCCTTCATATTGAGTTTGCTTTGATGCGTCTTAGCTTCCTGCTTGCAAAACCAGCTCCAACATCAGTTCCTTCGCCTGCACCAGTTGCTGCGCCTGACGGAAAGGCTCCGGTCGCTCAGCAGGGAACAGGGGAAATGCTTCGCTCACCGGAGCCTTCCCGTCAGGCTGCCCCACAGGAAGTTTCACGTCCGGTGGTTTCAGCTGCTGTACCAGAGTCGCCGGTGTCGGAACAGGTCCAGAGGGCCTCTGCTCCTGTCACTCCGGAAGATCGAGGTGATGCTGGTGAATCTGCATCCCAGGGTCGTCGTTCAAGGGCGGCACGTGGAGCTTCATTATCCATGAAGTCCGTGATGGAATCGCCTAAAGAGACGGTTTCCAATGATCAGATAAAGGAGTCTCCAGCTCCGTCAGATGATGTTCTCAAGGCTAAGTGGCCTGAGCTGGCAGCCCAGTATGGTGACAAGCCTCGTCTTGCAAGCATGTTGTCAACGACTACGCTTACCATTTCCGGAAACGATGAGTCTAAGATGGTGGTGTTCAATGTCGTGAATGATGCCCAGAAGGATTGGGTCGAGTCGAAGCTTCTTCATGAGCTGGAGGGACGTTTCCGCAGCATAGTGGGTTCGATGAAGGTGTACCTGAGAGTTGCGGTCATGCCTGATGATACTCCTCAGCAGAAAAAGATATACATGCCTAGTGAGCAGGCAAAAGAGCTCATGGCATCAAACGAAGAGGTCAAAAGCCTTGTCCAGGACCTTGGTCTGGACATAAAATAACTTCCAGCCTCCCCGAGATATGATGTATCCGAGATAAAACAGATAATTGACAGAGTAATAGGATTCGGAGTGTAACGACCAAGTCCTCCTCCCGAGGAGGAGGATTTAGGAGGAGGGTAACGTAGAAAGTTTCATATTTTCAGAACGACCTACGAATATCCTTCCAGCCTCACCGAGATAAAACAGATAATTGACAGTGACAATATGAAACTTCGTTGTGAAAACCTAGTAAAGAAATATGGCCCCAGGACAGTCGTGAAAGGCGTGTCGATGGAAGTCAAGCAAGGAGAAATCGTGGGCTTTCTTGGTCCGAATGGAGCAGGTAAGACCACCAGTTTCTACATGATAACGGGTCTTATCGTTCCTAATGCAGGCCGCATCTTCCTGGATGACGAGGAGATAACCTCTCTTCCGATGTTCAAGCGTTCGCAGAAAGGAGTAGGTTACCTTGCGCAGGAGGCTTCTGTATTCAGACATATGTCCGTTGAGGATAATATCATGTCTGTGATGGAGATGTCCAATCAGTTCACCAAAGAAGAAAGAAAACAGCGCCTTGAAGACCTTCTTGACGAGTTCAACCTCCATAAGGTCCGCAAGAGCAAGGGTATACAGCTCTCCGGAGGTGAGCGCCGCCGTTGCGAGATTGCCCGCGCCTTGGCGATCGACCCAAAGTTCATCCTTCTCGATGAACCGTTTGCAGGTGTCGACCCTATTGCAGTGGAAGACATCCAGTACATCATCGCCAAGCTCAAGTACAAGAACATCGGAGTCATCATCACCGACCACAACGTAGGTGAGACCCTTGCCATCATCGACCGCGCATATCTCCTCTATGAAGGTTCCATCCTCCAGAGCGGAACTCCGGAAGACCTGGCTGCAGATGAGGAAGTCCGTACCAAGTACCTCGGCTCGAACTTCGTTCTCAAACGTTCCGCAGCCTTCCTTCGTGCAGAAGCCGGCGGCCCTCAGCGAATCAACACCCAGGCTGAGCATGAAGCAGTGGCAAGTGAACAGGAATCAATGACAGGTGACAATGTGTCAATGGCTGACATCGAAGTGATCGAAGAGACAGAAGTTGCCGGTGATGCTCCTTCGACCATTCAGGAGGAAGAGAAGGTAGAATAACTAGTAGAAGTGACAGTATCAGAACCGTATTTCTGATTCCCAAAAACAATCATCGTCGCCAAAGAAACCAGCATTTCTTTGGCGACGATGATTATAAGTATCCGTAGGGGAGCGGGAATTACTTCACGCGCTCGCCGTATGAACGGTCTGTAGTGTTTACGCGGTTCTTCTCTCCTATGTTGATGAAGAGAGGTGCCATGATGATTGCACCAGTCTCGAGAGTGATCTCCTTCTGAGCGTTGGTAGATGCTGTGTCACCCTTTACTGCAGGCTCAGTGTAGGTTACCTCAAGCTCAACGTATGTAGGGAGCTCGCATGTGAGGCAACGCTCCTCGTCAGCGAGGAACA
>JAEIGA010011734.1_pt1 | contig 13291 bp, 8 predicted proteins | sample 9270691 | NCBI WGS metagenome assembly JAEIGA01 (sample SAMN17057246, study PRJNA624740) | gut metagenome | biome: biome; isolation source: fecal sample | host: Bos grunniens | place: China: Xizang | collected 2019
GCAATAGGTGCCATCAACTTAGCGACGCCGAGCAAGCAAGTGTAGAGGGTCTGATAAGCACTGAGTTTATCCTGTGTCATATCGCCTGCCCAGAAGCGTTTACGATTCAAGCGCACGAACCAGTTGGACAGGTTGTCCATCACAAATGTGCTGATCATACGTCCAGCACGTGTGGGTTCGTAATCCTCATAAGCCTCTGCCACGTTAGCAATCAAGGTATTGAGTTCAGAGAGTACCCAACGGTCGATTTCAGGTCTTTCTGCGTATGGCACTTGTGGGAGCGACGCGTCGAAATGGTCTACATTCGCATACATCGCAAAGAAGTTGTAGGTTTGGAAGAGTTTGCCGAAGAAAGTACGGCTTACTTCGTTCACACCATCCTTGTCAAATTTGAGGTTGTCCCAAGGCGCAGAATTGGTGATCATATACCAACGCAAGGGGTCAGAGCCATATTGCTGGATAGCCTCGAATGGGTCTACGCCGTTGCCCAGACGCTTTGACATCTTGTTACCGTTTTTGTCGAGCACTAGACCATTTGAGATGACTGCCTTGAAGGCCACGCTATCAAATACCATCGTAGCAATTGCGTGCAGGGTGAAGAACCAACCGCGTGTCTGGTCTACACCTTCGGCAATGAAGTCTGCTGGATAGACGGTGCGGTTGTCGAGCACTTCCTTGTTTTCGAATGGATAGTGGATTTGAGCATAAGGCATCGCACCCGAGTCAAACCATACGTCAATCAAGTCGGTCTCGCGATACATCGGTTTGCCGCTTGGCGACACCAATACGATATCGTCTACGAATGGGCGGTGCAGGTCGATCAGGTCATAGTTGGCCTTGCTGTAATCACCTGGCACAAAACCTTTTTCCTTCAACGGATTGGACTTCATAAAGCCGCTTTCCACACTCTGCTCGATCAGGTCGTAGAGTTCTGCCACCGAACCGATACAGATTTCTTCTCGCGTCTCAGCATTACGCCAAATAGGCAGTGGCGTACCCCAATAGCGTGAGCGGCTCAGGTTCCAGTCGTTCAGGTTTTCCAACCATTTGCCAAAGCGTCCTGTACCAGTAGATTCGGGTTTCCACAGGATGGTTTTGTTGAGGTCCATCATGCGCTCCTTGACTGCAGTCGAGCGGATGAACCAGCTATCGAGTGGATAGTAAAGGACTGGTTTGTCCGTACGCCAACAGTGGGGATAGTTGTGCACATGTTTTTCGATTTTGAACGCCTTGCCTTCTGCCTTGAGTTCGAGCGAGAGCACGATGTTCAAATCTTCTGCCTTTTCAGCAGCGGCAGCATCATATTTGCCGTCCTTATTATATTCGGGAGCGTAGGCATTCTTCACATAGTCGCCTGCATGTTGGCCGTAAGCCTCGGTGCATACGCAGTGTTCCACGAATGTCGCGTCGCAGTCCTCGATAGTGAAATACTTACCAGTGAAGTCTACCATCGGACGCGTTTCTCCCTTAGCGTTAATCATAAATAATGAGGGCACCCCAGCAGCTTTCGCCACCTTAGCATCGTCTGCACCAAATGTGGGGGCGATATGCACGATACCCGTACCATCTTCTGTGGTCACATAGTCGCCTGGAATCACGCGAAAGGCTTCCGACGAGAGTTCCACGAAGGTATCGTTACCTGCGGTGAAGCACTTTTCGGGATGAGCCGTAGCATAAACATTGACAAATTCGGCAGCATTTTCGTCCACCTTTTCCAATGGCTTCACCCAGGGCATCAGTTGCTCGTAGTGCAAACCCACGAGGTCATTCCCCTTATAGCGACCTACTACCTTATAGGGGATCACCTTATCACCTGCCTTGTAGTCCTCGAGGGGCAACTCAGCGCCCTCTGCTTTCAGATAGGCAGAAAGTCGTGCCTCTGCCATCACCATAGTGACAGGTTGAGCATTATAGGGATTGTAGGTCTGAACGGCTACATAGTCAATATTTGGTCCCACACAAAGTGCTGTGTTTGAAGGCAAGGTCCAGGGTGTAGTGGTCCAAGCCACAAATACGGGTGTACCCCAAGCAGCCATTTCGGCCTTAGGGTCGAGGATGCGGAATTGTGCAGTGATGGTGGTATCCTTGACGTCGCGATAGCAACCTGGTTGGTTCAGCTCGTGCGAACTCAAACCCGTACCAGCGCCTGGAGAATAGGGCTGAATGGTGTAACCCTTGTACAGCAAGCCCTTGTCATAGAGCTGACGGAGCAACCACCAAAGGGTTTCGATATACGAGTTTTCGTAGGTGATATAGGGGTTCTCCATATCCACCCAGTAGCCCATCAGATGGCTCAAGTCTGTCCACTCCTGAGTGTACATCATCACATTCTTGCGACAACGTGCATTATATTCTTCGATAGAGATAGACTTACCAATATCTTCCTTAGTGATACCTAATTCCTTTTCCACGCCAAGTTCCACAGGCAGACCGTGTGTATCCCAACCAGCCTTACGCTTCACCTGGAAACCCTGCATCGTCTTGTATCGGCAGAACACGTCCTTAATAGTACGTGCCATCACGTGGTGAATACCAGGGTGTCCATTAGCTGAGGGAGGTCCTTCGAAGAATACGAATGAAGGACAACCTTCACGTTCCGACATACTCTTATGAAACAAGTCTGCCTTGTCCCAATCCTTCAGCACCTCTTGATTCACAGCATAGAGGTCCAGCTTTTTGTGTTCTGCGTATTTCATATTTCTGATTGATTTTTCCGCTTTTAGTCCATATTTTGAGGTCAACAAATACATATTCGCCACCTCTTCAAAATTAAAGTTGCAAAGATAATGAAAGGTGAGATAAATGACAAGAAAAAAAGTTTTTTTTTAACCTTGCATTTACGAACCGCATCTTATCTTGGCGTCAGCAAAGATATAAGGAGGGATAAATGACAAGAAAAAAAGTTTTTTTTAACCTTGCATTTACGAACCGCATCTTATCTTGGCGTCAGCAAAGATATAAGGAGGGATAAATGACAAGAAAAAAAGTTTTTTACACACACTATCACTACAAATACAATAAGAATTCAAAATCCCCAAATTTCGCCAAATAGCAAATACAAAAAATGACGGGTAGCATGTAAAATATTTTCTTCATCATTTTGAAGGGGTTTTACAACGAGGTCCTAAAATATCAATTTAATCATTAGCAAAAACCAGAACCTCATCAAGCTCCTATGCTAATGTGTACTCTCCCGCAAAGATAGTGATTTATCCCCAAACGATTAACATAAATTTCAAAAGAAGTATTACTGATTTGCCTAAACAGAAAATTTATTTACCGAGAACTGTAATTGACCTCTATTTCACAAACCAAGGCCTCGTTAAAAAAAGGTTAGACCTTTTTAAAATTATGTCTTGGTTTTTTCAAAAAACATTAGACTTTTTTTCAAGCAGAAAATTTAGTGCTTTTTTTACCCCTTGCGAGATAAAAAATAAGGCAGGGGCCCTGCGACCACCTGCCTCGACATACAGACTTTTGTATCTCAGAAACGGATATATTTATTACTCTATTCCCTTCGGCTGAGACATAAGGGTTTGCACATCCAATCCCGTAGGATGTTGGAATATTCTCAATCCGAAGGCGGGCATTGTTGCAATCAACTGCTCCTGAATGAGCGCCGCTCTTGCTTCAAATCCAGCCCATTCGGTGTGCGAAAGGTAAAAATATAATTCCAGGGGTACTCCATTCGGGGTAGATTGCAGAAGACGAACTACACGAGACTGCCCCTGATGCACCTCGGGATGAGAGGACAGGAGACGCATACAATAATTTCTAAAAAGGGAGAGATTGACTTGTGGGGTTGAAAGTTGCTTGTCTTCTTCATTAATAAAACCCAAATCAAAAAGTTTTTCCAATTCGTCAGCAGAAAGATAACGCACACTATTAACATCTATATTAAATGAGCGCTTCACTTGACGCGCACCTTGCACGAAAACATTATCCCAATTGCGAAAAGAATCACTGACCAAAGTATATGGAGGAACGGTAGAGATAGTATTGTCGAAATTTTTGATTTTCACTGTTGTAAGCGATACTTTTTGTACAATGCCATCAATATTTAATTTTTCGATAACTACCCAATCGCCTGGTTTCAACATTTCATTGGCAGAAAGTTGTATTCCTGCAACAAGTCCGAGAATGGAATCCTTGAAAACCAACATCAAAACCGTAGCTGCCGCACCAAGACCAGCCACTAAGTTTATGGGATTTTTACCAAAGAGAAAGGCGACAACGATTATAGCACATATAAAATAGGCAATAAGTTTTATAAACTGCACTACACCTATCAAGGTCTGATGTTGTGCTTTCTCTTGCTCGGTGGTATAGTGCGTAATTTTATTCAAGAAAGCGCCCAACCAACGGGTTGCAAACAGGGCTATCAATATCTTTAGCCCTTGTTCTATTATCACGTATGCCATTCTATACTCTGAGAAATCTGGCATAAATTGATAGAATATCAGAGTCGCCACAAGGCTCCAAAATGAAGCTAAAACCTTTGCATCAAACAAATAGTCATCCCACAAGGTATCCGTACGCTTGACCAAGCGGCCAATCAGAGGCGTCATAAAATGTTTGCACAATGCCACAAGCCCCACACACAGTACAAAAAGAGCAAAAAGCACCGTTGTCAACGAATATATCATTGACCAAGCCTCCTCAATCCCAAATGTCAGGTAAATTTGGTTTAATCGTTCATTCAACATCTCAATCATAAGTCACTAATATTTACATTATTTATTATTTTTATTTCATGAATATTATAAAAGAAAAGATGATAAAATCAAGTGCTATACCGCAGGAGGCTAAACACTGTCATTTTATCATCTTTTTATTATCTTAATAGAATCTGCACTGAGCAATTCTGCATCAAGCAACTTTATTTTGCAGAAGTAAATTCTTCAAGGAAACGAACATCATTTTCCGAGAACATACGAAGGTCTTTCACCTGATACTTCAAGTTAGTGATACGCTCTACACCCATACCGAATGCATAGCCTGTGTAAACCTTACTATCAATACCATTTGCTTCGAGTACATTGGGATCGACCATACCGCAACCGAGGATTTCCACCCATCCGGTGTGCTTACAGAAACCACAACCTTCGCCGCCGCAAATATTACATGAGATATCCATTTCGGCACTTGGTTCAGTGAATGGGAAATACGAAGGACGGAGACGGATTTTGGTCTCTGTACCAAACATTTCACGAGCAAAGGTCAACAATACTTGCTTCAAGTCAGCAAACGACACATCCTTGTCAATATAGAGACCTTCAACTTGATGGAAGAAACAGTGAGCACGCGCAGAAATAGCCTCATTACGATACACGCGGCCAGGGCAGATGACGCGAATAGGAGGCTCGGTAGTTTCCATCACACGGCTTTGAACAGAGCTAGTATGAGTACGTAGCAAGACATCAGGATTTCTGGTCACAAAGAAGGTATCCTGCATATCACGTGCTGGGTGATCATCTGCAAAATTCATTGAACCGAAGACATGCCAATCGTCTTCAACTTCGGGACCATCAGCAAGTGTAAAACCGAGACGTGAAAATATGTCGATAATTTCATTACGCACCAGCGTCAATGGATGACGTGTGCCCAACCACACAGGATAGGGTGTGCGTGTCAAGTCAAGGTCGTCGTGATTGTCCTCACGGCTACCAAGAGCAGCCTTTAATTCTGCCAACTTATCTTGAAGTACAGTCTTCAACTCATTCAACTTCATACCCACCTCACGCTTTTGTTCACCAGGAACATTACGGAAGTCAGCCATAAGGTCATTCACAATACCTTTTTTACTAAGGTATTTGATACGAAGTGCTTCACATTCCTGTTCGTTAGCAGCAGTCAATCCACCAACTTCACTCAAAAGAGATTCAATTCTACTGATCATATCTTTTTATTCTATTTTCAAGACAATTACAAAAAGTGTAGTACTCACTTTTAACTAAATTTGACCGCAAAGATAGTGAAAGGTGAGCGGAGAGCAAAGTGAAAAGTCAAAAGAATTTCATTTTTATTTCCACGAACCATATCCTTTCATTATCTTTGCCCCGAAAAAGTGAGTATATTCTGTCTCACGCTAATCTATTATAATAAAATACTCTTGGATGAATAAATTTTCATTACATCTACTCTTCATAATCGTTGCATTAGGTCTTGGGGGATGCCAGCAAAATCAAACAAATGAAAGCCAAAACCCGACAGAAGACTCTACTGCAATAGATACGATTCAACCAATTATTGAGGAAGAGGAAGCTGAGACTCCTGCTGCCGCTGATATGGTATTCAATGACTTTATTGACGAATTTATCAATAAAAAGAAATTCCAGCTTTCCAGAGTACAATTCCCTTTATCTCGTATCACGGACGGGACAGAGCAAATTATCGCTCAAAAAGATTGGACCTACGACCCTATTTACAAAGGCGAAGACTACTACACCATGATATTCGATGGCACAGAGCTATATAACAACAGAGAAGACTCAGTACCCAGAAAATTTACAGTAGAAAGAATTGACCTCAACAAAGGAAGAGTCAAGCAATATTTGTTTAATAAAGACAAAGGATTGTGGAAACTTGTTGGCATCAACGAACATTTCTTCAAGGACAACACTAACGGAGAATTTTATGATTTCTATGCCAAATTTTCCTCTGACGAGGAATATCAAAGAACACACATATTGAGTGCATTTACATTCAAAACCTACGACATCGAAACTGGCGAATATATCGAGGGGACTTTAGAGCCAGAACAATGGCAAGAAGTTTGCCCCGAACTCCCCACAGGAATCATCACCAATTTTGTCAGTGGCGAAATCAACCCCAAAAGCATCAAGCGCACCTTCACGATTTGTAGCAGTTCAACAGAAATGAATACCACCCTTGAATTTAGACACTGGGGCGGTAAGTGGACGCTCATTTCATTAGAGCAATAAACATCTAAGGATGTATGACATCAGCATTATGATAAAAGAAAACTACTCACTGTTCCATAACAACACATTTGGTATTGACGCCAAATGTAGCTATTTCATTGAATACGGTACCATTGCGGAATTAAAGGTAGCCTTAGAATTTGCCAAAGAGAAAGGCCTCAAAATGCTACACATCGGTGGTGGAAGTAATTTATTATTCACACAAGATTTCAATGGAGTCGTTCTTCACGCTATTTCAAAAGGTATCAAAATCATAGAAGAGACAGAGCACGAAGTATACGTTCAAGCTGATGCCGGTGTGGTGTGGGACGACTTTGTTGATTGGACCATCAGCCACGAATTGTACGGACTTGAGAACCTCTCACTTATCCCAGGCGAAGTCGGCGCCTCAGCCGTCCAAAATATCGGTGCATATGGCATAGAAGCATGCCAATATATCGCACAAGTAAATACACTCGAAATCGCGACAGGAAAAGCCAAAGTTTTTGACGTCAAAGAGTGCGATTATGGATATAGACACAGCATATTCAAAAGTGCCCTGAGCGAACAATATATCATAACAAGTGTCGTATACAAACTGTCAAAAAAATTCACACCACATTTGGAATATGGCGCTCTGAAATCACTATTGACACAGCACAAATTATCCGAGCAGGAAGTTACCGCCCGACAATTAAGGGATTTAATTATTAATGTAAGAAATGAAAAACTGCCTAATCCAAAGGAAATAGGTAGCGCAGGGTCATTTTTCATGAATCCTGTTGTCACTCAGGAAACCTATGAACGCCTTGCTGAATCTTATCCAAACATCCCACACTATCCTATCCCTGGTGGTATAAAACTTTCAGCTGGATGGATGATTGACCAGGCTGGATGGAAAGGTAAACGTATAGGAAGTGCTGGCGTTTACGAAAAACAGGCCCTAGTATTGGTTAATCACGGTGGAGCCAATGGTGCTGAAATCGTAGCACTGGCAAAAAAAATCCAAGAGGATATTTACCAACAATTTGGCGTCAAAATATATCCAGAAGCTATATACATTTAATCAATAAACACAAAAGATTAATGAAAAGATTTGCCCAATTCGGCAAGTCTTTTCTTTTTTATACCCCTGAAAAACGACTCTAAGTTCGAACTTTGTCTTTGGGGATTTATAAAAAACACTATTATCGTAAAATATAGAACTATACTCATCTGCATTCATTTTTTACTTGCACTTTTCAAATAGAAAGCAATAAGTTTATATTAAATAAATTTATAGAATTTTCATTTTGATTTTAGAACATGATTTAGTATCTTTGTAGGCAATTATATACTTTATAATAAAGCACTATTTTTTTTCATTTTCCAATATTGTCATGAAAAGAAAAATCATATTCGGAGCATGGGTAATATATTTCATGCTTGTCATAGGAGGAGCAATTGCCATCTTAAGCATCAAGAATGGCGGGATCGGATACATGCCTTCTATGGAGAGATTAAAAAATCCTATCAACAAATTTGCTTCTCAAATCTACTCCGCTGATGGGGAATTAATTGGCACATGGTCAGGAAATGAGAATCGTTTATTCGTGCCCTACGACAGCATTTCATCGCATGTGTTCAATGCTCTTATTGCTACGGAGGATGTACGATTTATGGAGCACTCAGGCATTGACGGACGTGCTTTGGCACGTGCCATAATCAAGCGTGGTATTTTAGGAAACAAAGAAGCGGGTGGTGGCAGTACCATCTCGCAACAATTAGCTAAGCAATTATACTCTACCAGAGCAGAGAACACTGGCCAGCGTCTACTGCAAAAGCCTGTGGAATGGGCAATTGCTGTCGAATTAGAAAAGCAATTCACCAAACAGGAGATCATGACGCTCTACCTGAATTACTTTGACTTCTTGTACAATGCCGTAGGTATAAAGACAGCAGCAAAAGTGTACTTCAACAAGCATCCTCAGGATTTGACTATCAACGAGGCTGCCACTCTGATTGGCATGTGTAAAAACCCCGCCTATTTCAACCCAGTGAGACAACCAGAACGTACGCGTGGGCGTCGAAACATTGTGCTGGAGCAAATGGAGAAAGCTGGTTATTTGACATCGGCACAAGTAGAGGAATTGAAGAAAGAACCTTTAACTCTGGACTTCCATCGCTTAGACTTCAAGGATGGCAAGGCGACATACATGAGGGAGTATTTGCGACAAATAATGATGGCAAAGAAACCCAACAAGGAAGACTATAAAGAATGGCAAAAGCACCAATATTATACAGACTCTGTACATTGGGCAGATGACCCACTATACGGATGGTGTAATAAAAATAAAAAAAGAGATGGAACATATTATAACATCTATACAGATGGTCTGAAGATATACACATCTATAGATTCGCGCATGCAGCGACATGCTGAAAATGCAGTAAATCGACACATGAAGTACCTACAAGGTATATTCACTAGACAGGCAAAGGGTTCAAAAAATGACCCTTACTCTAGTTCTATGAGCAAAGAGAAGGTAGCTTCGCTCTTGAACAGAGCAAAAAAGAATAGCAAGCGCTACCTGCTGATGAAGGAAGCTGGGGCATCTGATGCAGAAATAGATAAGGCATTTGAAACAAAAACGCAAATGACAGTTTTCTCGTATCGTGGAGAAATTGATACAACGATGACACCTATGGACTCTATCAGATATTACAAACGTTTCCTGCGCTCAGGACTTGTTTCAATAGATCCAAGCAATGGACATATCAAGGCATATGTCGGTGGTATTGATTACAAGCATTTCCAATACGATATGGCAATGATTGGTAGACGCCAGGTTGGTTCTACAATGAAACCATTTGTCTATTCGTTGGCTATGCAAAATGGTTGGACACCAGAAGACCTGATTGTCAACAAGCGCCGTACATATCATTTGGATGGATTTAAGTGGAGTCCCAAGAATGGTAGCAGTGCCATGTACGATCAAGAAGTAACCCTAAAATGGGGATTATCAAAATCCAACAACTGGATCACCGCCGAATTGATGTATCAAAACGATCCAACTGGAGAAGGCTTGGCTGAATTGTTACATGATTATGGTGTAGCGAATGATAATTTCAAGAGGTCTATTGTCCTCTGTCTTGGTGCTGCAGAAATCACTGTTGGTGAAATGGCGAGCGGATATACTGCTTTTGTGAATAAAGGTATGCGTTGTGCACCAATCCTTGTCACTCGAATTGAAGATAGCCAAGGCAAGGTTTACACATTCCCCCCACGCATGAACAGTGTCATCAGCGAAGAAAGTTCGTACAAAATGATTGATATGTTGAAGGGGGTAGTAGAACAAGGTACTGGTAGACGTATACGTAGTTATGGCATCCATGCAGAAGTGGCTGCCAAAACAGGTACAACAAACCAAAATGCGGATGGTTGGTTCCTGGGCTGTGTTCCTAGGTTGGTTACAGGATGTTGGGTTGGTGGTGAAGAACGTGATATTCACTTCTACTCTACCTCAATAGGTCAAGGTGCAGCAACAGGCTTGCCCATCTGGTCTTACTACATGAAAGCCGTGTATGATGACCCCGCATTAGACTATTCTCAAAGTGATAAATTTGTATATAAAAAGACTTGGACGCGAAATAAGGACGTAGACGAAATGATGAGAGAAAGAGGTGAAGGCGGCTATGATGATGCATCCCTGTCTGAAGAAGAAGCACTATTTGAATAACTTTTGATAGACTTTCAAACGTCTATGGTTAAAACAATATATTTCACGCTAAGTGTAGAATAAGGAAATGTCAAATACTACTCGTTTCATAGCTATCATCCCTGCAAGATTTGCTTCAACACGTTTCCCCGGAAAGCCTTTGGCAAAACTAGGAGACAAGTGTATTATACAGCATGTCTATGAAAGGGTTAAAACTGTATTTGAACAGGCGTATGTAGCGACAGATGACGAAAGGATTGCCAATGAAGTAGAACGCTTTGGAGGTAAATATATAATGACAGGCAGTCATCACCAAAGCGGCACAGATCGCTGTTATGATGCGTTGTGTCAACTTGGAGAGAAGAAATATGACGTAGTGGTAAATATTCAAGGCGATGAGCCCTTCATCTCGCCACAACAACTGACCACGATAAAAGAATGCTTTACAGACTCAGGCACAAGCATTGCAACGTTAGTCAAACCCTTTCCCCAAGGCTGCCGATTCGAGGATATAGAAAATCCCAATTCGCCCAAAGTAGTACTATCAGACGACTCGTTTGCACTATATTTTAGCAGGTCTGTCATCCCCTACTTTCGGAACATAGAAAAAGAGGATTGGTCCAAACATCATACTTACTATAAGCACATAGGTATTTATGCCTACAGAAGCCAAGTGCTAAAAGAGATTACCACCTTGCCTCAGGGTGAACTTGAGAAAGTAGAGTCACTCGAACAGCTCAGATGGTTGCAAGCAGGCTACAAGATAAAGGTAGGACAGACTGATATTGAAACCATAGGTATTGATACACCTGAAGATCTGAAACGAGCAGAAGAATTTTACAATAAAGAATATCACAAATAATATATACTAGGAGACTATTCATGAAACGACATATCATTCTAACATTTGTTTTGTCAAGCGTACTCACGTTGCAACTCCATGCACAAAAGGATGTCATAGAAAGCGGCACCTATGAATTCCGTAACGGTGCTCTCTATACAGGTGAATTATTCAGAGGCAAACCCAATGGCACCGGTAGGACTGTATTTAAAAATGGAGATGTATACGAAGGAGATTATATCAAAGGGAAAAGAGATGGTGAGGGCAAATACCTTCTCAGTAACGGCGAATACTATGATGGACATTGGACCGAGGACCTCAGGAATGGTAGAGGTACATATTATTCTAAAAACAACAACATTTACGAAGGTTTGTGGTTTAGAGACAAGAAAAATGGTATGGGTACAATGACCTACTATAACGGAGATAAGTATGTAGGCAATTGGGTAGAAAATAATCGTCAAGGCGAAGGTACTTACTTATATAAATCTGGAGCATACTACAAAGGCCAATGGTTTGAAAACAAGAAGGAAGGCAAGGGCATTTTCGATTGGAACGACGGTCAAAAATATGAAGGTAGCTGGAAAAATGACAAGAAGAACGGCTACGGCACCTACTTCTATGCCAACGGAGACTACTACAGAGGTGAATGGAAAGATGACAAGCAAAATGGCATGGGCGAATTTGTATCCAGTGCCGGAGATAAATATAAAGGCAACTATATCGAAGGCACACGCACTGGATTGGGAAAGATGACCTTTGCTAATGGCGATATCTATGAAGGTGAATTTGTAAATGGTGACTTCTGTGGTCGAGGCAAATACCAATGGAAAGGTATTGCTGTATATGATGGTCAGTGGGAGAATGGCATGAGAAATGGTCGTGGACACTATAAATGGAAAAACGGCGACACCTACTCAGGCGAATGGAAGGACAATAAAATGCATGGCGAAGGCACATGGATTAAAAAAGAGGCAGAAAAGTACAGAGGCACCTTCAAAGAAGGGCGCAAACATGGCAAAGCCACAGAAATACATAAGGACGGCAAGCGTATAGATTGCCACTACGAAGACGGCGTGCTACACGGAGACTTTGTGGAATACGACAAGAACGGCAATATCACTCGCAAGGGGAAATATGACAAAGGCATCCTTGTAAACTAATATACCATAAGCTTTTGATATCATATCACACATGATATCAGGAGCTTATTTGCTTATACCAAGTACCACCTACATCTTCATCACACAGATGTCAGACAAAATCAATGTTCACTAAAATCGCAATACCAAAAAGGCATTAAAACAAGCCAAGACCTTTTTCAAAAAAAGCCTAACCTTTTTTAAATTTGCCGTCGCGAAATTTCAACAAGGTCTTGGATAATTTTCAATAGGAGAAAATATAAAGAAATAGAATCATATTAAAAACAAAAATACCTAAATCTACACCGTATGAAAAAGGAAACAAAAAAGACAACTCAACCCAAGCGTTTAAAGATTGTGAAGAACGATCCTTGGTTGGAACCTTATAACGATGCCATTCAAGGTCGCTATGACTACGTTTTACGCAAACTTCATGAACTGACTGGGGGCAAAAAGACACTTTCTGACTTCTCTGACGGACACCTCTACTTTGGTCTGCACAAAACGGCTAAAAATTGGTTCTTCCGCGAATGGGCACCCAATGCAACCGAGATTTATCTGATCGGTGAATTCACCAATTGGCAAGAGAATGAGAAGTACAAACTTAAAAAGATTGCCGGCACTGGAAATTGGGAAATCAAGTTGCCATTGAAAGCGCTCAAGCACGGTCAACTCTACAAGATGAAA
>JAEIGA010011735.1_pt1 | contig 13291 bp, 9 predicted proteins | sample 9270691 | NCBI WGS metagenome assembly JAEIGA01 (sample SAMN17057246, study PRJNA624740) | gut metagenome | biome: biome; isolation source: fecal sample | host: Bos grunniens | place: China: Xizang | collected 2019
AAACAGTTAACCTCAATAGATTTAACAAATCTTGATACATCGAATGTAACAACTATGACAGGAATGTTCAGCGGCTGCCTTGGATTAACTTCGTTGGATTTAAGCAATTTCGATACATCAAAGGTAACAGATATGTTCGAAATGTTCTACTATTGCACTGGATTAACATCATTGGATGTAAGTAATTTCGACACAGCAAATGTAACAGATATGCAATATATGTTCTACAACTGTACTGGTTTAACATCGTTGGATTTGCGAAGTTTTGATTTCCGAAGTTTAAGCATATATGGTAGCAGATATTATATATTATCCAATATTGGTAATGATTCACCAAATCCCACCACAATAACAATAACCAATGATAGAGGTTTTTCAACTGCATATATTGGTAGTGGAAATTACGAAATAGTATATGTAGATTAGCGACATATCACCTTCAATTAAGAGAAAAGAGTCTTCGGCGAAATGCCGAGGACTCTTTTTATATTTATATTATAAGTGGTGTTACTCCGCCTTAACAATCTTGCCTTTGGCGGTCCAGATGCCGCTCTTGCCGCGACCCATACCACTGACCGACATCACCGCAATAACGGTCTCGTCGTCAATCTGCGCCAACGAACTCCACAGTACGCTGCCATCCTCCGTAAGATTTGGCATTGGTGTAGAGCGGTGGCGGAAGTTACGCGCATCCTTATCACCCACATATACCTGCATATTGGCAAAACGCTCGTTGTGACCCTTTCTTCCTTCGGTGGACTGCACCGAAAGCAGCGTATGTTTCTCGCCCAAGCGGATAAGGTAGGGTGCACCCGCATAAATCGTATCGTGTACGGCGCAGTCGGGCGTGAGAGCCTCCTCGCGGCGAGAGTCCACAGCCGACACAAAACCATCCTTCCAATTATCGCGCGTGCGGACAATCACGGGCTTGAATCTGCCACGAATGCCGTTATCCTCAATCGCAACGGCAATCTCTTTCGTGTGGGGCAGATAGATAGGCACCGCCATACCATCACGCGACCCAGCACGGAACGACACCTTTTCGGCTGGCGTCCAGGTCTCGCAATCATCCATCGAGCGCATCAGTGAAATCTCCTGCTCGGAAGACTCTGTGTAGGGTGCTTCGTTGGCAAAATATATCTGTACCTCGCCATCGGGCAACTGCAACGCGATAGGTTCCCAGCAACCATTCTGGAATTCCGCGTGGGCAACATACAAGTCGCGCGCCTCGCTCCAACTCTTGCCGCCATCGACCGATGTGGAGAACATAATCTTGAATGGCAGTCCCGTATCGCGATGAGGGCGTGCATTCCACATATAGAGCAACTTGCCGCTCTGCAACTGCAACAACTCACTATTGGTGAAGCCGTAACCCTCGGCTCGCGCAACCTCAATAGGCTCGCCCCAACTCTCGCAGGCATCGTCGCTAAAGCGTATCACAGCAGGGTTGCCCGCATTATAGACCAGCGCGAAGCGATCATCGACCTTTTTTACACGCGCATAGACTCCGTGGGTCACAAAGTGGCACGACGCATCATCCCACGCGATGGTGACATCCTTGGGCGCACAGCCCATCGTCATCACAACCACACACGCCGCAACAAAGAATTTTCCAAGTTTCATAGTTTTATTGGGTTTTTAGTTTTTCTCTATATTATATCTATCTTCGGTGGCGGGTGGGGTGACGCACAAAGCGCGTTACGCCACCGAAGATGCACCTCTTTAGCGAGGTTCATTATCCATTCTCCCCCGTAAATTTACTCAAAAATCTTTACTTTTTCAAAATATCTGTGCCATATCAAGAGAAATATGCTTTTTTCACCCTCTGGGGCATTGTAGTTTGGGGGCGTAGTGTTATCTTTGTAGTTGTATGAGGAAAAATCAATAACAAAAAACTAAATACTATGAAACGACTTATTAAAATCACAGGCATCACGCTTGCGGTGGTGGTGCTTCTGCTGATGGTTTTGCCTTTGGCGTTCAAGGGTAAAATCGAGACTTTGGTCAAGAGCGAGGGCAACAAGATGCTCAATGCCCAGTTTGACTTCAAGAGCCTTAACATCAGCCTTATCCGCAACTTCCCACAGGCTTCGGTTACGCTGAAGGATTTTTGGTTGAAGGGCGTCGAGGAGTTCGAGAACGATACACTGGTCTATGCGGGCGAACTGACCGCGGCGGTGAATGTGATGTCAATCTTTGGCGACAGCGGTTTCGAGGTGTCGAAGGTTATCGTTGATGACACACGCCTCAAGGCTATCGTGCTGGAGGATGGCAAGGTGAACTGGGATGTGATGAAACCAAGCGACGAGGTGGAGGAGCAGCCCGAAGAAGAGAGCGAGGAGTCATCTTCATTCAGCATCTCGCTTAAGAAACTCTCTGTTGATGACCTCTCTATCATCTACGACGACCGTCAGGGCGGTATGTATGCCGAGGTGCGCGATTTCGACGCAACCTGCTCGGGCGATATGACCAGCGACAACACTACAATCCGCCTCAAGGCACAGACCCCAGCCGTAACATTCCGTATGGGCGGCGTGCCATTCTTGAATAAGGCAAAGGTGGGTGCGAAGATGGATGTGGATGCCGACCTTAAGAATATGAAGTTTACGCTGCGCGAGAACTCACTCTCACTTAACGCTATCGAGGCGGCTATCGACGGTTGGGTGGCAATGCAGGGCGAGGCTATTGATATGGACCTCAAACTCAACACCAACGAGATTGGCTTCAAGGAGATTTTGTCGCTCGTGCCAGCAATCTACGCAAAGGATTTCGCGGGTCTGAAGACCGACGGCGTGGCTACTCTCAACGCCTACGCAAAGGGTAAGATGGAGGGCGAGAATCTGCCAGCGTTTGATGTAGATTTGAATGTGAAGAACGCAATGTTCCGCTACCCATCTCTGCCAGCAGGCGTGGATGGTATCAACATCATCGCAAAGGTACACAACCCTGGCGGCACAGCAGATGCTACTACGGTAGTTGTAAACCCATTCAACTTCACTTTGGCGGGCAACCCATTCTCGATGACTGCGAATGTCAAGACTCCAATCAGCGACCTTAACTTCAACGCTGCGGCAAAGGGCAAACTCGATCTTGGCAAGATTAAGGATGTATATCCATTGGAGGATATGGACTTAAACGGCGTTGTGAATGCTGATATGAGCGTGGCGGGTGCTATGTCAATGATTGACAAGGGCGAGTACGACCGCGTACAGGCATCGGGTAGCATCAACCTCAGCGATATGGTGTTCCAGATGGCGGGTATTCCAGATGTGAACATCGAAAAATCGACATTCAGTTTCGAACCTCGTTACTTGCAGTTGAGCCAGACAAAGATTGGCATCGGCGAGAATGATATCACACTCGACAGCCGCTTCGAGAACTACCTAGGCTATATCTTCAAGGGCACAACTTTGAAGGGCACGCTTAATGTGAGCAGCCAGAAGATGAACCTCAATGACTTTATGACCGAAGGCGACGAGGAGTCAGAGGCAGTAGAGGAGGAGACTCCAGTCGAGGAGCAGGCAGAGGAGGCTATGGGCGTTATCCGCGTGCCAGAGAACATCGACTTCCGTATGCAGGCTGACTTTAAGCAGGTGCTGTTCGGCAAGATGAACATTACCGATGTGAAGGGTCTTTTGGTTGTGAAGGATAGCAAGGTTGATATGCAGAACCTCTCGCTCAACGCTATGGGCGGTGGAGTAGTGGTGAACGGCTCTTACGCTACACCAGCGGAGAAGAACCCACACCTCAATGCAGGCTTCGCGCTTAACAATATCGCCTTCGCAAAGGCTTACGATGAACTCGATATGGTGCGCCAGTTGGCTCCTATCTTCCTTAACCTGAAGGGTGACTTCTCGGGTAACATCAAGGTTGATACCGACCTCGACGGCGAGATGAGCCCAGTTGTCAAGACACTGAACGGTAGCGGCAGCCTCTCTACAAAGGATTTGTGCTTGAGCGATGTTCAGTTCATCAATATCGTGGCCGACATTCTCAAGAAGCCAGCCTTGAAGGAGGCACGAGCAAAAGATTTGAATGTAGAGTTCACAATCAACGAGGGCAAGGTTGCTACAAAGCCATTCGACATCAAGTTGGGCGACTATGTGATGAACCTCTCGGGTACTACGGGTCTTGACCAGACCATTGATTACAAGGGTAAGATTACTATCCCAGCCTCGGCGGGCTTCGCATCGAAGATTGGCACTGTGGATATGAACATCGGCGGTACATTCACCTCGCCAAAGGTTAGCATCGACCTTGAGAGCCTTGCAAAGCAGGCGGCACAGCAGGCTGCAACGGGCTTGATTGAGAAGTTGGTGGGCGGCTCATCATCGTCATCAACAACCGAGAAGAGCGACTCAACCACAACCAACAAGGCTGAAAAGACCGTTGAGACAATCAAGGCAATCGGCTCACTCTTTAAGAAGAAGAGCGAATAATATCCGAATAGAGCAAAAAAACATCCGAAACACTTTTTGTTTCGGATGTTTTTTGTATTTTTGCAGCGCTGATAAATTGGGGCGGTATGCTCTAGTATACAGCACAAAACGGGGCGCAGGGCGAGGCATTCCCAACCGACCCAAATAACAACTCTAAACAAAACTTTTTGCCTTATGAAAAGATGCGCTTTACAGACGATTCTGTTTGCAATCCTCCTTATTTTTGGCTACTCTTGCAACAGCGATGGTGAGTTTATCGGCGATTCGTTGCAGATTTCCGCCTCTCACTTCACCGCTCCCGTAGTGGGCGAGGAGAAGGTTATCACCATTGATGCGTCGAGCAGTTGGACTGCAAAGTCTTCTGCAAAGTCGTGGCTGACCGTGAGTCCCACATCAGGTGAGGCGGGCAAGACCGATGTAAAAATCAAGGTACAGCCCTACTCAAACGACGACGAGCAGGAGCCACGCAGAGGCTATGTGACATTCTCAATGAACGACCTGGAGGCGCGATTTGATGTTGATCAGGAGTGGTCATATTTCTTCGTACTTCCTTGCTCGGAGTACACCATCGACCACAACGGTGGTACTATCACCATTGGTGGTCTGCCAAAGAACGGTTTTTCAATCACCACCTCGGTATCGGGTCAGGGCTGGGTACGCGCCGTGGGTAACACGCTTGAGGTAAACTACCACTCTGGCGATGTTGCACGCAGCACCACACTCACCATCAACGACAATAAGGCTGGCTTGACATATCAGGTATTCCTCCTTCAGACAGCAGCAAATGGCGATAGCAATGTGCTCCCATTGAGCGAGTTGAAGATTGACGGCTACAACTGTCCAAGCGATAGTTTCTCACCACAGCCCGACTTTATGTACTCGGTGGATGGCAACTCTACACAGACAAGCAAGACTGCGAAGGTTGAGTTCAAGGGTAACGGTGTGCAGTGGATTACCATCGGCGACAACGCCCAGAAGATTTACTCTGGCGACACCGTGACTATCCCTGATATGATTCCTGGTACTACCTTGAAGATACAGACTCATAGCAAGACAACATCATTCGTGGGTACAAACGACCTCTATATCACAAGTCTTCCTATTATGATTATCAAGTGTGCGGAGGCTATCAAGGATGAGCCAAAGGTAGAGTGTACAATCCAACTCTTCGACCCATACGCCCGCACCGATGACGGCGACAGAAAGAACCTCGTCTTGTTCGAGAGCAAGGCGGGTATCGAGTACCGCGGTGCTGGTGCGATGCGTTACCCAAAGAAGCCTTACAACTTCAAACTCAAGACCGACACAGGCGAGAAGCGCGAGGCAGAACTCCTGAACATCCGTAACGACAACTCTTGGATTTTGGATGCTATGTATCTCGATATGGCGCGTATGCGTAACCGCGTATGCTTCGATTTGTGGAACACATTTAACAAGCCATACTATGTGGATGAGAAGCCAAAGGCAATGAGCGGTACTCGCGGCGACTATGTCGAGGTGTTTGTAAATACCGAGTATATGGGTCTCTTTATCTTGAGCGACCGTATCGACCGCAAGCAGTATCAGATTGACACCGACGGCGGCTACATCTACAAGGCGAAGGGCTGGACTTCAGCCTGCTTGTTGCAGGGCTACTCGGCACGAAGCAGCAACGATGACTACTACTGGAACTCTGGCGAGATTGAGCAGGAGTATCCAGATGCTGACGACGGCAAGAAGCCAAACTTCAACCATATGGCCGACTTCATCGACTTCGTGAGCAAGACCTCAAAGTCAGATTTCAGCAATAACTTCTCGAAGCGCGTGGATGAGAATAGCGTGATTGACACCTTCATCTTCCTGAATATGATTTTGGCATTCGACAACGCAGGTCGTAACACCTACTGGATCTATCGCAACATCAACAACGACAAGCGAATGATTCACGGTCTGTGGGATTTGGATGGTACTTTGGGTCGCGACTGGAACCGCGTGACTACATACGCAAGCCGTGGCTGGTACTATGACAACAACGGCGGCGCCAACTTCCGCCTCTTCCAGCGCATTATCAATGGCGATGTGGAGGGCTTGCAGCAGAAGATTTACGACCGCTGGCAGGAGATCAAGAACGACCAACTCGCACCAGAGAAGTTCGACGAACTGGTGGATAGTTACGCCGAGAAGCAGATTTCATCGGGCGCTCGTGACCGCGAGATTGCTCGCTGGCGTGAACTTGAGACCAAGGATGCAATCACTGGTACAAACGGTTGGGTACACTACACTGGCAACTACGGCGATGTAGAGTACGAGGTTAGAATGATGAAGCAGTGGTGGAGAGATCGCCACAAGAAGGTTGATTCACTGATGGAGAGTTTCAACAGCAAATAACAGACATACAAATAAAGAAAACATCGCGAGGTTCACGCCCCGCGATGTTTTTTGTGATTGGCAAGCGACTTCCGCCGTCCATAATTATTCTACTCCCCACTCCTTGTTGGGCTACACATCAGCAACTATCGTTCCGATGTGGCGATAGGGTGGTTATCCGCCCTGAAATTACTTCATCACCTGGTCAATCTTATCCTGATCGACAGACTTAAACCAGGTAGCCAACTTCGCCTGTGCGCGCTCCTTAATGGCGGGCGTGATGTTCTTCGCCACCGCGTGCAGAGCATAGACAAGCGCTGCGAGGTCATCGGTATAACCCGCCAGCGGAATAAAGTCAAGGATAAGGTCAGTGGGCAGAATAAAGTAACCCAGTGCGCCCCAAATCTTTGTCTTGTCGGCACTCGACACATCGGGACTCTGCAATACATAATACAACAGCAGCACCGCATAGACTACCTTTGCGCCAGCCCAGCGTGCCACCTTCGACAACTTATTCAAAAGTCCCTTTTCGGAATAGTTCCCTTGATACTTCTCAATGTCGGTCGGTCTCCTCATAATTCTTTCATTTTTATTGTATAACGCATCTTAAGTCGCTTTTATTATGCCTACAACGGCATCACGATGCACGATGGGTGCTCCTTGTCGTGATATATCGCAATGTTGCCGGGAGTGCTTTGAATCTGCACCTTTATGCGATGTCCCGCGAGGAATGTATGCGCCACATCGGTCATCTTCAGCGTGATTTTCACAGGCTTATCCGCGGTCAAACCCTCGCAAGATATTGTATCAAAACGCACCAACATCTCGCTCTCGCCATTGTCGGCAATATCTGTAATCTTCACCGTAAAATCTGCCTTCGCCTGCGCCGCCGTAGCGTACAACACCGCCTCCATAGCGCCCATCACCGAAATGTCGCGCTCCAAAACTGCCGATGTGAATGTCAGCATATCATCGTTTTCGGTAAACTCCATACTCTCCTGCGAAGCCTCCTCATTGAGCGCACCATCCTCGTGAAGATATAGCGCCAGCGGCTGATTGTTTGCGCCCCAGCCGTCCAACTCGCGCCAGCAATCCTCGCCCGTAAAGAAGATAAACGCTCCCGCCGCCGATGCGCCCGAGAACTCCGCACCGCGCAAAAAGTGGTCAAAGAATGGGAACTCAACCTCCGTACGATAGAACTCTGCCGCAGCCTCTACACCAAACTCGCTATTCTCTGCCTCTCGCCACGCCTTATGCGCCCACGGGCCGACCACCAAACGGCAATCGCCACCCAGCGCGGCAGTCTGCTGATATGCGTTCCACATCGTCTTTCCGCTCTCGGCATCGAACGCTCCGCCAACAAACAACATCGGCGCAGTGACCCTCTTTGCCGCCAACTCATCCTCCGTCACAATACCTTGTGGCGAGACCGCCTTCAACGCAGGGTGGGCACACGCCGCAGACTCCAAAGCCCAACGAGCATTCTCCGCCACGCCCCACACGCCTATATTGCCGTTATTCTTCTTCGCCTTACGCAGTAACCACGCAAAGGTGTCGTAGGCATCACGCGCCTGTTGCTCGCCGTTTGCCGCACTCGCTACGCTTCTGCCCGTACCGCGCACCTCCTGAAAAACAAGGATATACTCCGCACGCAGATACTCCTCCAGCGAAGCATCGCGCCAAACACTGCTCACCTTCTTGCCGTATGGCTCACACGCCCTCTGCGTGAAGTTCACAAGCATAGGGTGCAACGCCTTTCTGTTCTTGGGCGTATAGAGCGCCGTATATAGTTTCGTGCCGTCACGCATCGCCACCATATACTCCGCCTTCGAGTAGTGCGCCCTGAACCAAAGCGCATTTATCTCCTTGCGCTCGGCTTCATCCTGCGCCCAAACCATCGTGCAGCACACCAGTGCCAGCAAAAGTGAAATTATCTGTTTCATCTCCTCTTCTCTCTTATTCCTCGCAACAAACGCGCGGGATACCTTAATTATATTACAAAATTAATAGAAAGAAGCCGAAAAACAAATCATTTCTTACCTTTCGCCGATTTTGATGTGTAGATGTTGGTCACATAGATTGTAAATATCGGGAAGAACATCATTCCAAGGCTCGGCAGTAGCACCGCCAGCACCTTGCCAACGGGCGTTACGGGGAAGATTGCCGCACCCACAGTAGTGGTGTTCATCCACGCCCACCAGAAGGCGTTGCCGAAGCCGTGCAACTTATCGTTCACCAGCACCTCGTAGTCATAGAACATAAGCGCCGCGAGATAAGTGAAGCATACCACCGTAAAGATATAGGCTGCAAAGATTCGCGACACACCGCCCGCAATAAACCACCTGATAACAACACCCATCGCCACAAACGAGCGCAACAGAGGTAGGGCAGCCACCGCTACGGCGATGCCTCGATGGGGCACGATGTCGAGCCACGCGAGGATATTGAGGTAGGGGATTGAGAGGATGAAGAACAAAAGGTTCATCCAAAACCAGCGTCTGGAGTTTTTGTCGCGCGAGAGCATCGCGGCGGCGAAGTCAATCATAAAGATGATACACACGGCAAGTTGCAGCCACATATACCAATTTGAATAGACCAGATGGTTGCCCGTAAGCACCTCGACCGAAACTCCCACCAGCAAAGCGACGCCCGCCAAAAGGTTAATCATCCGCGCAAAAGTGTTGTCTGTCTTCATAATTTTGATGTTTCCAACCACGAAAACAAAAGATGTGCCTAAAAAATGTAAAAAATATGTAAAATTTTTCAAAAATATTTTGCACAATTGGAAAATTGACTTATCTTTGCACTCGAAATAAGGCAATGGCGAGATAGCTCAGCTGGTTAGAGCGCATGATTCATAATCATGAGGTCGAGAGTTCAAGTCTCTCTCTCGCTACTGATAAGGACGACCAGAGTCCAAGTCCTCTCGGGATGTAGCTCAGCCCGGTTAGAGTACACGTCTGGGGGGCGTGTTGTCGCTGGTTCGAATCCAGTCATCCCGACAATGACTAATTCGCTGATTTTCAATTGAAAGTCAGCGATTTTTGTTTTTATACCTTTCGTTTTCATTTGTATAATCTCCAGCAAATTCTTAACTTTATAGCACAAATATTGCTCTATCTCTATGGCAGATAGGGTAAGATATTAATACTGAATACTATGGATAAGATGATGCCGCATCCAATTGAGGAGGCTACGGCGACAACGGATATAAATTTTTGCGGTGATGTGAAGGCGGGATTTCCCTCGCCCGCTGATGATATGCAGGAGAAACTCAACCTTATAAAACTGCTGGTGAAGCACCCTGCATCGACATTCTTTTTCCGCATCAGTGGCACCTCGATGGTCGATGCCTCGCTCGACGAGGGCGACATCATCATCGTAGATAAGAGTCTCGACCCCTACGATGGCTGCATCGCAGTCTGCTTTATCGACGGCGAGTTCACCGTCAAGCGCGTTGTGATAGATGCCGACGGCGTGAGCCTTCTGCCCGCCAACGAGCGTTTCAAGCCCATCCGCATCACCGAGGAGAACAATTTTGTGGTGTGGGGCATCGTGACCTATGTCGTAAAGAAAGTGTAGTTATGTACGCCCTCGCCGATTGCAACAACTTCTTCGTCTCTTGCGAGAGAGTCTTCCGTCCCGACCTGGAGCGCCGTCCCGTTATTGTGCTCTCCAATAATGACGGATGCGCCGTTGCGCGCAGTAACGAGGCGAAGGCGCTGGGCATAGCGATGGGTGCGCCATATTTCAAAATCAGGGATATTGTCGAGCGCCATAATGTTGCGGTCTTTTCGGGCAACCACGCCCTCTATGGCGATATGTCGCGCCGCGTGAGGCTGACACTCAAGGAGTTCGCTCCCCACATCGAGATTTACTCCATCGATGAGGCGTTCCTCGACCTGCGCGGTATGGAGCACCTCGACTTCAACGCGCTGGCAAAGCAGATTTCCGCCCGTTGTCGCAAGAATACTGGCATCCCAGTCTCGGTGGGCATAGCACCCACACGCACGCTGGCGAAGATTGCATCGAAACTATGCAAGCAATACCCCAAATTGCAGGGCGGCTGCTATATGCACCGCGCGGAGGATATCGAGAAGGTACTGCGCCGCTATCCCGTAAACGATGTGTGGGGCGTGGGTCGCAAGATGTTCGCGAAGTTGCAGGATAGAGGCATCAATACCGCCTATGACTTTACGCAGATGCCACGCCTTCAGGTACAAAGACTATTTGGCATCAATGGATTACGCACTTGGCGAGAGTTGCAGGGCGAGGATTGCATCGAGATTGCTACAACCACCGACTCGCGCCAGTCAATCAGCAATACACGCAGTTTCTCAAGCGAGATTACGCAATGTAGCGAGTTGGCGGAGCAGGTGGCTAACTTTGCCGCGATGACCGCCGAAAAGTTACGCCAGCAGGGCTCGGCGTGTGGCGAGTTGCACATCTTCGCCGTCACAAACCGCTTCCGCGACGACCAGCCACAATCGTACGCCAACGCCATAGTCCACTTCAACGAGCCGACAAACAGTTCACGCAAGATAATCTCGGCGGCAGTCGCGACGGCAAAGGAGATATTCGTGGAGGGCTACGCCTACAAGAAGGCGGGCGTCACGGCAACGAAACTCGTTCCGCAGGATAGCATCACGCTCGACCTCTTCACTGCCGAAGGCGACCGCTCGAAGGATGAGCGCCTAACAAAGGTGCTCGACGAGATAACCGCCAAGGCGGGCAGCGACTCCATACGCTTCGGCGCACAGGGTAGTGGTCGCATCCGTATGGCAAACGAGCACTGCTCACCCTGCTACACCACCCGCTGGGAGGATATTCCCACCGCCATCATAAAATAAACGGACTTCTGAATTAGTCGGGTATTTACATCATAAAATAATGGTGGCGTATGTAGGAAACAATCTAGTTTCTTCATACGCCACCATTTTATTATTTGCGAAATTATCCGCTTACTCAACCTCTACGAGAACGGCATTTGTTGGAACAGCCTCGCCAACCTCTACGAGAATCTGCTTCACAGTACCCGCATAGTCGGTAGGGATGTTGTTCTCCATCTTCATCGCCTCGAGGATTGCAACGGTCTGGCCAATCTTCACCTTATCACCAACCTTCACACAGATGTCGATGATGCGACCTGGCAGTGGTGACTCCACGGTCTTGCCAGTGATAGGCTTAACCTTCTGCGCTGCGATTGCCGCGCGAGCCTCGGCAGCATTCTTCGCTGCTGTTGCCTCCTTCTCTGCCTCCTTGGCAGCTTTCTCCGCCTCGGCGGCCTCATAAGCCTTCTTCTTTGAGTTTGTGAGGAAGTTCTTTGCCACCATTGGGAACAACTCCAGCAGGAGCAACTCCTTCTCATTCTCCGCCAACTTCACGCCGCCAGCCTCTGACAACTCTGGGTTTGGCTGCATCTTATATTTAGTGGTGTCGTAAGGAATCTCCTCTGCAAAACCACAAATCTTCATACGGAACGCTGGATCAATCTCCACCGGAGTCTTACCATAGTCGCCCTTCACCAAGCCGATGAACTGCGAACTCTTGTTGGTGTACATCTCGCGACCAGCCTTCTCGTCCATCGCGCAGTTCACAGCCTGTGCACCCACAATCTGCGATGTAGGCGTCACAAGTGGTGGAAGACCAGCTGACAAACGCACAGTAGGGATCAACTCCATGGCGCGAGGCAAGATATCCTCCGACTTCAACTGCTTAAGTTGGGCAACCATATTTGAGTACATACCACCAGGAATCTCTGCCTTCTGCACCAACTCATCTGGCGCTGGGAAACCAAAGTAAGCTTCAATCTTCTGACTGATTGTGAGCAGAGTATCGAAATCCTCCGCCTTCGCTGCTGCCACTGCCTCATTGAAATACTGGTCGGCAGTGTCAGAGAATGCGTAGCGGTTTGGCTTTGGACTCTCCTTGCCAAATACCGACAACTCCAACTCCTTGCGGATAACCTTCAACTGCTCGTTAATCTTCGCCACAGCCTCCATATTCACGCCGATGTCAATACCCATCTTCTGGCAGAATACATAGACAAGTTCCAACGCAGGTGCGCCAGTACCGCCCGCAAACCACCAGCAGTTGGTATCCACAACATCAACACCGGCTGCGATAGCAGCAAACACCGATGCCAAGCCGTAGCCTGGAGTAGAGTGGGTGTGGAAGTCGATAGGCACCTTGATATGCTCCTTAAAGAGTTTCACAAGGCGGCTGATGCGTGCAGGTGGGATAAGACCCGACATATCCTTGATGGTAATCATATCAGCGCCGAGTGCCGCCATCTGCCTCGCCTTCGAGAGGAAGTACTCGTCGGTAAATACTGGCTGTGGTGCCTTCTTACCCAGCAGACGCTCGAAGAACGATGGCTGTGGGTACTTTGGATCAACAGTGTAGCAAACCGCACAGTCGGCAATACCGCCGTAGCGCTTCACATACTTAATGGTTGATTTCACATTATCCACATCGTTCAACGCATCGAAGATACGCATAATACC
>JAEIGA010011736.1_pt1 | contig 13291 bp, 8 predicted proteins | sample 9270691 | NCBI WGS metagenome assembly JAEIGA01 (sample SAMN17057246, study PRJNA624740) | gut metagenome | biome: biome; isolation source: fecal sample | host: Bos grunniens | place: China: Xizang | collected 2019
GTCTTAAGACGCGGAATTTACATTGTAAATGGTAAGAAAATGATTATCGAATAACGATCTTCTTTTATAAAACGAATAGGAGAGTATATCGATTGATATGCTCTCCTATTGTTTTGTCTATGGTATTCCATCGTTTTATTGCTCGTAAAACGATGCTTTATAGAAAAGAAAAAGCTCAAGCAATGCTTGAGCTTATAGTTGCGGAGAAAGGATTCGAACCGATGACCTTTGGGTTATGAGCCCAACGAGCTACCACTGCTCCACTCCGCGATGTTTTGATGATGCAAAGGTACTGCTTTTTCTTGATTCTGCAAACTTTTTCGATGTTTTTTTTCCTTTTTGTATACTTTTCTCTCTTGGAGACGATAAAATTTTGTACATTTGCAGTTGATTATGAGCATTACGGTTAGCAGAACAACAAATATGTTGATAGAGGCCGCGCGAGTCTTGTTTACTCGCAATGGCTATGACCATACGACAATGAGTGACATTGCGCGTGAGGCCAAGAAGGGACGTCGTACGCTTTATATGCACTTCCCGAGCAAAGAGGTCTTGTTGCGTCGTGTTATTGAGATGGAGTTGGATAAGATTCTCGATGTGTTGCGCGCTATTGCAGAGAAGGATATCCCTGCTGACCGCAAGATTATGGAGTTCGTCTTCAGTAGACTCAACAATGTTCGTCATTCGGTCTTTCGCAATGGTTCGTTACGTGCCGATTTTACACGCTTCTACCTTACTATTGATAGCATCCGTCGTAAATCAGATAAGATGGAGATAAGCCTTATTCGTGGCATCCTTCTTGAGGGACGTGAGCAAGGCCTGTTCAGATTCGATAATGCCGATGTGATGGCCGAACTTATTCATTATAGTATAAAAGGTTTGGAGACTCCATATGTACGAGGACGTATAGCAGAAAGTGTTGATGCACGAACCCTCGAACGTCATGCCCGTCAGATTATTTTGCGAGGTTTGGGTATGAATGTATAGTTTACGTGTAAAACTTCCTTCGTGATATATTCATAAGTATAGCATATGCAGGTTCTTTACGAAGACAATCACATCATTATCGTCAATAAGGCCGCTTCGGAGATTGTCCAGGGCGACAAGACAGGCGACATCCCTCTTTCTGAAATGGTAAAGGCTTATATCAAGGAAAAATACAATAAGCCTGGTGCTGTGTTTTTGGGTGTGGTACATCGTCTCGATCGTCCCGTGAGTGGGGTGGTAGTGTTTGCTCGTACGAGCAAGGCACTTGAGCGTCTCAATGCCATGTTTCGTGAGGGTGGTCAGATAAAGAAAACCTATTGGGCAATTGTAAAGAATCGTCCAGTAGAACCTGAGGCAGAGTTGGTGCATTATCTTGTGCGTAACGAGAAGCAGAATAAATCGTATGCCTATGACTCTGAACGAGGTGGCGCCAAGCGCTCAGTACTTAGGTATCGTCTTTTGGGATGCATGGATAATTATCATTTGCTCGAAGTAGCTCTTCAGACGGGGCGTCATCATCAGATACGTTGTCAATTGTCAAAGATGGGTTCGCCCATCAAAGGCGACCTGAAGTATGGTGCTGATCGTTCTAACCCCGATGGAAGTATCTGTCTGCATGCTCGTCGCATTCAGTTCGAACACCCCGTATCTAAGGTGCTAATCGATGTGGTAGCGCCGGTGCCTGAAGATAAGTTATGGAAGAGTGCCGAGATTGTAGGTGCTTAATCCCGTTTAATTTTTAGCCTTATAATAGAGTACGCTACAGTTCCCTTTACGGAATATCTCGTTGGATACACGTTTAATATCATCAGGTGTCACTGAGCAGTAGCGTTGCAATTCTTCGTGTAGCTCGCAATCTTGTCCTATGAGTTCCATTTGAGCCATGTTAATAGCACGGTTCAGATAGTTCATATTGTTAAATGTACGCTCCGATTCAGAGCGGTTGCGCACTTTAGAGAGCTCTTCGTGAGGCACCTCCTCGCGCTTTAGCGAGTCAAGTTCTTTCCAGACACTCATCTCGGCCTCTTCTAAAGTTATGCCATTGGCAACACGTCCGATAACAAAGAGCAATCCTGCATCCATGCTACCCTGTATGTAAGCATCAATGGAGGTGAATAGTCGGTCGCGACGTATCAGATGTTGTATAAGTCGACTTGAATGTCCGGCAGAGAGCAGGTCGGTGATGAGGTCACAAGTGTGGTAGTCATGACTCTTGCGGCATGGCATGTGAAAAGCCATGGCCAATAGGTTGGCCGGCACATTACGGCATACGCTTTTACGACGTATACGTGTCTGTGACTTCTCTTGTGGAAGCATACGAGGGGCTATGTCTCTGCGTGGGATAGGTCCAAACCACTTCTCGGCAAGGCGTAATACCTCTTCGGAACTGATATTGCCCACTACAGAGAGTATCGCATTATTGGGCACATAGAAACGGTGGTAGAAGTCCATCACATCTCCTAATGTGGCTCGTTCAATATGCTCGGGGCAGACACCTATCGTTGGCCATTGATAGGGATGCTGCTTATATGCCATGGGGCGTATCAGATGTTGTACATCACCATACGGCCGATTGAGGTGTTGTTGTTTGAATTCCTCTATTACCACATCCTTCTGCACCTCTACACTCTGTTCGGTAAGGGCAAGTCCCATCATACGATCCGATTCGAGCCAGAAGGCAGTTTCTACATTCGTGCGGGGTAGGGTGATGTAGTAATTGGTAAGGTCGTTGTTCGTCCATGCATTGTTCTCGCCACCTGCCATCTGCACATGAGTATCATAGTCGGGGATGTGTAGCGACCCTTCAAACATCAAATGTTCCAACAAGTGGGCATACCCTGTGCGTGTGGGAGCCTCGTCTCGTGCGCCCACGTCGTACAATACGTTTACCGCCACCATCTGAGTAGTGGTGTCTTCGTAGTGCACTATGCGAAGGCCATTGGCAAGGGTATGACGGTTTATCATTGGAGTTATCGTTTAGGGTTGAGGTGTTGGCGCTTGAATCTCTCTCACTCGCTTGATGATTGCTGGCTCTATAGGACGCAATCTTGCATCTACTGCTCGTTTTTCAATCTTGGTAACTACATCCATACCCTCTATCACTTCACCAAATACGGTGTAGTATCCATCAAGGTCGGCAGCTCCACCCACGGTCTTGTACTCCTGCTTTTGTGCTTTCGAGTAGTGGAATTGTTTGCGCGATTCCATGGCCTTGTCTGTAGCAGCAGTAATCTGCTTCTTCACCTCACGTATCTTGGGCATATAGCGCTTGGTGTCAACGCTATATTCTTTCAATTGCTCGGCATAGGGCGATGTCTGTGTGATAGAGTCAAACACCTGTTTCCTGAGTTTCTTGTTGTATTTGTCCTCAGCGTTGAAGAGCTTTGTATCGCTATACTTGAATCCAGTAACGATATAGAAGTGTCCGCCTGATGATTTCTCCATCTGGTAGTGGCTGGCCATAGCCAACGCACCTCGTTTGTGGTAGAATTTTTCGGGTTGTATCTCTTCTGGGATGGTGTAATCTACATCGTTCTCACCCAGAGGAGTCTCTCGTGTTGCACCCTTTGATTTGGGGTCTCCTGCCGGTATGGTAAAGTTGTTTTGCAGGCGGTAGAATTGCTGATTGTCGTAGTATCCCTTGCGTGCCAGCTTCACCAGGTTATGTCGGTGGAGGGGTGTTTCACGATAGAGCTTGAAGGTAATATTACCCTCACTCGTTTCCATCAACAGATATTGGTCGGCATCTACGATTACGGTATCCGTATCTTCGGGCTCGGTTTCAGGAGTTGTGTTCTTAGTGTTGTTGCAGGCAGTAAGCAGCATGCCACATACAGCCATTATCATCAGCAATTGTTTGTTCATAGTGTATTGTATTTTGATGTTGTTTTTAGAATAAACCCAATTGTCCTAAAAGGATGATGGCTATGGCTACGGGAGCTACATAGCGCAGGATAAAGAATACGAAGCGCAAATAGGGTACTCGCAATGCCCCATTGTTACTAATTTCGTCGCGCACAATCTTCTTATCGAGATACCATCCGGTGAAGATAGCAATAAGCATACCGCCCAAGGGGAGGAAGATGTTTGATGCCACATAGTCGAAAAGGTCGAAGATGCTCATGCCGAATATCTTTACTCCCTCGAACGGGCCGAATGAGAGGGCACATACCACACCCACCACCGAGCAGGTGGCAGTAACGATGGTAGCAGCCTTGCGACGATTCATGTCAAACTCCTCCGATACGTATGCCGTTACCACCTCATGCATTGATATGGTAGAGGTAAGTGCTGCCAGTACCAACAAGAAGTAAAAGAGTACCGACACTCCATAAGCCAACACTGGGATGTTGCCAAAAGCCTGTCCGAAGACGTTAGGCATGGTGATAAAGAGTAGTGAGGGACCTATGTCGCTACTGCTGAGCGTATATCCTGCATTGAATACCGCGGGGAAGATGATGAATCCCGACATGATAGCCACAAACGTGTCGATAAGCGATACGTTGAGAGCTGTCTTGCCGATGTTGGTATCATTGCCGAAGTACGATGCATAAGTACACAGACAACCCAATCCGAGGCTGAGTGAGAAGAAAGCCTGACCCATGGCATTGAGTAGCGTAGCGCCCGTAATCTTGCTAAAGTCGGGCTTGAGTAGGAACTCCAATCCTTGTGAAGCTCCGGGGAGCATCACCGAGCAGATGGCCAATATGATGAGGATGACAAACAACGCAGGCATCATCAACTTTGAAAACTTCTCGATACCGCTCTTCACGCCACGTATCACGATGATGTGTGTCACTATCATGAAGGCCAGCATCCACGCCACCGATTTCCAAGGGTTGCTCACGAATTGTGCAAATATAGCAGGGAAGTCCGCGGTTGTTTTTCCATCAAAGCTATTACTTAGTGCCAGTACGGTATATTCGGCCGTCCATCCTGCCACCACCGAGTAGTAGCTCAAGATGATGAATCCCGATAATACACCCAATCTTCCCACCCAACGCCATGGGGTGCCAGGTGCCAGTTTACGATATGCGCCAGCGGTGTTCATATGCGTATGTCGGCCAATGAAGAATTCGCTCATCATGATGGGTATACCCAATAACAATACGCATGCCACATAGATGATGATGAAGGCAGCTCCACCATTCTGTCCTGTCTCGATAGGGAAGCGCCAGATGTTGCCCAATCCTACGGCCGAGCCAGCCGCAGCCAGTACTGCACCCATCTTGCTTCCGAAATTCTCTCGTGTATTATTGCTCATAGTTGTCATTTTTATAAGAAGCAACAAAATTAGTGCAAGACGAGAACAATGCCAAATTCTCGCGAAGAAAGTTCCTTATCTTTCGCGAGAATTTTTATGTATTAACCTCAGCTTAAGACGAGGGCATTAGGGGACAATGCCCACATTAGTCATGGGTTTGACATATACGTTGTACCCCCAATCTCGTGCGACCTTTGTCAGCGTCGATGCTCTTTGCTCAAAATCGGGCCAGTTTTTCTTCTCGGCGGGGCTCCAACCTGTTTCGGCAATGGCGAATACGCGAGGGTAGAGCTGCATCTCTGCATGCCAATCCTCCATCACCCACTCCGTCCAGAGGCATCCCTGCACGCCCAGTACGTGGTGCACATCGGCTTCTGCGATACCTTTCACCATGGGGTCAAAGGAGTAAACCTTCTCTAATGGCAGGTGTCTTCCTGCACGATGGTACTGCTCGGGGTCTTGATGATAGTCAAGGTAGCAGTAGTGGGTAGGGGTGAAGATGACGTCGTGTCCTTGAGCAATGGCCTTCTTGCCGCCCTCGGTACCACGCCATGACATCACGGTAGCATCAGGTGCCAATCCACCTTCTAATATTTCGTCCCATCCGATGATGCGCTTGCCGTGCTCGTGAGCAAAACGCTCCATTCGCTTGATCATATAACTCTGAAGTTCTTCTACACTGTTCAGCTTTTCGGCTTTCATGCGTGCCTGACAATCCGGACAGATAGCCCAGCTCTTCTTGCCCGCTTCATCTCCACCGATATGGATATATTTGCTGGGGAATACTTCAAACACTTCTAACAATACATTTTCCAAGAACGTATAGGTGCTTTCTTTTCCCGGGCAAAGCTCTCGTTTGCTTGGTCCTCCATCCTCGAGTCTACAAGCCAACTCCGGATAAGCGGCACGGGTTTCGTAGTTGTGTCCCGGCATCTCTATCTCGGGGATTACCTCGATGTGTCTCTCGGCAGCAAATGAAAGGATTTCAGCGATATCCTCTTTGGTGTAGTAGCCACCGTATGCGCCGGGCGTACCCTCATCAACAAAATCTCCTCCAATCTCATTGACTTCCCAATCCCAGAAATAGGGCACGGGGCGCCAAGCCGTGAATTGAGTGAGGCGTGGGTAGGCATCAATCTGCATGCGCCAACCGGGATTGTCCACCAGATGGAAGTGGAAACGATTCATCTTGAGGAGGGCCATCATCTCCAATTGCTTCTTGATGAAGTCCATACCCTGGAAATGGCGGCTCTCGTCCAACATGATACCACGGTATTGGAATCGCGGCCAATCCAATATGGTGCAACAAGCGATAGTGCTATCAAGCGATGCCATCATCTTCAACGATTGTTGGGCATAGAACACACCCTCCTGGTCAGAAGCAACAATTTTCACGTTCTTCTTACCTATCTCCATCCTGTAGGCCGATTTTAGTTGCCAATCCGTCAGGTTCTTCCCTTCCAAATGACGTAGGAGAGCCTTCTCTGAAATGCGAATCTTTTCAGGCAAGTTAGCCAACTCGTTCGCTTTGATCTCCCCCGTGAGTACATTGACCTCTACCGGAGCAGGAATCAAGTCTACGGTCTTCTGCTGAGGTTGATTTTCCATAGTCCCACAGGCAAGTACGAGCATCATGCATGCGCCTGCTATTAAAAATTGTCTGAATCGTGCTCTTTTCATGTCCTATCTTGTTTTATGTTGTTCAAATCGTTGATTTTCTCTATGCTATGTGGCAAAGATATAAATAACGGGCGAAATATAGCCACACTCGCCCGAAAAAATCACTTCGGGTACAAACTTTTTCGGGCACCAAGATATTATATCACACGGAAACAGATTGATTTTATCCAAAACAATGCATCCTCATAGGCTGTTGTCTGTTGAAACAAATCTGATATATGAAGAGACTTTTTAGGTGGGTACTGAGGCTGTTTCTTGCAATACTTATACTACCTACGTTATTGATGGTGCTGGTGTGTGTGGCGGTATATCAGCCACGGGTACAGCAGTGGATGGCCGAGCTCGGTTTGCACGAGCTTAGCCAGCGCATCGGTTATGTGGTGTCGGTCGAGAGGGTAAGGGTGAGGTTCCCTCTCCTGTTTCAGGCCGATGGGCTTAGCCTTGTGGCCGATGGAGATACATTGGTTGCCATCGAAAGCTTTGAGGCCGATGTGGCAATAGGGTCACTCGCCGATGGTGAGGTGTCGGTTACTGGCATCGCCTTGCATGGTGTGACGTTATCTACCGATACGCTACTTCAAGGTTTCGAAGCCGATGGACGTATATCGCATCTTAGTGTGAGCGATGTCCGCGTGGTGCCCTCTGAGCAAAGCCTATGCCTGCGTGGTGTCAGCCTCGAAGCCCCTCAGATAGCCTTGCGCGAGCGGGTAGATCCCTTGCGCGAGATGGCATTTACCGACCTTCTCTTCGTGGCCGATTCGCTCCTTGTGGTCGGTGGTGATGTGCGTGGGGCATTCTCGCGAGTAGCCCTTGCCATGCAATTCGCCCCGATGCCTGAGACCCCACTTAGGTGTCAGCTTCAATTCTCGGGCCCCCTCGATAGGCTCACCATCCAGCAATGTCATGTGACGGTGGCCGAGTCCGTAGAGGCCGATATCACGGGCAACATTACGGGGCTTCCCCACATGAAGCGCTTGGGCGCTCTGCTCGAGTGTGATGTCTCTGCCCGTGATACAACCCTTCTGGCCACTCTGCTCGATAGCTCACAACATCGACTGCTCCCTCTGCTCTCACCCTTGCAGATACATGGCACTTTGAGCTATTCGCCAGATACGATGTATACCAACCTCATGCTACACCTTGCCAGTGGCATGTTCTCTGCCGAGGCGGGTTATCGCCCCAGCCGTCAATGGTGTACACTCGTCACCGAGGCCTCGTATGCCGATACCTTGTTGCGTATGCGTCTTTCGGGACATGCCATCTATACCCCCGAACATATCACGGCCCGCCTCTATACCCGCCTTTCCGATGTGCATCTGCAGGGCTTGGGGCTTGCCGATACCGACCTGTGCCCTTCGTTGCAAAGCCGATTGATGCTCAATGCCGACTCGGCCAAGGTCTATACCCTCCGTGCTCGCCTCTTCGATATTCGCTTGGCCTCTTCCAGTGATATAGAGCCACAGGCGATGACTCTCCGTGCCCGCTTCTCTCCCGATAGCGTCGCCCTTGCCATACGTTCGGGTGACCTTCGTTTGGCGGCCCATGCTCATGCCGATGGGCTACCGTGGCAATGGCGCGATGTCTCCTCGCTCCGTCAGCCACAACTCACCCTTCAGGCAGGTACAGAGAATCCTTTGAGCCACTATCTCGCTTTGATAGGCATTGCCGTGACCACCTTGCAGGCCCAGCTCCACGAGGAGGGCTCCACTTTGGTCGCCAAGGCTAGTGCGGGCCCTCTCACCCTGCGAGGCATGCAGTGCGATACGTTACTCCTCGATGCCCTCTATGATGGACATACCCTCTCGGCCGATGTCGATGCCGATGCCTTTGCTTGGTCGATGCCCATGATGCAGCTCAATGCCTCCTTGGGGGCAAGGCTCACATGGCACGACGCCTTCCAATCCGATAGCTTGCAGGGCTCGCTACTGCTCTCATCCCTCGCGTTCGCCATGCCAACCTATAGCCTTATGCTCCACACGCGCGATACCGTGATGCTTCCCTTCGTGCAGGGCAGCCTCATGCTACCCGATGTGGCACTCTATGCAGAGGGCTCCCGACCTTTGCTGATTGATGGTAGGGTAGACCTCTTGGGAGCTAAGCCCTCGCTAAATGTCAAGCTCGATGCCCGTGAGGTAAACCTGCTTCAGGGTCATCACACTTCCCATACCCAGCTCTATGGTACGGCCCGCCTCAGCACCAGCCTCGTGCTCAGTGGCACCTTCGATGCTTTGCGTCTCAATGGCAATGTGGCGCTTCGTGGAGGCACTTCGCTACACTACATCTACCGTAGCATGTCGCTGGCCTCGGTAGGCACGCTCGATGATGTGGTCACCTTTGTCGACTTCTCCGCATTGCCCGAAGCCAACGTCAAGCGCACCTATTCGCCCGAGGGCTTCACGCTCAACCTCAACGCCTCTATCGACCCCACTGTACAACTCGAGGTGTTGCTTGGTGCCAGTGGCGAGAATGTGGCCCAGCTACAGGGAGGCGCCCAGCTTCATGTGCAGTATCTCCCTGCTTCAGGCCTTCGTCTTTCGGGCAAGTATGTGGTCGAGTCGGGTCAGTTGCTCATCAATGTCCCGCTTCTTCACGTGCATACCATGACCATCGTGTCGGGCAGCACCGTGCAATGGTCGGGCAATGCGCTCAACCCCCTGCTTAATGTCACGGCCGAAAACCGCATTCGTGCCTCGGTCACCCTTGACGATACACCCCAGACGATACTCTTCGTGGCCTCCGTGTCGCTTACCGACACCATGGAGCGTCTCGGCCTTCAGTTTGGCTTGTCGGCTCCCGAGAGTGCCTCCATGCAGAACCTCCTCGCTACGCTCTCTCCCGACGAGCGCAGCAAGCTCACCGTGGCCCTGCTCACTACGGGCCTCTACCTGGGCGAAGGTGGCACGGGCAACCTGATGAATACGGCCCTCATGGGCTTCTTGCAATCTCAGCTCGATGATATCTCGCGCGACACCTTCCGCTCGGTCGATGTGAGCTTCGGCATCGAGCCTCTGCAAGATGGTGTGAGTGGCGTGAGCACCCGTACCGACTACTCCTTCAGTGTGGCCAAGCGCCTTTGGCACGATCGCATCCGCATTGTTGTGGGGGGTAGCGTCACCACCAGCAACGAGCGTATTGCCGACAATGCCATCATCGATAACATCAGCATCGAGTGGCGTATGACGCCCAGCGGCAATCGCTACCTGCGCTTCTTCTACGATAAGAACTATGAGAGCATCCTCGAAGGGGCAATACGCGAGACGGGCGTGGGGTATACGTATAGAAAGAAGTTCTAATTTGAAAATTAAGAGTTAAGAGTGATGAGTGAGAAATGAGGACAGAGCGTTTTCAATTATTAATCGTAAGCTTTCTATTGTTGCAGGTCTCATGCTCCACCGTGAGTCGCCTGCCCGAGGGAGAGCTTCTCTATACCGGTACCCGTCGGGTCACGGTAGAGGATGACTCTGCAGCTCCCTTGCGCGACGAGGCCGTGGGCGAGGCCAAGGTGGCGTTTGTCTCACCGCCCAACAATGCCCTCTTCGGCAGTTCGCGCTACCGCTCTCCGCTCCCCATCGGGTTGTGGACCTATAATGCCTTTGTCGACGACTCTGTAGGTCTGCGCCATTGGCTCTTCCGCACCTTTGCCGTGCAGCCTATCCTCATCTCTACGGTCAATCCTGGGCTGCGTGCCGAGGTGGCCGAGAACACGCTTCGCAACTTCGGCTATTTCGATAGCTATGTCGACCACCACACCGATACCCTTGCCGACGGGCGCAAGGCCAAGCTCAGCTACACCATGCACCTTGGCGAGGCATGGCGCTATGGCCCTATCGAGTACCTGCCCATGACTCAACGTATCGATAGCCTTGTGGCCACCACCCATGAGCGACGTCTTGTGCACGAGGGCGATCAGTTCAGCTATGTCGGTTTGGTGGGCGAGCGCAATCGCCTCTTCACCCTCTTGCGCGAGCAGGGCTACTATTACTTTCGTAGCGATATGCTGAGCATCGAAGCCGACACCCTGCTTCAGCCCCATCGTGCCTCGTTGCGTATAGGTCTCCAACCTCAGGTGCCCCCCTACGCGTTGCGTCCCTGGTATATCGGCACCACCCGCTTGAGCATCCTGGGCGATACCACCCATGCAGAGCCCATCCGCACCGAGGTGTTGGCACCCCGTGTTCTCCTCGCTCGTGGCGATGCCTACTCGGTCACCGCGCAGGATGCCACCCAGCGCGACCTCTACCGCCTCGGCGTCTTCTCCTCGGTCACCCTCAACTACGTCCCTCGCGATACCCTTTACCGCTCCGATACGCTCGACGTATATATCTCGGCCCTGTTAGAGAAACCCTATGAGCTCTCGCTCGAGGCCAACCTCACGGCCAAGAGCAACGAGCAGGTAGGCCCCGGCTTCGTAGCCTCACTCTCGCGCAAGAACCTCCTCCGCCTGGCCGAGACCCTTCAGCTACGTTTCAAGGGCTCCTACGAGTGGCAGACCAACCGCACCCTGCGTCGCGAGGGCTCCGTGGTCAACTCCTTCGAGCTTGAGGCTGACGCCTCCATGTCTGTCCCCCAGCTCCTCTTCCCTGGCGGTTACTACTACCACTACCGTTGGCCCGTGTCCACCACCGCCCGCCTCTATGCCGACTGGCTCAACCGTGGAGGCTATTTTCGCATGCTCGCCTTTGGTGGTAACCTCACCTATGCCTTCTCCTCCTCTCCGGTGCTGACGCATACGGTCACCCCCTTCCGCCTCACGTTTAACACCCTTCAGCGCACCACCCATCGTTTCGACTCGGTCATGACGGCCAACCCCGCCATCGGACTCTCCTTCCGCAACCAGTTTGTGCCCGCCATCTCCTATACCGTCGTCTACGACAATATGGCCCGCCATCCGCGCCACCCCTCTAAGTTCACCCTCTCGCTCACTTCTGCCGGAGGCATCACCTCGCTCGTATATGCCGCCATGGGTCATCCCTTGCGCGATACCGACAAGACCCTGATGGGTACGCCCTATGCCCAGTTTGCCAAGGCCACCGTCGAGGCCTGCCGCTACTACCGCCTTGCCCCCGAGCAGGTGTTGGCCACGCGCCTCATCGTGGGCGCCCTGTACCCCTATGGCAATAGCCGTGTGTCGCCCTTCAGTGAACAGTACTATGTGGGTGGTGCCAACGACCTGCGTGCCTTTCCCCTGCGCGGCATAGGCCCTGGCAGCTACCGTCATTCAGGGCGTTATGCCTATATCGACCGTACGGGCGACCTCAAGCTTGAGGCCAATGCCGAGTGGCGCTTTCCCCTTGCGGGTCAGCTCCATGGCGCCCTCTTTGTCGATGCGGGTAACGTATGGCTTCTCCGTGCCGATGCCGCCCGTCCAGGCTCACGGTTCCGTTGGCGCACTCTTGCCCACGATCTTGCCCTCGGCACAGGCCTTGGCCTCCGCTACAACCTCAAGATGCTGCTCCTCCGTGCCGATGTAGGTGTGCCCATCCATATCCCCTATGCCACCTCCAAGCGAGGCTACTACAATGTCCCCCATTTCGGCAAGGGCCTCTGCTTTCACTTTGGCGTAGGATATCCCTTCTAAAAATAGAGTGTGCTGAATCAGTCTTAGTGCTTGATAAAACTATTTCTTTAGCGAAAAGTCAAAACGTAAACCTCCACCTGGACGATTGACAACCGAAATCGTTCCACCATGGAATTGTACGGCATGCTTCACGATGGCAAGTCCGAGCCCTGTGCCGCCCATCTGGCGAGAACGTCCCTTGTCCACTCGGTAAAACCTCTCGAACAATCGCGATAGTTGTTTCTCCTTTACGCCACATCCATCATCTTCAAAGCGAATGCTGCATTGGCGTTCATTGTTTTCGGTCAAGGTGATATAGATGTTCTTTCCTCCCGAGTAGGCGATGGCATTTTCGGTAAGGTTACGGAAGATTGAGCCAATGAGCGATAGGTTGCCCTCAACGATGACTTGTGCCGACACATCGGTGTGGAGTGTGAAGCGCTCTTCACGTGGCATGATGGCCAGCTCGCTTGCTATCTCATTGATGATGTTATTGATGACGACAGGCTCTTTGCCAATGAGTTGACTACCGTCTTCCATGCGTGTGATGAGTGACACATCTTCGAGCAATCGTCTCAGTCGTTCGGTATTGGCATAGCATCGTTCGATAAGTTCTTGTCGCTTATCTTCGCTGAGGTTGATGCCCGAGAGCAGGGTTTCGAGGCATACCCCGATGGAAGCCACGGGGGTCTTCAGCTCGTGGTTGATGTTGTTGGTGAGTTGGCGCTTGAGGCGCGTCTTCTCCTGCTCGGCCTCCATCTCGTTGATGCGCTCGATGCTGGCTCCTATGCGTCGGGTGATGA
>JAEIGA010011737.1_pt1 | contig 13290 bp, 11 predicted proteins | sample 9270691 | NCBI WGS metagenome assembly JAEIGA01 (sample SAMN17057246, study PRJNA624740) | gut metagenome | biome: biome; isolation source: fecal sample | host: Bos grunniens | place: China: Xizang | collected 2019
GAAGTTCTTCAAGGAGCAGACTCTCGAGGAGCAGGGCTATCAGATGGGTGACGGTAAGACTGCAGTGAAGGATGTCGTTAAGGCAGCTGACGCTGAGGCTAAGATCCTCGCATTCAAGAGAATCTCACTCGCTGACTAATTAGGATACATATCCAATAAATAGAAGGCCATCGGAATTTCCGGTGGCCTTTTTTTATGCTGTTTTGCAAGAGTGCGATATTATTATTGTGCTGTCTGAATTTAGTTTGCCTTACGGCGTATGATCATCCATGTGCCGGCAAGGTACGCTGTAATCAATACAGTATGAATGCCAAGTTTAGTGATGAACGGCCATGGAGATACGCCGGCTGTTGGGAGTGTCACATCAACAAATACAGCTGAATCCAGCATCATTGAGCCAGCATAGATCGCTCCCATGAGCAGGATGATTCCTGCCAGGCGGCCCCAACGGTATGGGATAGGGTAGTATTTCGCTCCGAGAATCGAGCTTATCGCGAACATCACCACATAACTTGCGAGGTGTCCGTATGCGGCTGCCCAATACGAGTATTTCGGCATGAAAAGAATGATGACCACTGCTGTCACCGCCAGGCCTGAAAGAGTTATCCATATAGCCATATTTGTCTTGCCTGAGAGCTTGTACCACATAGATACATTGAACAGCATTCCCAGAATCATATATGACAGCAGCATGACAGGGACGACTCCTACAGCCGAACGGAACTGTGGACCGAGGATCAGGGCTATCACATCTATATAAAGTATCACGCCGAGGAATACAAGGCCGCAGAATGCTGTAAAATACTCCTGCACGGAAGCATAGAGCTGGCGAGAGTCCTTCTCACGCGCTCTACGGAAGAAGAACGGCTCAGCTGCATATCTGAACATCTGAATGAACAGATTCATGATTACAGCCAGTTTTACGGCCGCCTGATACAGACCTAATGAATTTCTCCAGGCTTCTGCATTTGTGTCGAAATATCTGAACAGGATTCTGTCAAGGAAGTCATTTACAACTCCAGGGAGAGCTGCAACCATGAGCGGCAGTGAATACGCAAGCATCTGTCGCAGCAGTTTCGGATCGAGTCTGAAGCTGAGCTTGAGGTATTCCGGTATGAAAAGCAGGCCGCATACTATGCAGCTTATGAATATCGCGAAGATCACATAGCTGAAATCAGGAACTGCAGGGATGAAATCAAGCAACCATCCATCTGCGCAATGCTTTGGAAACCATAGGAATAATACCAGATTGGCTACAGTCTCAGTGATTATCTTTATTGTCTTGAATATGGCGAATTTCAGTGCCTTGTTTTCCTGACGCAGCTTGGCAAAGAGAATGGCTGTCACAGAATCAAGCGCAAGGATTCCTCCCATATACATGATGCAGGATTCGTACCCGGCATAGCCAAGGACAGAGGCGATCGGGCCGGAGAAGGCTATCATCAAGGCGAGGAATGTGGCACTGATGCAGAATACGGTCACGAAGGCATTTGAATATACCTTATGTGGCTCTACGCCCTCCTTGTTGGCAAAGCGGAAGCATCCTGTTTCCAGACCGAGTACCAGCACGACCTGCAGTACTGCGATATATGCCATGAATTCCGTAACCACACCATAACTTTCAGGAGTGAGAAGTCTGGTATAGATAGGAACGAACAGAAAGTTGATGATGCGTGCCAGAATAGTGCTCAGACCATAAATCACAGTCTGCCCGGCCAGTTGTTTTAAGGGATTTGCCATAATAGAGACAAAATTAACTAAAATTGAGTAAATTTGTCCTTTATAAAGGATAAAGATATGAAACGAATCATCTATTGTTCAATAATCATGGCGATGGTAGCGATCGCTGCCGCTTCCTGCTCTTCATGTTCAAGCAGAGGACAGCAGGATTCTGCCGCAAATGAATCTACTGAAATGGAAAATGCAAAGATCAATGAGCCTGAGTTCGATATAGTGACGACTCACGGTACCATGAGGGTGAAGCTTTACAGCAAGACCCCTAAGCACAGGGACAACTTCAAGAAGCTCGTAGCTGAGAAATACTACGATGGAATACGTTTTCATAGAGTCATCGAGGGCTTTATGATCCAGGCTGGAGATCCGTTCTCAAGAGATACTGCAATGATCAATATGTGGGGCCAGGGAGGTCCGGATTATACCGTTCCTGCAGAATTTGTAAACGAGTACTGGCATAAGAAAGGTGCTCTTGCAGCTGCACGTAAAGGTGATATGGCGAATCCTACAAAGGCATCTTCAGGCTCACAGTTCTATATCGTTCACGACGAGAATGCCTGCCTCCATCTCGATGGCCAGTATTCTATCTTCGGTGAGGTTGTAGAGGGTCTTGATGTCATCGACAAGATCGCATCAGTTGATGTGGACAGAATGGACAGACCGTATGAGGATGTTATCATCGTTACAGTGAAGCCGGTAATTGATGAACCGGAGGTTCCGGCACAGACAGACAGCACAGCAGCGGATGCTGCAAAGGAGGAGTAATGAAGCCTGATCTCAAGGGAAAATTCAGGACCATATTCTTTGATGCCGATGATACCTTGTGGGAGAACGAACGTTTCTTTCGTGAGGCCGAGGTGAAGTTTACGGAGCTCCTGGCTGACTATACTTCTCCAGAGGGCGTACAGCAGATGCTCTGGCAGAAGCAGGAGGATAATATTCCTCTTTTCGGATATGGCTCCAAGACTTATATGATAGGTATGACAGATGCTGCCCTCGAGCTTTGTGGCGGCTCTCTTCCTGAACATATCTACTACGGCGTAAAGAAGATCATCACAGAACTTGCCTTTCATGAACTCCAGATCATTGATGGAGTAGTGGAGACATTAGAGGCTCTGCAGGGGAAATATGAACTTGTGGTGGCAACGAAGGGCGATGTGACAGAGCAGATGGCGAAGTTCCGTAAATCGGGGCTGGCACATTATTTCCACCACTGCGAGGTCATGGAGAACAAGGACGAGAAGAACTATCTTGAACTGGCAGCAAAGCATGGACTCCAGCCGCACGAGCTTCTTATGATAGGCAACTCCGTAAAGTCAGATATCGCTCCTGTCGTGAATATAGGAGGTACTGCCATAAATACCCCTCACGATATCGTCTGGGTACATGAAATGATGGACATGCCGGAGTCGGACAGAATTCTGATTGTCCAAAATGTCAAGGAAATTGTCCAATACCTCCAATAATGAGTAAAATTAAAATCCACGCCCAAGTTGTGGCACAGATTTCGCAATAAACTTAAACCGAATAGTTTTTTCATAGGTTAAGTTTTAGGTTAGAATTGCGGCGGCCTCACGATGTGAATCGAGAGGCCGCTATCTTTTTAAAAGCCCGTGGTTGGGAATGACTAATAAGGTCAGCTCCTTTTTTGGTATATATGACGGCAGTGGTAGTAGGGTATGTCTGGATGGTACATCCAGACATACCCTACTACCATCATAATCTAAAATTACAGCCATCATAATCTATAAGCAAGAATAGTATAGCAGTCTTGTAATGCCCTGATCAATTTTTAAATTCTATTTGCCTTAGAGTATAGCATTATCAAGTGTTCATATATGTTTGAAATATATACTCCTTCAGCGATAAAGTCGCTCGTAAATCTCTACTTCACTTTCATGTTCTTCATTAGCTTCTGTTATTGAAGCCTTCTTTAGCGAGTCCTGATCCACAATTCATTGTTCGGTTCGTAATTCGGATATTTATGGCAGATCTATATACGATGATCGAAATCATAGACCCCCAATTGTTCACTAGTCTTCTACTGACATTGCATTGACATGCTTGACTTGCAGGTAGTACACGATTTTATGGTTTTTGTGTACTACGCGAGGCGCTTTTCAATCAATTACCCCGATTTTCATGGCGGGTAGTACACGAAATCATGTTTTTTGTGTACTACCCGCAAACAATGATACCTTAAGTTCTTTGTCATAGAGTATTTTAATGTATATTTGCTATGCATTGAACAATCCTGGTTCGCCATCCACGATCAAATGGCATTACATATTAAAATATTTGATCATGGAAAAAGGTAATGTTATCTATCTGAACGTAAAAACAGTGCCGTCCTTTGAGCCGGTAACTCGTGAGATGCATACAGCTTATACTGTGTATGTGTCACACGGCAGCACTCTGCAACTAGCCTCAGGTTGGACACTGCAAGATGCCATCGAGCTATTTGCCCTTAAGCATAGGTGCGACCGCACATCTCTTCGTCTGAAACGTCCATTCAGACCTCAGTAAAATATCTAACATATCAATGACGATTTCTTCCGTATGTCAATAATCATATCTGGCATCGAAGGGACTACTATGCTATGTGACCTTGCATGGCATCTTATTACGCACACACTAACCATTATTTGAGCATTGCACTATGGCAATAATAGCACATTTTAAAATCACAGACTATGATGGTCAACTTTACGAATTCTATCGTTTTCTAGACGGATATCCATGCGACAGCATGGGAGTGTTGGCAGCTTTTCCACGAGGTAAACATGATTTCTGTCTGGAAACATTTGTCAGAAGGCTCCAGTTAACTAAATCTGTTAAAAAATATTGGACAGATGTATCATATGAAATGGACCTTAAGACAAAGGTGGTAGAGGTTTCATCAGAGTGTTATCAAGATTTTAATTTCAAAGGATCGTTCGAAGAGGCAATTCGTCACTATGTGGATAAAGGTTACTCGGAAAAAGGTGCTCTATCTGAATTTCCTGACCCATTTGATGTCAGTTCGTTATGTGGCCAGAATCTCATTGATTGGTTCTGGGAAATTATTCATGCAATTACATGCGGAATACAAGAACTTGATTACGATATTTATGAACAACGGAAAATCATCATCGGAGATAATCCCATATTTTACACATTTAACGACTTTGAAACATTCTCTAGTTGGGGGGTGGACAACAAATATGAGGCTGCCGTTGATGCGAAACTCAACGCTAGAAGAATCGGTTTAATGACCTGCTTCGAAAATAAAACATCAAATGGAGTCTTTATGTTCAATTACATGATAACGCTATCAAAGAAAGGTTACATGCTGCCTATGACCAAAATGCTTATCCCATATTGTAAAGAGATCAGTGAGGATGTCAAATGTGAAGAGTTAGAGATGATTGTTGAAAATATCAGGAGACAAGACCTCAAGAGAATTAGATCTCTTAACTTATTATGTGGTCTGCAATCAGATTCTCAACTTCAAGAAATCCGAGAGAGTATCCGCAAGAGAAAAGAATAGTACAAAAATAAATATGAAGAAGACTTTTCACTTGTGCTTATCCTCGGACGATGAAGTCATGTTCCGTGATGAAGAAGACTATAACAGAGGATTCAACTGCTTTGCGTTGGCTCTATACAAGACGGACTCTATCGGATTGGTCGAATCGTTCATGAGTACTCATGTTCACCTACTTGTTCAGACATCGGATCCGAACAGGTTTATGGGCGCATTCAGAATGCCATATGCAAAGTACTTCAATCGGAAATACTGCAGAAGCGGGAAATTGGGTGAGCCGGTGCATTCCACTACGGAAATAGATGGCCTGCATCATCACATTGCTGCAATGAGTTATATTTTGAGGAACGGCCTGCATCATGGTGTAGTGCCAATCGCATATGGTTATCCTCATTGCTCTGTTAATTCCATTTTTCAGAGGGAGATGGGCAAGCATTCAGTGCAAGACCTGATTCCTCAAAATTCCTTTTATAGGTATATTGGAAGAAATATAGATTTTCCGGATAGATATAAGATGAGCAGATCTGGACTGTTTCTTCGTGAAAGCGTATTGGATATTGCTCAGGTGGAAAATATGTTTTCAACACCTCGAGCATTTAACTATTACATGAACAGAAAGACGTCTGAAGACTGGATGAAAGAACAGGAGAGGGATATAAACCAAGCATCCCCTGTCACATTGGAACTCATAGAGTCCAAAGTGCAGTTGACATCTGTAAAAGATATGCTGGTATTCGAATGTGGTCGTTCTGATTATAAAAGGATATCAGATATAGAAATTTGCAAAGAAATCGATGCGATAGCACGCGTGTGCTTTCAGAAAACATCCATATATGCTCTCACATATGATGAAAAACTAATGATTGCCAGGCTTATGAGAAAAAAGCACTATGCTGGAACATCTCAGCTATGTCGTTGTCTTGCTTTTCGTTTTTAGTGGGTCTTAACTATGTGATACTTGGAAGAAATAGAATTTTATTATCTTTGTCCGGATTAAAGAATATTTCAGATGAGCAGACACACTTTCAAGGAATGGATCATCGCGGTGAGGCCATGGTCTTTCCCGGCATCGGCAATGCCTATTATTGTAACGCTGGCATATCTTTTCTGGACAGGTGCTGAAATTGATTGGCTTAAAGGCCTTTGGGCGCTTGTGGGAATGGTCCTGTTTCATTGTACAGGCAATGTTTGGAGCGATTATTTCGATTTCAAGAAGAAGGTAGATGCCGAGGATACCTTTGGCGCTAAGACTCTCACAACAGGCATGTTCAAGCCTGAGGAAATCAGGAATCTCGCCTTGGGGCTTCTTGTCGTATCTCTAATCTGCGGTTTGGGCCTTCTTGCCGTTACCGGTCTTCCGCTTCTGTGGATAGGTCTTGCCGGCGTGGCTTGCACTCTCCTTTATCCGGTATTGAAGTTCAATGCTTTGGGAGACTTTGATATCGTGATGGCCTTCGCTTTCCTCCCTACATTGGGAACATCTTATGTTGCAACTGGTGCAATTGACTGGAATGTACTGTTTGTCGCCCTCCCGGTAGGTCTTATCACTGATGCCATTCTGCATTGTAACAATACCCGTGACATGGTTACAGACAAGCGCGCAGGTATCACTACTATGGCAATGGGCATGGGTTATGGATGGGCTGTGATGCATTATGTGTTTGAAATGATTTTCCCATTTGTATGGGTTGTCGCAATCGCTGTCGCCGGTCTTCTTCCTTTGACTACACTTGCTGTACTTCTTACCTTTGTGGTTGCTTTAGGAAACGCAAAGACTATGGTCAGGTCGAAGAAGGAGGGCGTAGAGCTGATTCATGACCTTGACGTCAAGACAGCTAATCTTCAGCTCCTCTTTTCTGTAGTGTTCACTGCGGCATTGGTTATTGCAAAATTCCTCTAAAAGATGACATCTGATACAAAAACGATGAGGAAGCCTGTCATAGGTTTCTTCATCGCTTTGGTCTTATGGACCATAATGTTTTCTCCATGGACGGCCCCTCATGTCAACTTCTGGATTATGATGACATTTTCGGGCCTGATTCTGACCACATATTCCACTTGGGCCAGTCCGCAGTGGTGGAAGGATGTGAAATTCGATTTCAGCAACGTGGTTATCGGAGTATTGCTTGCAGCTGCTCTGTGGGGCGTTTTCTGGCTTGGTGAATTCTTCTCGACCCTCATTTTTGATTTTGCGCGTCCTCAGGTGGATATGATCTATGGCATGAAGGAAGGGGAGAATCCTTGGGTCCTGACTGCATTGATGCTGTTTATCATAGGCCCGGCCGAAGAAATCTTCTGGCGAGGTTATCTGCAGAAGAACTTTACTGCAAGATGGAATCCGAATACCGCCTTTGTCGTGACAACCCTTATGTACAGTCTTGTACATATTTCCAAGTTCAATTTCATGCTGATAATGGCAGCTATGGTTGCCGGTATCGTATGGGGACTGGCCTATCGTTTCTTTCCGGAGAAACTCGGAGCAATCCTCATCTCACATGCATTATGGGATTGTGCCGTCTTCATATGGTTCCCTATCATGTAGAACTATAAATAAATGAGCCATCGTAATTGATACGATGGCTCATTTGTCTTATTCTTTATGCTGACGGAATTATCTGATTATAACCTCGTCAACAAAGAGGTATGCAGGTGTGCCGCCGCGCTTGTGCCATGACGGGATCTTTGCATGAGGTGTAGCCTGTACTCTGAAGTATTTTGCTGAAACCTCAGGGAATGTCACGGTATAATCCGCCGCACATCTTTCCGGTCCTACAGGGCCTGCAGGCTCGTATGTCTCCTCTGCGATCTGACGGAAATCAGTTCCGTTGTCAGACACAGAAACAACGATTCTGCTTGGGCCGAATACGTCATCCTCTCTTTCGATGAATGTACCCAATGTCATGCATGTATATGTGTCCTCCGGGTCCACTTCCACAATGACGTCGAAGTCTGCATTGAACATGCCGACCCATTCGCCGGTACCATAGTCATTCTCGCCTCTTACGCCGTCAATGAGGTTGTAAGGATAGTTGTATGTGTATTTCTTCACTGGAACGCCAACGCCTGTTGCAGGGCCTCCGAATGCCTTGCTGTCGGCAAACTCGATGCAGAGCTTTCCTGTCCATTTCTCGCGTCTGAGGGCTGTAGCCTTCAATGTGCATGATTTGTCGAGGATGATGGTGCCTGTGTAAAGCTCTGATGTTGCGTCCGGTTCACTTCCGTCGAGAGTGTATCTTATAGGAGTGTTTCCTGGAGTAGCGAGTGTGATTTCCACGCAGTTGGTCTCATTGTTCACCTGGATTTCGTGCAATATGCCGAAGATGTGAGATGCGTAGTTGTAACCCATCATCTCGAAGATCGCGCAGAAATCGTCAGCACTGTCGCTGAATCTCTTCCAATCCTTTCTGTCCTTGTTGCACCACTGAACCTCGCTGAGAGCAGTCAGACGTGGAAGCAGCTGATAGTAGAGGTGGTCGTCGGTGCTGATGTACTCAGTCCATACATTTGCCTGAACACCGAGAATGTGCGAAGCCTCTTCCTCGCTCATGTCTTCTGTAAGCGGCTCATATGAGTAGCACTTCTCCACAGGAAGGTGTCCTCCGATGCAGAGATATGGTTCTCTGTCGTGTAAGCCGGTATGATAATAGTCCAGATAGCAGAATCCGGCTGGTGTCATGATTGCGTCGTGTCCCAATCTTGCAGCTTCAAGACCGCCTTCAACACCTCTCCATGACATTACGGTTGCGTTAGGGCTGAGCTCACCCTCGAGAATCTCATCCCAACCGATGATCTTCTTGCCCTTGCCTGCAAGGAACTTCTCGATTCGTGCAGTCACGTAGCTCTGAAGGAACTGTTCTGCTGTATGCTTTCCGTCGTCCTTGAGACCGAGTTCGCGTATCTTAGCCTGGCAATGCGGGCACTTCTCCCAGCGTACCTTAGGGCACTCGTCGCCACCGATATGGAAATATTCGCCAGGGAAAAGCTCGCAAAGTTCTGCCAATACGTCCTCGAGGAACTTCATAGTGCTCTCCTTACCTACGCAGAGAACGTCCTCTGAAACGCCCCATTTGCACCATACGTCGTAATGACCGCCGATACATCCGAGTTCAGGATATGCTGCAAGTGCTCCAAGCATATGGCCAGGAAGGTCGATCTCAGGAATCACTGTGATACCTTTGCGTGCAGCATAGTCTACGACTTCTCTGATCTGGTCCTGTGTATACCACATGCCTTCTCCGTATGGTGTGCCGTCGTATGTGTTGCTTCTGCTCAAGTGGCCTACGAGAGTCTCTTTTCTGATAGAGCCGATCTCGGTAAGCTTAGGATATTTCTTGATCTCCACTCTCCATCCCTGGTCTTCTGTAAGATGCCAGTGGAATTTGTTGATCTTGTGGAATTCAAGGATGTCAAGATAGCGTTTTACCTCGTCTACAGTGAAGAAATGTCTTCCCACGTCAAGATGTACGCCTCTGTATCCGAATCTTGGAGCATCGTTGATAGTGCAGCACTGCATTGTCCAGTCAGCGCCTGCAGCTGCTTCATTTCCGAACATCTCAGCAGGAAGCATCTGCTTCATGGTCTGGATGGCATAGATCACTCCATTGAGGGAAGATGCCTCCACGATAGCTGATTTTCTGCTGATTTTCAATGTGTAAGCCTCTTCTGGAAGCGCTTCGTTGAGTCTGAAGCAGAATCCCTTGTCAGAGTCTCCCTCAGCAACCTGGCTGGTTTTGCCGCTGGTCGATGAAAGCTGTTCACCGAATGATACGATGGCATCTTTGGCAAACTGCTCGAATTCCGGAGCGTAATGGATGTCAGCTCCGGCAGCATTGAATGTTCCGTTCTGAATCTCTACCTCGTTAGGGTAGGGAACAACTGTGATTTCTTTCACTTCTGTGCAGCACCATGCTGAACTGAGCATGATGATGAATGCGAGATGATGGAATAGTTTCATATGTTTATTATTATGTTATCCTAATAGCAGCATTATTATCTGTGCCGAGAACACTCTCAGGAAGATGCAGGCCGGGTATACGGTTGCGTATGCGACCGACGGCTCGTCTCCCTCCACAGTGGAGTTCGCATAATTCAGTGCGATCGGATTTGCCATGCTTCCGCAGAGCATACCGACGTTGCTTGCGTAATCTATCTTGAAGATCTTAGATCCTATCACGCCGATGATGAACATCGGAACTATTGCAAGCATAAGGCTTATCAGCACCCATATAAGACCGTTGGATGTGAATACGGTCTCAAAGAAGCCGGCACCCGCGCTAAGACCAAGTCCTGCCAGATATATCGTAAGTCCAAGCTGTTGAAGCATGAGATTCGCGCTTCTTGTCGTGTAAATCGACAGGTGAAGGCGTGGACCGAAAGCACCCATCAGCAGGCCTACGATGATAGGACCGCCGGCGATTCCCAACTTCATCGGTACGGACATTCCCGGAATTGCGATCGGAATGCTTCCGAGAATCAGACCAAGGACTATTCCTACGAATATAGCAAAAAGGTTTGGAGTATTAAGACGCTTCGCCTCATTTCCCAATATTGTACTTACGTTCTCGATTGCTCTCTGCTCGCCGACGATTGTCAGTTTGTCGCCAAGCTGCAGATGAAGGGACGGAGATGCAAACAGATCGATTCCGGCTCTGTTTACCCTCGTGATGTTTATACCATATGAATTGCGCAGACGGAGAGATCCGAGCTTGACGCCGTTGAGCTCAGGTTTTGTGATAAGGATTCTGGCAGAAACGAGCTGACTGTCAATTGCATTCCAGTCAATGTCGTTCTTGTTCCAGTCGATATTCTCCTTGTGTCCGAATATTGTTCTGATCTGTTCCACATCCTTTTTAGATGATACAAGGAGGATGTGCTCGTTCTCTTCGATGATTGTGTCGGAATTAGGAATGATGACCTTTCCGTTCTTCCATATTCTGGATATTACGAACTGGCAGTCGGCGTTCTGTCTGATTTCCTTGATGCTTTTGCCGAAAATGGCAGGGTTGCTGACCTGATATTCCGCAACGAAAGCATTGTCCTTTGAATTGTCGGTCTTCTGGCTTGACTTTTTACCTGTAATCGCATTCAATAATATGACGCAGAGAATAGTGCCGATAAGTCCGCAAGGATATCCTACTGCGCACGCCATCGCCATGCTGTTGGCCATGTCGACATTCTCCGGGTGTAGCTGGAGAAGAGCCTGTTGCGCGGCACCAAGCATAGGGGTGTTGGTCACTGCTCCGGCGAAAAGTCCCATTGTGTTGGACAGGGATATGTTTGTCAGCCAGTAAACTCCGAGAGCGAACAATGATCCGAGTACGATCAGCGACAGCGACATGATGTTGAGGCTGATGCCTCCCTTCTTGAATGACGAGAAGAATCCGGGACCCACCTGCACGCCAAGGGCATAGATGTATATGATCAGACCGAAATTCTGTGCAAAAGCCAGCATCTGCGGATCTATCGAGAATCCGAGGTGTCCTGCGAGGATGCCCGCAAAGAATACGAAGGTTACTCCGAGTGAGATGCCGAATATCTTGATTCTGCCCATTGCAAGTCCGCATGCGCATATCAGCGCAATGACCAGAACTGCCTGGGTGAATGAATGTTCAAGGAATATATCTGTAAACCAGTTCATAAATCTAATATATTATAAGTCCGGCCAGCGCACCTATTCCGATGATGGCAAAAGGGCCGACTTTCTTGAAATATAAGGCAATGAATGCCAGGATGCAAATTACAAAACTTTTCCAATCAATGAAGTTTTCCGGAGTTGCAAGTCCGAGTGCAGCTGTTCCGATGAGACCGAGAGTTGCCGGCTTCAATCCGTTAAGGATGCCCTGGAATATATAATGCGTCTTCCATTTCTCATATACCTTGCACAGGCCGAGAACAATGATGAAAGATGGTAGGACTACAGCAAAAGTGGCTGTAAATGAGCCAAGTATGCACAAAACTTCGGGCGCTCCGGTATTTGACAGTACCTCATATCCTATATAGGTGGCCGAGTTGATGCCGATAGGACCAGGGGTCATCTGTGATATGGCGACAATATCGGTAAAGGCTCCCTCGCTAATCCAGCCGTGGACTGTGACCACTTCGTTCTGGATCAGAGAAAGCATTGCGTATCCGCCTCCGATTGTGAACATTCCTATAATGAAGAATGTGCTGAACAGTTCCCAATATATCATCGCTCGTCCTCCTTCTTATCATTATTGGAACCGTCGGCTCCTATATATTTACGGTGATTGTGCCAGCTGAAGAATGCGGCAAGCGCGATCACACATATAAGTATATATATAGGTGAAACCTTCATGAAGCATACGAGGACCATTGATGAAATGACTATGATCCATGACCACCATCTCATTTTTGTCGCTTTGAGCATGTCTAACATCGGAACTCCGATCAGGGCGACAACAACCGGTCTGATTCCCTTGAAAGCTCTAAGTACATATTCGTTGTCCTTGAATGTGGTGAAGAACATCGCGACCAGCAGAATGATGATGAAAGGGGGGAGGCAGCTGGCGATTGTCGCCACTACACTTCCTTTGGTTCCTCGCAGTCTGTGTCCGGTAAGGATCGATATGTTTACTGCGAAAAGACCAGGTGCGGTCTGCGCAAGAGTTATTATATCTATAAAGTCTTCGTCATTCAGCCACTTTCTTTCCACAAGCTCGGATTTTATTGCGGCAATCATCGGAATTCCGCCTCCGATAGTGAAAGCACCTATTTTTGCGAAGACAATAAATATTTGCCAGAGACTAATCATAAAATGGCGGTTTTTGTCCAAAAAATGGGGGTTTTAGCCCTTTCGGGGGCAAAATTAGAAAAAAATATGAAAAAAATGTGAAAAAAATTTGGAGGATAAAAAAAAGTCCGTATCTTTGCAGCCCGTTTGAGAGAAAACGGTAACAACAAGTTCATTGAAAAGACTGGATTTTTATACTGTACAAGAAGCAAGTACCGAGAAATACTAATTTATCGAGAAGCGTTAATTCTTTTGTTTAGGAATTATTAAGTGTCAGGAC
>JAEIGA010011738.1_pt1 | contig 13290 bp, 25 predicted proteins | sample 9270691 | NCBI WGS metagenome assembly JAEIGA01 (sample SAMN17057246, study PRJNA624740) | gut metagenome | biome: biome; isolation source: fecal sample | host: Bos grunniens | place: China: Xizang | collected 2019
GCAATATAATTAAAGCAAGTAATTTGTAACATATCATTTATTTCCCACGGTGCGGCGTGTGGGTATTCTTTAAATAATTTCGCGCGAGCAATAGCGATATATTGATTTAAAGTATGAATTTCATCACAAACTAAATAGTCGTATTCTTCTGGATTTAAATCTCCCTTTTTTACTTGTGCGCCAAATGCAGCATAAGTCATAACGGTTGGTTTATCGTATTGAGGAGTAAAATTTGCATCCCATTCTGTGCCATTATAGTCAAAATAATATCCGTAGCCATCCATAATAAAAGAGTCTGCGCCTGAAACTGTATTTATTAAAATTAAACTTCTACGCGGCTCCACTTTTAAATAATTTGGAATTGTATGAAAAGCAGCGGTAGTCTTTCCGCTACCGCATGGCGCAACTATTAAATTAAATGTTCCCAGTTTAAAACTGTCAAAAATTATTGCTTCACTCAAAAAAGCCCCTTTATCTTCTGACATTTTAAACACCTCCTTGCACTTATAAGTATTTTTGTCAAGTGCAATTTGACGTTTTTTCTTCTTTTATTACAAAAATTTTATTAGAAAATTGACAGGGTATCGGGGGTAATTTTTTGTCAGCTTCCAGCTTGTCAACAACTTGACATCCAGCTTGTCAATGATTTGACTTTCAGCTTCCAGCTTGTTTCCAGCTTCCAGCTTGCGTCCGCTACTTAGGTCTAACTCGTGGCCTCCTTTCCCTTCCTTCTAATACTATTATAGCATAAATTTATACCTAAGTCAAATGATAGGTTTCGCGCGACACCACGTTACTATGCTAAAGTGCTACTATGCTACTATGGTAGTGTGGTGAAGTGCATCCGCAGGTGAATTAGTTAGTGTAAACTAACTGGAGTTAGTATAAGCTAACTCGCGGTGCCCCCGATATTATAACATATGAATGTTAAATTTAAGGGAGAGAAAGTGTTGACTTTTTGTTAAATTTGCGCCCGGCCAAAAATTTAACGCAGAGTTTACACTCTGCGTTTTTCTTCATAAAGTTCTATTGCACGTTGCATAATCTTAAAACATTGTATGGTATGTACAATAGGACAAAAATGAAAGTAGAGAAAGTGACTAAGCGGCATAATAAAAATTTTACCATCTCGCCGCAAAGTTGTAATGAAAGTATTCGCCCAAAAGAACAGCATAAAAAGGGTAGAAGTAGTCCAGACAGAGACAGTAATAGTGATAATAAATTGAAGCATTTTGAAATCCCCTTTCTTTTTCTATATATATAATACCATATTCGACTGTTAAGAAGCAACATATTTGAGGTAAAATTTATGTAAAGTTCGCGGCCGGGCGAATAGTTAACATAGATTTAACTTGACTTTGCGCGGAAATTGTAGTATTATATATGTAGAAAATGAAAGGAGATATGAGTTATGCGCGAAGTGATTACTTACGTTGCTTATGATGATACCGAGTTTGATAACTTTGAAGAATGCGAAGAATATGAGGGTAAGGCTTTTGATCTGTTAGAAGATTTTTTTAACGCTTATGATTTCTTTGGGAAAAATGGTGAATATATTTGGATTTTCTTGAATGAAGTAGAACAGGGTCTGAACGCTATTAAATATGCTTTTTATAGGTGTGAAAGGATTCGTGTGAAGAAAATTATTTCTCGTGAGGTTATAGAATTAATTAATTCTTATTTTGGTTATGAACTGCCGAAGAATGAAGTAGGTTTATATGAATATGATTGGAAAGAATTGGAATGGGTTAAAGTGGGTGAATAGCCCACTTTAATTTTTTGTTAATTTCCGGCCGGCCGCAAATTTAACATAGAATTAACGACCATCAAAGATGGTCGTTTTCATCAACTTGTCGAATATCTTCTACATGATCGAAAGTAAAAACCTCTTTCCATTGCCATGTCAAACCGCAATCAGAACAAGTGCCTTCGACGATATCATAATAGCCGTCTCCGTAACAATCTGAATCAAGAGTACCAATCGCGTAAATTTCATTTCCACAATTAGGACACTTCATAAATTATTCATCCTCCTTAATAAGTTCTTCTTTGAACTCCTCGTCAATATCACTCCATATGATTTCCGCGCCGAACTGCGCGCCGTTGCGAGTAATGAAAGTATAGGCGTAATTACCTACATCCTCAAACGTGATAATATCATCATCATCTGCGAGGTACTGTTCAAGTGCAATACGTGCACGCTTGACGGTGGTATAGATGCCAAAGAAACCATTCATAAAGTAATTGGTAGTTACGATGTAAACGCCCACTGTGAAGTCCCCTTTCGTTTTTTTCTATATTTATTATAATCCTGTCCGCTAGCAAAGTCAAGTTAAGATTCGGTTAATTTTATAGTCTGTATCATAAAAGTCTTTTCGCCATTGGTAATAAACCAATATTCAGTGTAAATAGGATTGCCTTCGATAAAAAATTCTTTTTGTTCTAATCCTTCATCTTCCATTATTTGTTCTATGGTATAGTTTGCGTCAAGCAAATTTTTACACGCTTTAATAGTAGCACTCCATTCGCCCATAATAAATTCTTGCACAAGATAAATTCTCATAAATATAACCCCTTTCTTTTTCTATATATATTATAATTCCATCTATATTAAAAGTCAAGTTAAGATTTGGTTAACTTCGGGTCCGGCCCGAAACTTAACATAAAATTAAAGAAGGAAGGAAGGGTTAGTCCCCTTCCTTTTCCTTCTTGGCGGCTTCGCGCTTGGCCTTGTCGCGCTCGGCTTTCGCCTTGCGTTCCTCGGCACGCTTCGCCTTGGCTTCCTGCTTCGCGTTATAGTCCGCAATCTCGGACGCCATCAGTTCGTCCGCGGTGCAGTCCTCGCGCTCTTCGGCAACAATTGCTCCAATACGGACATAACGCCGTTCGCCGTTCACATCTTCGATAATACATCCGAACTGCCTGTCATTAACCTTGTGAAAGCCTTCAATATTTGCGATATTGAGAGCGTCAAAAACGACCTTCCGCAGATTAGAATCAACAACCGCCTTACTCACTTTAGCCATCTTTTTCCCTTTCCAGTTTTTAAGAGTTTCTCTCTCTTTTCTGTATTTATTATACTCTGAAAATTATAAAAAGTCAAGTAAAAAGATTGTTAAAATCTGGCCGGTCAAATTTTGGAAGAAAATAATATAAGTTTCGACAAGGGCTAACACTTATATAATGAAAAGAAAAGGAGGTGGAATTATGAATAACTGGAATGTGTATATTCATATTTTTCCAAATGATAAAAAGTATATTGGTATTACAAGTCAAAAACCTGAAGCCCGATGGGGCGTTCAAGGTAAAGGTTATCAAAAACAATCTACTTTATGGGCCGCGATCCAAAAATATGGATGGGGCAATATAGAACATAAAGTTTTATATACAAATTTATCTAAAGAAGAAGCAGAAGCTAAAGAAAAAGAGTTAATTCAATTATTTGAATCGACTACACGAAACGGAAATGGTTATAACATTCAAGAGGGCGGAAATAGTGGTTTTATTATAAATAGAGAAGAAGTAATTAATTTATGGAAAGAAGGTAAAGCCGCACTAGAAATATCTAAAATATTAGAATGTAATATTAGTAGTGTATTATATATTTTAGATTCAATGAATGTTTCTAAAGAAGAAAGAAAAGAGCGTCAACAAAAAGCATCTGGTGAAGCTACCAAAGAAAGTTGTGGTATTAAAGTAAATCAATTTGATTTAGAACATAATTTTATTGCTACTTATAAAAGTATTCAAGACGCGCGGAAAGCTGTTGGTGCGAATAATCAATATTATATTAAATCCTGTTGTGAAGGAAAAGTAAGCCGCGCGCACGGTTATTTATGGCAATATTATAAGGAAGAAAATGTTTTTAATGGAGTTCCTCAGTGGGATAATAAAATTAAAATGAAACAAACACAATTAAGAAGAGTTATTCAGTATGATTTAAATATGAATGAATTAGCTAGATATAATAGTATTTCTGACGCAATAAAAGCGATTGGAAAAACACCAGGAAAATTTAGCGGAATTAGTTCTGTTTGTGCGGGTAAGCAAAAAACGGCCGGAGGATATATTTGGAGATATGAAGATAGCGTTAATTGAAATGCCAGGCCACGAAAATTAACGAGGATTTAATCCTCGTTATACATAAATCGGTTGATTGCTTTACGCGATTTGCGGCGGAGTTCTCGGCGCAACTTGCGGCGGTTCTTGTTATTGAAAACGTACTGGCGGCACGATGCGGTTAAGTCCCACGCGGTGGTGTTCTTTTCCATACGCTTGTAAAGGCTTTTCTTCATTTCCTTTCCCCTCCTGACATATATAGTATAGCAGATTTGGGATGCAAAGTCAATAAGTTTACAGAAACTTAACGTGGCCGTCCGGCCAGTTAGTTTTAACTAACTAACTCTTGTTAAATAAAAAAGAAGGGACTTGCGTCCCTTCTTATTAGGCGAGGCGATAGGTGTCGCCGCCCTTCTTGCGCTCAGTGCGCACAAGCTCAGGCTTCATCTCACGGATGAGAATGTTCTGAACCTTCGCGGCGGTAAAACCCTCAGGCAGTTCGGCACTGGCATTCGCAAACAGTTCCTTCGCGGTGACATCCGCAGTCAGATGCTTGCGCAGGATAGGCGCAACAATGGCGATAAGCTCAGCACGAGCCTTCGCGGTGGCTTCCTTCCGCTTCGCGGCGATAGCGTTACGCTTCTCCTGATTGACAGGGGTGCGGGCCTTCTCAGAACGGTTCTGGTAGGTGGTACGCATGGCCTCAAGCTTCTCAATGGCCTTTGCGGTGGTTTCATCCTGCTCAGTAGCAGTCATGGTGGCGATAGCAACATTCAGAGCATCAACATAAGTCATCTTCATAATCCTTTTTCTCCTTCTGGTTTGTAGGGTTTTCCTTCCCTTGATGTATTCATTATAGCACACTATGTGCTTAATGTCAAGTTAAGTTTTTGTTGAGAGTTTTGTTGATTTGTCGCTTTTCGCGCGCGATACTCTTTTTCGCCCTCTCAACGTATATAGTATAACAGAATTTTCAGAAAAAGTCAAGTATTTAATTCGCCATTTAACATAAAGTTAACATTTTGAGCCGGGTGGCTTTTTAACATATAGTTTACACAAGCCGGCCCGAGTTAGTGTAGACTAACTCGAAGGAAATGTAAAAGGGGCGTTAAGCCCCTTCTATCACTTCGCAAGGCGATAGGTGTTCGCCTTGCCCTTGGTTTCGGTCTTGACGAGTTCGTCCTTCATTTCACGCAGGAGAACCGCCTGAACCTTGCCAACAGTGAAGTCTTGCGGCAGACGCTCCTGCGCGGCGGAGTAAATCTCCTTCGCGGTCATGTCGGTGGTGATGACCTCACGCAGAATCGGCACGACCTGCGAGCACAGTTCCGCACGCTTTTCGGCGGTCTGCTGCTTGCGCTTCGCAGAAGCCTTCGCCTTGGAATCCTCACTACGCTGGGAACGCTTTGCAAGGGTCGCCCTCAGAGCGGTCAGACGTTCTGCGACTTCGGGGTTAGTGTCCTTGATGGTGTCGATAGCGGTAGACAGAGCAACGGCGTAAGTCATGGTGTTTTTCATAATGAATCCCTTTCTGGTTTTTAGGAGTTCTTCCTTCTCCTTTTGTATATTCATTATATCACTTTCGTGATAGAATGTCAAGTTAATTCTTTGTGAAGTTTAAGTGAGGGGCCGTGGACTTGCCTTGTGAGTTCGTCGCTTCGACGACCCCTCTGTTCCTTGGAACATCTTTAGTATACCAGAGATTTTGTCGTTTGTCAAGTTAAGATTTTGTTTCTTTTTCTTGGGGTTTCGGTTTCCCTTGCCCTCTTGACATATATAATTATAGCGGAAATTCTGCTCAAAGTCAAGTAGTTATGGGACTATTTAACATAATCTTAACAAAGCGGCCGGCCCGAAAATTAACATAAAAATAACAAAGAGGGTGATTACTCACCCTCCGTTATTGGTTCGGACACGAGAGCCTTAAAGCCCACCGTGTTAAGTTTCTTGATGGTCTTACGCGCTTCGGCTTTGCGGGCGCGTTCCTTTTCGGCGCGCTCCGCCTTTTCCTTGCGCTTTGCTGCCTTATCGGCGCGGTCGGCAAGCACAAGCTTCCAATCCTCGGCGGCGGCATAACCATCATAGGGGATATAACCACCGTTGCCGTCGCGCTCACCGCGAGGGATGGTCACTTTGATAACGGCAAATTTTTCATTGCCTTCACTGTCAACAACAGGGAGAGCAAGTTCGGATGCACTAACGGGGAGAATGTCGCTGATAGGATTCACGGCGTCGATGATGGTCTGGAGAACCTGATTGCGGATTTCGGTTTCGAGAGAAGCTTTACTCATGGGCGCTTCCTTTCTGGTTTAGTGTTTTCCTTCACTTTCTGGGTATAGTATAGCAGATTAAGAGTAAGAAGTCAAGTTAAGATTTTGTTAATTCCAAAAATCCTTATTTAAGTTAATTATTACACATACAAAGAATACTATGAGCAGCGCAAGAAAAATTAAAGACATAAATAATTCCATTTTTATTTCCTCACTTTCTATAATTATTATAGCATAAATTCTATAAAAAGTCAAGTAAAAAGTTTGTTAAATCTCGGGCCGGGCGGAATTAACACGGATTTAATAATCCGTGCTAATCATCTAAAATAGTCCTCTCGATCTGTGCGGTATATCCTTCATAAAAATAATACCACTGACCGCCCGAAAAATCACTATCCCAATCAGTATATTCATTTTGTCCATAGTCTGCGGCCATTGCGCCATCCATAGCAATACGAGCATTATCAAAGGTAGAGTAGGCACCCACAAGAACGGTTCCACACTTGCGATAATCAAAAATAGTAACGATGTAAATTTCCATTATTCTTTATCTCCTTTCATTGCGTCACGGCAAATCTGCTTACCTTCTTTGCGTTCGTGCTTCTTGTTCTTCTTCTTCGCGGGTATTACGGAAGGACGATAGCCGACCCAAGTTTCACGATTCTGATTTTTTTCAGTCATCTCTTAAATCTCCCTAATTCTATAATCATCTTCTCTGACGTTTGGGTGTTCTATCATCAGCCATAGTTTAGCATCAATTTTTGACGGAAAAGAATATCCACAATTTTTCCAGTTTCCTTGATACTGATTATAATGCCAAATATCTATTGTATATCTCATTCGCGTTCTTCACTTTCTATAATTATTATATCACATTAAGAAGCAGAAGTTAAGTTAAGGTTTTGTAAAGCATCATAAATGCTTTTTCTTTGACGCGTCCACGAGTATTACCATTAGCAGAAAAATTGTTTGCTCTCCAATTAGTATGCCATTGATGACGCGCACGAGCAAGAATTTTCCATGTTTTACGCTCGATTAAAGAATCTTTTTTAGTCATTATTATCGCCCCTTTCTGTATATAGTATACACAATTCGCACGCAAAAGTCAAGTTAAGATTTTGTTAAACGACGGGCCGGGCGAATGTTAAGGAGAGGTTAATCCTCTCCTTGGCGCAGGCGGCACAGTTCAAACTTAACATCAGCATCGTCATTCATTGCGAAATGCTTAACGCGGCCCGTGTTATCCTTCACCCGCATCATGATGGTGTAGTTGTTCTCGTACTGGTGAATCAGCGTGCGGATGGCATCCCAGTGATTGTTAAGGATGTTTTCACGTTCTTGTCGCTTGGCTTCTACCTTGTCCGCGCGGACGCTGGCGGCCAAAGTAATCAGATCGTTAAGCTGCTCGATGGTCAGGTCATTCACATTGATAATTGCCATTTTTTTTCTCCTTTTCTCTTTGTATATTTATTATATACTATCTCACATATAAAGTCAAGTTAATTCTATGTAAACTATCTGGCCGGCCCGAAAATTAACAAAGAATTAACGGAGAGCGAGTGCTCCCCGTTTTACCTTCATCCAACAATTTCGTTTAATTCCTTTAAAGTTCTTGTCATATTCCAGACACTTTTCCATAATTTCCTTTTCAATCTTAACATCATCATAACCTTTATGCTCCTCGTGGAAGTTAGGGTCGTTTGTTAAGAAAGAGTAAACCGTTTCAGCGGTGGCTCGGTAGTTCTTGCCGTGATTAGAATAGTGACGGTTAGTTTCGGCAAACGTTTTGTATTCGCTGGTTTGGCAGATTGTGTCGCAAGCCATATTCCAAATGCATACAAAGTTAGTAGAGTAAGGGAAGAAGTAACGATATTTAGATTTCGTTAAGAAACGAAGCGTAGTATTAAGCGCGTTACGGTCAAAGTTACAATTATACGCCGCAACCGTATGGCAATCATACTTTTCCATTATGTTAAGAATATGACGCCATGCTGTTAAAAAATCGATCATTTGACGCTTGCCCTGCTGGATGTCGGCAACGTATTCGGGAATCTTATCGCCGTAGTAGGCAACCTTTACCAATTCGCGCTCATAAACGAAAGTGTCACGAATTACGAATGAACCTTGTTCACAGATTGTACCAGTGTAAAGGTCAACCAACATGAAGCCAATATCATAAACGATAGCATCGGTTGTATCGTTTGCGGTTTCAACATCCAAAATTAGAATGTAGCGGTCAGTAATGTTAAGAATCATTTTTGTTACTTCCTTTCACTTGATGTATATATTATATACCTGTGAGAGTGGAAAGTCAAGTTAAGAGTTTGTTAACTCGCGGGCCGGACGAAAAGTTAACATGAAGTTAACTTCTCTTATAAGTCTTATTACCCACTTCCCACTTAATGCCTGCCATATTACAAGCGTTGATGGCATAACCAATAGCCAAATCGGCATATTCTTGTGCCTGTGAATACTTTTCTTCCTTGCTTTTAATCTGGTAAAGATAATGGTCATTCTGCGCATGAGTAAGGTCAGGATGAAGTTCCATCATCATACGCGCATACGCTTCAACATAAAGCCGCTGTGCTTTGGTTTCATCAATAAGACGAATCCATCCAAGGCACTGAAAAGAATCGGTAGAACGAATAGTGGATAGACGAGCAGAGGGCGTTTTCTTTTCGGTTTCACCAATCTTGAAATAACCATTCTTGCGATTTTTGTAATCAAATCCAGTGTAGAAGCATCCCATTTTATTTTCTCCTCTCGTTTGTTTCTATATATATTATACTCTTAAATATACTTGAAGTCAAGTTAAATTATTGTTAATCAAAAAGCCGGTAAGTTAGTTTACACTAACTCACCTTAAAAAGAAAAGCCCTTGCGGGCTTTTCTTACTGCTTCACCGTGTAGGTGTTAGCGGACTTGCCGTTGTCAATCTTGTTGACCTCATCGGCCCACATGGCGCGCAGAGCATAGTTCAACTTGCCCTGCGTGAAGTCCTCGGGCCACTCGTTGCCCTCGAAAATCTCCTTGGAGGTCTGCGGCACATCGGTCAGAGCCGCAATCAGCACATCATGCGCGGCATCGTAGATGCTACGATTGGCCTGCGCCTTCGCGGCGGTGCGCTCGTACTCAGTGCGGATGTCCTCAACCACAGTGGACAGGTCGATGGTGTCGTCGTTCTTCACAAAGTAGTTGTACAGAGCAGTCAGAGTGTTCTTCTTCATATTAATTCCCTTTCTGGTTTTTAAGCGTTTCCTTCGCTCTTTGTGTATTTATTATAGCATCAATCGGCTATAATGTCAAGTTAAGAATTTGTTAAAGGGCCGAATCGCGCGCTTAGATTCCGATTAAGGTGGGTCAGTTCGCACCACCCTTTAACATCCTTATTATATCACGATTTCTAAACCTTGTCAAGTTAAGATTTCGTGAAGTTGGTGAGAGTGGTGGGAATTGAACCCACGACACCTAGATTAAAAGTCTAGTGCTCTTCCTACTGAGCTACACTCCCATGTCCTTTCAACATATTTATTATATCATGGATTTGATATAATGTCAAGTTAAAAGTTTGTTATCAAGGATTTTGAGGTGGCCGATCAATTGTTGGATGGTTTTTAAATACCTCAACGCGCTTTGCGCTCTGCGCGCTCCTGTTTCCCCTCACCTTGTATATTTATTATAACAGAATTCTCACTAAAAGTCAATACTTTGGTGTGTTAAGAAATTGTTAAATCGGCGGCCGGCTTCCTTTTTAACATAAAGATAATAGATGCGCTAAGAGCGCACCCATATCTTTAGCATCTTCGTCTTTTTTTCATAGAGGCGTGCATTTACTTCTCTATCAAACAGTAGTTTCGGGATGCTTTCAAATGGGCCGTGATACAATTCATTATCTATGTTAGAATTACAAATTACAACAGTACGGAGTGGAGTTTCGAGAGAGGTATAAAGCACAGTCTTATAAACATTCATTCGATAACGCCTCCCAAATCAGTAATCATGGTATAAATTTTTTCATAATCTTCCGCATAACGATACATATCAAACATATGTAAACGGAGTTTCTTTATGGGAAGACTTGCGGGGCAATGGGCTACAAATTCACGCATAGTATTAAAATCAAATTTCATTATTCTTACCTCCTTTATGTATTTATTATAGCATTTAATAATAAAGAAGTCAAGTTAAATGTATGTAAATTTCTAGGCCGGCGTCAAACTTAACGTAAAGTTAATTTGAGTAAGCGTTATGCTTACTCAAAATTAACAATGATTTTATCTTCCCAACGATTAGAGTAGGCAAGCATTACGCTACCTTCATTATCATCTTTGTTCTTATGAACAGTAACCCAACAACGAGCTACGTCACTATCACAAGTTACTATCATGAAGCGGCCGAAAGCGGTTTCGTAGTCATTGCAAACTGCGATATTTTCTTCATCGTCAATCTGTCCATTCCAATCTTCCACACTATCTACTGGCATATAAACATTCCAATGTACTTGCCAAAACATTTATATCACTCTTCCTTTCTATAACTATTATAACAGAGATTTGGGAGATTGTCAAGTTAATTTTTTATTAACTTGAGGGCTTTAATTCGCATAAGCAATCTTGTGTTACCTCTCGCGCTGTTATGATTTGCACGCCAATTTTTATGATACTTTCTCCTATGGCGTTCGATAATAGCATAAATTTTACTTTCTTTTCGTTCGACTTTACTATTCATTTTCATAGCTCCTTTCGCTTTCTATAATTATTATACATCATTGTATTAAACAAGTCAAGTTAAATAATCGTTAAAATGTGACCCGGCCGCGAATGTTAAGTTTTTGTAAAGTGCTTGACTTGGGATGTGTTTTCTGCTATAATATAAGTGTTCCAAGGGCAGAGGTAAGGACGACATTGGTCGGCGGTAAGGCCGCGAAGTTAATAAAGAATTAACTTGACAAATGCCGCTGAATCTGCTATAATAGATACATCGAAAGGGCAAGGAAAAGCCCCAAAAACCAGAAAGGATTTAGACTATGGCTATGAACATGAATGAGATGAAGGCTACTGCTCGCCAGATGACCATTGCCGCTATCATGCCCTCTCTGATGGATAACGATGCTGTGAAGTTCGCTGATGGTTCTTTTGCTATCCTCCAGACCGTTGACGGTCAGGAGATTTGGACTGAGGTCACTGTGAAGTCCAAGGCGTGGAAGGACACGAAGGTGTCCAAGGCGTTTGATCCCTTTGAGGCCGCTCAGGAATGGGAAGCTGAAAAGAAGATTAAGGCCGATAACAAGGCCGCGAAAGAAGCCGAAAAGGCCGCCAAGGTTGCTAAGGCTAAGGCAAAGAAGGAGGAGGCGTAAGCCTCCTTTTCTTTTTTAACAATTAATTAGTTTAAACTAACTTGCGGCCGGTCTAATTTGTCTATTTTTAGTCATATTAAAATTTAAAGAATGTCTTTGCTTTCGTTGTAATTTTATGATATAATTATTATAGAAAGTGAGGGAGACAATATGAAGCGTACTCGTAAATCTTTTTCTTATCGGTTTAATTATTTTATTCGCAATATAGAATGGAAGAGTATTCTTAATATTATTATTGATTTTATTACTGCATTTGTATTGTTTGGTGTTTTATTTATTCTTCCACATATTTTGCATTAACTTTATGTTAGTGCATCGGCCGGCCAAATTTAACATAAAAATAACCCCCACCGTGGCCTTTGGTGAGGGTTGGGCGTAAACATCATTAACTTGCCCAAGGTTAATGGGGAACGGTTTTCATAAAATCGCTGGGGACATTTTACCACCGCCAAGTCAATGTTGCCCCTTACTCTAACCCATTGGAATCATTCCCTTCGTTCCTTTCGACATATATATAATAACATAATTCGGGATGGAAGTCAAGTTAAAAGAATGTTAAATTGCTGGCCGGGCAGCGGCCTGTCAAGCCATAAGGCTTGACAGAACCTGCATCATTTCGTTGGGATGAAAGGCTTCACCGCCCCAGTTATCACGGTTTGGGGCTTCGTCATCAAACAGGATACCCTCGCCGCACACGTCCCACTTGTTACGACCATAGGCGACGATGTTGATCTCGTCCCAGCTGACCGAATTGAGATGCTTTTTCAGCCACCACAGCTTAGCCGCGGTCACAGCTTCGTCATATTCGGGAGTGCTGGATTTGGACAGCCAGCTGATGATGCCGAGCTTGTAACCAGCTCGCTGGAGCTTGTTCAGCTTGCGGGCCAGCGTGTTCATATTAACCAGCGGAGCCGCCAGCTTATAGGGCGCAGGGTCAGAGGCAATCAGCATCGGGAGCCAGTTAGGAACATCATACAAACCCGCAAGTACGCCATCCATATCGAAGTAGATCCAGTTGCTTTTCATTTTCATTTGCTCCTCTCTCTTTCTTGACTATATTATATATCATTTTCACTCTAATGTCAAGTTAATTTCTTGTTAACTCGCGGACCGGATAAATTTTTAACTCAAAATTAATTTTCGGGCCGTATCCGTTTACCTGTTAATCTCCATTTAGGATTCTTTACTTTATTTTTAGTATGATTATAAATAGTTCCTTCGTGTAAACCAGAATATTCTGCTGCGGCTTGATATCCAATAAATAATTTGCCTGTTGCTATTTCTTCTATTTCACAATAATATCCCGTATTCTTTTTTACATGTTCTTTAGTTAATTCATTTTCCATATTTTGTTTATGAGTAACCCATCTTAAATTTTCTACATGATTATTTAATTCATTAGTATCTATATGGTCTACTTCATCATAATTATTTGGATTAGGAATAAAGGCCATAGCTACTAATCTATGAATATATTTTTTATTTCCTCTTCCCAAAGAAACATATTCTCTTTTGTGATATTTACCTTTATTTATGGTTGGCTTTAACCACCTGTGCGTATTTTCGCTCCATACTCTTCCAAAAGAAGTAATATAATATTTTGGA
>JAEIGA010011739.1_pt1 | contig 13290 bp, 26 predicted proteins | sample 9270691 | NCBI WGS metagenome assembly JAEIGA01 (sample SAMN17057246, study PRJNA624740) | gut metagenome | biome: biome; isolation source: fecal sample | host: Bos grunniens | place: China: Xizang | collected 2019
GTTCTTGGTACACTATTCTACCGACGGCCTCGACCTTGAAAATGGTATCGAATTTGACCCGTCACGCCTTACCGTGCATCAAGTGTACTTTTCAACTATGTACTTTGATGTCATGCGTGGTATGAACCTTGTAAACGATTTTTTGGAAACGTTCACGGAATACTACGAGGGCGACGATATTGATGCCAACTTGCTGCCCGAAAAGGTTAGAAACCAAATGACAGACATGGCCACCATGCTTGCCGAAATAAAGCAACGCGAGACAAAGATTGATGAGTTCAAGAAAAGGCTTTACGATTTCATGCTTGAACATGATATAAAGTCTATCAAAAATGAATATTTCTCCATCGTCGCAGTTGCACCATCTGAAAGCAAGTCATTCGATACCAAACGCTACGTGGAGGACTTGATAAAGCAATACCCGCGTAAGTCTAAAAAGATTATTGAAAAGTACACCAAAACGCAAAAGCGAAAAGGCTATTGCCAAATCAAGGTGAAAGGAGAAAAGTAATATTTGTATAACATTTTAAAGAAAGTAAAATTATGGCAGACGAAAAGAAACCTACGGGCTTGAAATTGTTTAACCAAACTATCAATAGCCCATCCACACAAAAGTATCTTGCCGACGTGTTAGGCGACCGTAAGATGTCTTTCGTGAATAACTTGGTTGCACTTGTGGCCAACAATGCCAACTTGCAGGCCTGCGAGCCTTACACGTTGATGTTTGCGGCCATGAAAGCAACGGCGTTGAACATGCCGCTTGATAATTCAATCGGTATGGCCTATATTATCCCGTATAACGACAAAAAAAAGGGTATCACGGTTGCACAATTCCAAATCGGCTGGCGCGGATTTGTGCAGTTGGCACTCCGTAGCGGAATGTTCAAATCTATCAATGCAACGGAAATCCGCGAGGGTGAGTTGCTTGGCCGTGACCGCCTTTCGGGTGAATTGAAGTTCAAGTTCGTGGAAAACGACGAGGAACGTGCAAAGTTACCCATTGTCGGCTACGTGTCACATTTCCGCTTGCTTAATGGCTATGAATCGGTATTCTATATGTCTAAGGCCCAGGTCGAGGCACATGCAAAGCGTTATTCGAAAACGTATGCTTCAAAGTATGACGATATCCGTAACGCATCCAAATGGACTACCGATTTCGACATGATGGCATTAAAGACGGTTACAAAGTTGAACATTTCAAAGAACGCCCCATTGTCCGTTGAACTTCAAGATGCTATGCGTGCAGACCAATCTGTTATGTTTGAACGTAACAAGTATGATTACGTTGACAATGACGTGGAGGTCGATATGGCGAAAGCGCAAGCCGTAGCCGATAAGTTTGCAGGATTTGCCGATGCCGAGGAAGTGAAAGACCAAGGCGATAACCCTAACGAAAATCAGTAAGCGTATGTCACACGGACTAACATTCTTACACTCGCACAGTGGCTTGGAGCGCGATTTGCGTTTTCCCAAGCACACCGTGCTGGTGGACGCTAAGTTTGCCAACATGTTTAGTGGCGAGCCTTGCGTACCTTTCACACATAACAGTATCGAATATGTGAAAGTAAACATCTTGTCATTTGTCAACAAAGGCGGAGTGTTCAAAAATCTAAGCGAGTAGTTATATGGAAACAAAGACACGGATATTTTGTAATGGTGAGGAATGTTCGGTAAAGCATACTTGCCTACGCTACACACAGCGCAATAGCGTTACATCTTGTGTTGGCGGTTATTCCGTCATCCGCAAATGTACCCTACAAAAGCGTTATCTACAAGACAAAAGCAATGTAAATAAAGACGGAAAAAATCATCGTTGACTATGGCAAAAGAAAGACCTACAAAGAAACGTGGCGGTATCACAGGACGCGCATACGTCGTTATGGGTGGTAAGGTTGCACTTGGCACTTATGACGAAAACGGACATTTCGGTGGTATCGCTATGGTAGAATTGAAAGATGAAGGCGCAATTGGACGTGACGTAACGGACAAGAAAAGTTTTCCGTGTCAAGTCTATATCGAAATTGACAGCCTTGATTCCTTGAACGCATTACGTAATGTCATCGACATGGCAGAAACGAAACTAAAAGACGAAATCGAAAAACAAGAAAACAAATAATTAAGAAAGAATTATGTCAAACGTTAGAATTACAAAAGACATGGCAAAAAACGCAGCATCAAAAATGCGTCAGGCCAAGTATAGCGGAAAGATTAAGGAAAAGCAAGAGGAACTAAAGAAATTGGTTTTTGACCTTATTGACCGCTATGTACCGAAAGACGTAGTAAAGGCGTTTAACTGTAACAAAGATTGGTATTCAAAGCCTTCGCGTATCGCTTTTCATGCTATCAATGGTGGTAGCGGTAGTTGTGTAGAAGTGTATTTGAAAAACAATACGCCGTTGCCTCCGCTTAAAACGATTAGCGTTAGTGCGGATGACTACGTGGCTATCACACGTTTACAAAAAGACATAAGCAGATACGAAAGCGATGGGTATGCCTTGTATGACAAACTTGTAACCGTTTTTGTTGATTTGGCTTACGAAAAACGTATTCGTGAACAATTCCCACAGGCCGTAGAATATTTCGATTTCGGAAACCCAGAAACGGCCATTGCACCGTCAGTAAAAAGCATTGTCGAACAATTTAATTTGCCAGTTTAATTATGGAAACAAACTTTAAAAACCCTATCGAATTAAAATTGCATCTTTCGGATAAGTACGGCGTTTCCGACGAACCAAAAACAATTGATTTTTGCCGCGAGGCTTACAAATTCCTTGTGGAGGGCGATTTCATCAAGTACATGGGTATGGATGCCAATGGCAATCACGTTATCGAGCGTGTGCCGCCTACCGCCGATGGCGCGGTCATGGAGGTACAGCCTAAAGATGGTGTTTACTTTATCTACGAACAGCGCGAGAATGGCCAGTTGAAACGGTGGTGCGAATTATTCGCAGGTAACAATAATAAAGATTGTGCCGTCGCAGTCGCTTTTAAGTTCGGCCAAGTGTCACTTATCCTTTATGGTCAAAACATCGAGGATTGCAAGATGACATGCGAGGATAAAGAGCCAATTTCCGTCATTACGTCGTATGCCGATGCCGCTTGTGATTTCATGGGTCGTAAGCGCACACAAGATTTGGTTGCACGCGGACTTTCTTGCGTTGACAAGTTGCCCGAAAGCAAAGATTGGTATATCCCTGCAATCGGTGAATTGTATGTGATGTATTTGATGAAAAACCAAATCAACAAGGCACTCGAATACATCGGCGCGGAACTTATCAAAGACACGTGGTATTGGTCGAGTACCGAGTACTCTGCTACGCATGCTTCCAGTATGAATTTCGCCAATGGCCGTTTCGACAACGACAGCAAGACGTATGAGGGCAGTGTTCGCCCTGTCTCCGCATTTAACCCTTTAACGCTTTAATTCCTTATCGCTTTATCAACTTATCAAGATAATGGACTATACACAATGCTATTGTTACGAATGTAAGTATTGTACTAATGATGTCTTTGGTAGGGCTATATGCCTTGCTAAAGACACCGTTACGGGCGATTACAACAGGGCGTGTCCTGACTTTGATGACCGCTACGATAATAACGAACTATAATATGAAACTATTGGTTTAAAAATTTAAGTAAATTATGATAGTAGAATACGGAATAATGAGTAACAAATGGTCAATAGAAGCCGATGATAAACTAACGGCTTATGCGGCCATTTTGATAAGCCAAAATCGCAATACAAGTTTGGTGGTTATCTATAACGAAGAACTTAAAAGCGACAATTGGGCTTTTGCCGATGACTTGGAAAAGCGTGTTGGTGAAATATTCGGTGGTTCGCCGTCCGACTTTCATCATTTCGTGAACACTCACAAAAAGGAAATCCGAAAAGCATTTGAAACCATCCAAAAACTTGTGTAGTATGGAAGCAAAAGAATTGATGATTGGAGATTGGGTTGAATGTGTTGACTCTACCCATAAGAAAAAAGTATATGCACAAATTGACGCAATAGAAGAAGGTCAAACTTGCATATTGGTAAGACTTGATAATTGTAATTGGTTCTTGGATATATCTTTTATCAAACCAATTCCTCTTACATGTGAAATCATTGAAAAGAATGGGTTTGTGGAGTGGATGGACAAGTGCTATAGATGGGAATATGCAGAGGGGATTTATATCAATATAGACTTTACTGAGGAAGAACCTTGGGCGCATATTAGCAATAGATGTTATTCTGCTACTCCTGTTTGTAGATACGTCCATGAACTACAGCATGCTTTTAAACTTTGTGGAGTTGAAAAAGAAATGGTATTATGAAAGCAAACGAAGCACCAGAAAAGATTGAGTAGTTATGTGTACGGTAGTAGGATATGAAAAGCGTAAAGCGCGTAAGCAACATCGTTGCGACCTTTGCGGAGAACCTATTGAAAAGGGTGAAGAATATGTCCGTTGGTGTTCAGTTGATGGCTGTATAACAGAAAGCAAGTTGCATAAGGATTGTGAATTGCTTATTAGCGATTATTGCGGCGACACACACGAGCAAGAATGGTCAGACGATTATGTTTTTGATTGGGTATGCCAACAACTTAAAGAGGTTGGTGTTCATGTCGCATACGACTGCAGGAAATTCTACAAGGATTTAAAGGAAATGTACTTTAAAGTTTTTAGAAATGAAAATCGAAATTAACAAAGAGGACTACGAGTTCTTGAAAGACTTGCAACACGAATTGTTGACGCAAGAAAACGATGGAAATGCCGACCCCGTATTTTGGGGCGTGTTGGAATTTGAAACGGTTGGGGTGCCTTATGGTTGTGGCGAACCTATCATTTATATGGGCGACGGAGCAACAATGGAACTTGAAGAATGTGTTGGTTATATCGACCGTGAATATATGCACACGATGAATGTTAAAGAACGTCACGAATGGGCGCATACCGATAAGTCGAGTATGCACGATGTGGTTGACTTTATGCACCAAACTTTGCATTGGAATGAAACAAGAATCGTGTACGTAGAGAAAAAGGAGAAATTAAGCCGCGAAACTGGGGCTTTCCTTACTAAACGTGCTTGTGCCGAATACATCAAACGTTTTGGGTATAACCACCACGAACCACACACATACGCTATGACGGCGTACCGTAACTTTGAACTTGAAAGATTATTGAACATACTTAAAACTATTGATTTGAAAGATGAGGCATGAAAAGAAATTCGACATCATCGGTGGCGTAGAGGTTGCCGATGATATTAAGCACCGTGTTCAAACAACAGGTGTACGTGGACTTGATTTTGAAAAGGCCACAGAATTAGGCGTGTTCCAACGTATCGCCAACTTGCTTTGTGTTACACATGCAAGCGTTATGGCCGCGTATCGCATCTATGGCGGCGTAGATTACCTTATCGACCAACTAAACGCACGTAAAAACGAAATTGCGCGTGAAATGAATATGTTTGATAAGGCTTTCGACCGCTTTGTTAAGTTTTGGACGGGCTACTATGCACATGGCACATCAGGACGCGAAGTGAATTATGAAACCGAGCGTCTTTACCACAAAATCATGGAATGGATGCAGATGCCCGAAACTTGGCAATTAGGCGAGGAACAAAGAACAAATTCATTACGCGAGGGTTGCATAAGAATCGACCTACCCGATGATAAGGTTTTCACTTTCTATAAATCGGAACTAAATCACGAACTTGTAGGCGAACCAAAGGAAACTTGGGGTGTCTTTTGCTATGACCCTAAAACGGGCAAACAGACAAGCGTAAACACCGATATGGATAAGGCATCTGCTTTGATGGTTGCAAAACGTCTTAGTGACGAAAACCCAGACAACATCTATTCCGCGTCTATTATCCGTGACTTGGTGGAAAAGCGAACCGAGGTAATGCCGTTCAAAGCCTTTAAGGGTAATGAAACAGTAGGTAAAATAACACAATAATGCTTATAAAATACAAACATGGTACTGCCGAATACTGGAAAGACTGGTATTGGAATCGTGGCGGTAGGGAGAAAGTTCAGGCAAAACGGTATATTGCGGAATATAATAGAACAAGAAAACAAAAAGAAATGTAATATTTGCAACGATGAACGAAACTAACTGGGTATCTCAAAGTGCAAGTCCTACGGTTACGGAAAGTGACCGTAGGGGCTTGGAAAAAGCGCATCGTTATGAAAAGGCGATGTTAAAGAATGGCTATCGTTGGTACACCATCAATTCACGCACAAAAATATTGGTAGAGTGCGATAAAGACGGCAATCCGACGCAAAGGGGAAAGCAACAAATCAAGAGGGCACAGGAAAATTGTGGCACGATGAAATAGTTAAATATTTCAAATTGTTTTGCATATTTCAAAAAGTCTTTGTATCTTTGCACCAAGTTTTTTTGAATATTAACATTTTAAACAAGAAAAACTATGGGAATTAGATTTGAAAAAGAAGTTTGTAATTACTTGAACATACCAAGTATTCCTTTAAAAGAGTGGAACAAACAAGATTCTTTTAAGGATGGTGTTGCCGTTACAAAACTTTTGTTGGGTGATTTGGCTTATGCCGTTTGCACGTTCAATGCCGACACGGATAAAGAGCCACGTATCAAGAAAGTATTTGCCGAGGAACGTTTCAGTGGTATAGACAAGATTTTCGTTGTGCCGTCGTACATGGACACAAAGGACATTGAAAATGCCGACCTTGACGAACAATCAAAAGAGGCAGCAAAAAGACTTGCAGACGAAGCAGAGGATTTAACACAAGGTAATGAGGAAGAAATGCCACTTTTCGGTGACAATTTGCCCGAATATTTCTTTGACCATATCCACAACGACGAGGAGGCAATTGCTTTCATAACCGCCTATAACCGTGACAATAACATTCGCGGTGCTGTTCCATCCAAGCACGAAACGCTTGTGATGCGCCTTGGCGTTATCTTTAACGACATGAAAAAGAAACAACAAGAAACGTCTGGCAGACAGCAGTAAACGCAATGGTTGGGAATTATGAATACCACAAACTAAAGGCACAATTGGCAATCTTGGAAGATGTTGCGAAAGAATATCCGACGTCTTCCTTGCCAAATGCCATACAACAAATCAAGTCACGAATTAAACATATAGAACAAAATGAGTAGTCAACAACAAAAGAAACCAACGAAAGGCGACCTTGAAAAAAAGATGCGTAGCGCAGTCGTATTCGTACCGAAAGACCGTGAAACCATTTCCGTGTATTTCGACGATAAGGGCTTGCGATTGACGGCCACCGAGGATTTTGCCATTATAGCCACAGGAGCACACCAACACGTATTCCGTAGCGTTACCGTTGCAGGTGTGTCACGGCCTTACCTTTACACAAAGCGTTTCATCGAGTTTGCACTTGAAAACGATTGTACCGTAAAAGATGACAAGGGCGTAGTGCGTCATTCGTATGCCAAACTTATTTCGGTATTGAAAGACAAAGAGAATAAGACACAGTATAACCTTGCATGGTTTATCGACCTGTGGCTTAACAACATCTTTTCTCCGTTGTATTCTATCGACGAAACCGAGATTGCATCTTTTCTTGTCTATGAACAATACTTTCACAACGTTGCACGCTCGCAAGTCATTCTTTCGGAACACACCGAGGATATGACTAACTTGCAATTCGTTGATGCACTTATCGACAACGAAAAGAAATACTTGGAGGGCATGAAAGAGGCGGTCATCATTCACAAAAAGACCGACGAGGAAAAGACCCAAGAAGAGGTTGCGGCCTTGCAAGAGGCTATGGTGCAAGAAAAACAAGGGGAGGGCGTAGGCGATGGCAAGTAATCAACTCAACGACGATTGGATAAGCGTTTCCGAAATGGCCAAACGCCTTGGATGCACGAAGCAAACCATTTACAACCACATTAAGGCTGGCCGCTATAAGACAAAGGAATTTGTACGCGGTTCTATGCGAGGTGTTCTTGTATGTGTACCTAAACCGAATGACGATGGCTTACAAGGCGCATAATGCGGTTAAAAAGCACTTGAAAGAGCAATGGGAGGCAGTCTGTAACGGCTACCTCCTTGAACTCTTGAATATGTGGGAAATAGATTCATGTTATGGTTATTGGGTGTCTGACGAAATAGGTGGCACTTATATTTTTTATGACGAAAACCCAATATCCATTGACGAAATCATCTTTGCAGTTGAAAACGATGTGGAATACGAAACCTACATTGCGTGGATTGAATATGTTTGCTTTGCTCACGAATACGGCCAGACAATCCCCAATTTCCAATCATGGTGTAAGGGTTGCCAGCGTCTTAGCGAAAGCGAACAGCAAAGGTTGCGTGACTTGAAAAAGGACTTTGAAAGCGCGGTTAAGGACTACAAGGAAAGAACGGATAAAAAGAATAATGGATTGTTCTAAAGACAACAAAATAGGCGCATTACAATTTGCTTTTATATGTAATAAGGAGCATGGTAGTGCGCTTATTTCTAAAGAAAAGTTTGAACGGATAAAAGCGATATTGTATGGCGACACCTAAGAGGCGAAAACGCAAAGGGAAGATACGGATAAAGCAAAACGTATCATTAAGACCTACGACACGAAAAAGTAATGTCGGCAACATTGGGCATCCGACATTGCTTGCTAATACTGGTGTTATAAAAGTTAGTATTAAACGTAAAACATAGACAATTATATGGTAACACTGTTTAGGAAACTTCTTATCCGCTTGGGTAAGACTATTCCGTTTGTGCTTGCATTTATATTGCTTGTGGGTTATGTAGAAACAATATATTCTATAATAACAAACAATACGATAGTTGACGCAGAAGAAAACGCAATCTATAATATGCCTATAAGTTTCTTTCTTGCTGATATTATCTATATTGACTGGCTTGATGTGTTACTTGTTTGGATTCTATGCTTTGCACTTGAACTTTGCAAGTATTCATTTAGATGCGTATATCTAATAACGCTAAATCTGCCGTTTCGTTGGCTTATTGAAAATTACGAAACTACAGATAATGTTATTATTACTTGTAGTTTTATAATGACACTATTATCTTTGCTGTGTTTGTACGGAGGCATAAAAGTTATAAAAAGACTTAATTAGTTTGGACGGTTGGATAATTTTTTATACCTTTGCATTGTAGGATAGGTCGGAGTAGCTACCGACCGACAAGGGTAAGCTAATCGCCCTTCCTACCTTGCAAAGATTAGCATAATTAAAGGATTAGCGATATGCCAAACAGATTAACATTATCTATTTTTATTGAACGCTCAAAAGCGATTCATGGAGACAAGTATGATTATTCAAAAGTAAAGTATGTGAATATGCACACGCTTGTCACCATATCTTGCAACAGACATGGTGACTTTTTAATGAAGCCGTATTCTCACATTCAAGGTCAAGGATGCCCACAATGCGGAATAGAATCAAGAGTTGCAAAAAGAACAATGACAACTGAATTATTCATTAAACGTGCAAGGGAAATTCACGGAAATAAGTATGGCTATTCAAAGGTTGAATACATAAACACACACACAAAGGTTTGCATAATTTGTTCGATTCACGGAGAATTTTGGCAGACACCATCTGAACATCTTTTAGGTAAGGGATGTTATGCTTGTGGCGGCACAAAGAAATTAACCACAGAAGAATTTATTGCAAAAGCAAAAGAAATACATGGTGATAGATATATTTACGACAAAGTTGTTTACGAAGGTAATAAAACAAAGGTTTGTATTATTTGCCGAGAACATGGTGAATTTTGGATAACGCCAAATAATCATCTCAAAGGAGTTGGGTGTGGGAAATGTGCGGATATACAAAACGCAAGACGTAAAATCAGAAAAGCAAAGGATATGTTCATAGAAGATTGCGCTAAAATACACAATAACAAATATGATTATTCAAAAACAATTTACAAGTCATCTGACGACTACATAGATATAATATGCCCCAAACATGGACTTTTTAGGCAAATAGCAAAAGTACACAAAAGTGGGCACGGGTGCCCTTCTTGTAAACGGTCTTTAGGAGAGGAAAAAGTTTCTGTATTTTTAAATAAAAACAATTTTGTCTTTTTACAACAATATAATCTTCCTAACGAATACATTTTCTGTGATAGAAAAACCTTGCGTGTTGATTTTTTTATACCAAATTTTAATATCATCATAGAATATAATGGTTTGCAACACTATACTGGTGTTGATTATTTCGGTGGAGAAAAGATGTTCTTAGAACAAAAAGAACGCGACATTTCTTTGCGTCAATATTGTAAAGAACACAAGATAAAACTTGTAGAGATTTCTTATAAAGATTATGATAACATAGAAGACATATTAAAGAAAAAACTATTATGAATATACAAGCCGTACATTATTTGTTGCTTAATTTAGCCGTTAGAACGCTTGTAGAACACTTTTATATCGAAAGTGGTATAGTTGTAGGCATTGCAAGTTTTATGGCGTTAGCGGGCTTGTATTGCGTTTATGGTGGTATAAAAATATTATTAAAATGAAAGTAGAAATAAAAAGCGGTTTTACACTGTGGATTTCATTCATAGACGTAGAACGTAATGAACAAATTGCATTAGCAATATACAACAAAGAAAAAAGGTGCTATGTAGGACGTGTAAAAAAGCCAGTACAAGACTTGTTTGAAAACAAAGTTGACGAGTTCACTTACGAAAAAGACGTAAAAGAATGGGATATTGCCAAAGACTTAAAACAAAGAATTGAAAAACTATACGGCAAAGTCACATACATAGACAACACTTTTCGATGGCCGATGTCGAAAAACAAAATTGATGAATGGGAATTACAATACCAAAGAACCGTACAAAGCAACAAGAAACATTGGGAAGAAGAACGCGCAAAATTGGCATTTGCAAGAAAATTTATAAACCCTATAACTGATAAACAATCAAAGGAATAACTATTTTCTTAAAAAGTGCAAAATAATTTGGAATATCAAAATATTGTGCGTACCTTTGCATCGTGAAAACAAGGATGGTGGACTTGTTGCAGCGAACATACTAAGATAGAAAAGGCTTATAGCCAACACTATAAAGGACGTTTCCCTATTGAGTGCCACCATCACTTGATAGGGATTGTTCATTATATGTGTTGGCTTTCTCTATTTCACAAGACATAGGGTTCAAACAGTGCAGTCCCGTTGAGGTTAGCCGCTCATATATAAAACTGCTTCTTTACACATATATATGTCTGATTAGATAGGTTGGTAGAGGTAAAATCCCGCAATGTCCGAAACCTGACAACGGGTGCTTATGCCGAAAGGTTAAACCAATATCAATGAAACACAACACGGAAGAAAGCATACGTGTCTATGAAAGGCAGTAACCCGACTACAAAGGCTGTTAACGTAGAAACAATCGGGTGAAACATGCTTATATTTATACATAAGCATAAAGGTTTTAGTGTAAGTAATAATAGAAATATTTAAATCACAAATAACAAGAAAGGTTATGGTAACAAAGGTAGTAATAAAGGACAATAAAAAATCGCCCGTAGGTTATATTAGTTCGCTAAAGAACTTTAAGAACGGTAGCACCTTCGAGTTTAAGGATGGAGTGAATGTTATCGTTGGCGAAAACGGTAGCGGAAAGACAACATTGATAAAACTAATTGAATCATATCTCTTGGTGGGATATACACAATGTGAACGCGGACTGTTTAATTCAAACGTAAGTCGTGTTATGGGATATGGGAAAGAATGCTTAGATGGTGTCGATGTGTACGCCGACTATACAAGAAACACATTCCGTCTTTGCCATAGCGGTGAGTGTTCTGGCGAAGAAGCTATGCGTAACAAATATGATTTCGCGGCACTTGTCGCACAAAAATCATCATCCACAGGCGAGGTTGTTGTTATTGCGCTTAATTCCTTGTTTGGATATATGTTCGGTAAGGATGCGCAATTAACGTTTGATTACGAACAATTCAAAGACGGGTGGGCTATGCCATACTATGATTATGTATGTCAACATAAGGTTGAATGTGCCAACGAATACACGATTCTTATGGATGAACCTGACCGTAATTTGTCTTTGGATAACATAGAGCATATTCAAGCCATTCTTTCGTTTCACAAGCCACAAACACAAGTGATAGCCGTAATACACAACCCGCTTATCATTTACGCGCTTAGTAACAATGAAAACGTGCATTTTGTTGAAATGACAAAAGGTTAATCCCGAATTTCGTTTAGACCACAATCGGGTAGGGTTATTCAATTCGCATTTCCAAAACTTTAAGCAATTTGGAATTCCTAAAGCACAACTAATACTTACAGATATTCCATACAATATTGGCAAGAACGCATACGCAAGCAATCCTTCTTGGTACGAGGGTGGGTCGAATGAAAACGGAGAAAGTGAATTAGCAGGTCAAGAATTTTTTGATACTGACAAAGATTTTCGCCCTGCTGAGTTCATGCACTTTTGTAGTCAAATGTTGCGGCCAGAACCAAAAGAAAAGGGGAAAGCACCTTGTATGATTGTTTTTTGTGAATTTGAGCAACAGTTTATGCTAATCGAATTAGCACGTAGGTATGGTTTAAATAACTACATAAACCTCGTGTTTCGCAAAAACTATTCAGCACAGGTATTGAAAGCAAATATGCGTGTGGTGGGTAACTGTGAATATGGCCTTATACTATTTCGTGACAAACTACCAAAGTTTAATAATAACGGCCAGATGGTGTTTAATTGCATGGACTACCCAAGGGATTTAGGTATGCCGCGAACACATGCAACTCAAAAAAGTATTCCGTTTCTTAAACGTTTGGTCGAATTATTTACAGACGTTGACGATGTAGTAATTGACCCATGTGCTGGGAGTGGTAGCACATTGATAGCAGCGGCAAGCCTTGATAGAAAAGCGTATGGATTTGAAATCAAAAAGAACTTCTATACCGACGCTTGCAATAACCTTTCCACCTATATACGACACGACATGTTTTCAACGTCAAAAAGTAGGTCTTATTATACGCCCAAACAAGTATTACAAGCCGTACAACAAGAATTGGCACCTGTTTAGGCTAATAAACGTTAAAATAGGAAAATAATTTGCTAAATATTTGGTATATTCAAAATAAAGATGTACCTTTGCACTTGATAAATTCTTTTGGATGAATACCTATAAATTGAACATTAAACGTGAAAGGCCAAACCGTTGCGAAACGTAGTAGGCTAAACATCGCGGCGGCAGTGTGATAGTCGCATGTTGGGCTCATAACCCAAAGGTGGGAGGCAGGTTCCACCGCCGCAACAACGGCATTTCAGTAACTTTTA
>JAEIGA010011740.1_pt1 | contig 13290 bp, 13 predicted proteins | sample 9270691 | NCBI WGS metagenome assembly JAEIGA01 (sample SAMN17057246, study PRJNA624740) | gut metagenome | biome: biome; isolation source: fecal sample | host: Bos grunniens | place: China: Xizang | collected 2019
GCGCTGGCTTTGAAAAAACTGGATCCGCTGCGCTTTGACGCCGCGATCTTTACCAATCTGACGCCAGAGCATTTAGACTTTCACGGCGATATGCAACACTATTTCGCGGCCAAGGCGAGCTTGTTTCCCAAAACAAAGCTTGCGATTTTGAACGCGGACGATAGCGCTGCCGTTCGTCTCATCCCATACTGTAAAGGGCGGATCGTGCGTACCTCAACGGGGCTGCGCGATGCGGAATATACCGCAAGCGAAGTTCGCTTTCGCGGTACGGAGGGCGTCAGCTATACGATGACCTCACCCAATACCAAGCTCAAGCTGTCCAGCCCCATTCCCGGTATTTTCACCTTGTCCAACACCTTGCAGGCTGCGGCCTGCGCGTTGGAGATGGGCGTGAGCGCTCGCGTGATCCGTGAGACGCTTAACGCGCTGACGGGCGTGGAAGGTAGAATGGAACGGGTACGATTTGACAACCCGGTGGATTTTTCGGTGTTTGTGGATTACGCTCACACCCCCGATGCGCTGGAAAACGTCCTGCGCACCGCCTGTGGCTTTCGGGGCGAGGGGCAGAGAGTCGTTGTGGTCTTTGGTTGCGGCGGTGACAGGGATAAAAGCAAGCGTCCTTTGATGGGGGCGGTGGCTTCGCGCTTTGCCGACATGGTATACGTGACCTCGGACAACAGCCGTAGCGAAGATCCCGACGCTATCATAGCGGATATACTGGGGGGCATTGACCGCGAAAAGCCCTACCGTGTCATTCGCGACCGTGCGGTTGCCATTGAGGTGGCAGTGCGCGAGGCGAGAGCGGGGGACATCATCTTGCTGACGGGCAAGGGACATGAAAAATACGAAATCGACGCGACAGGAAAACATCCCTTTGACGAAAAGGCCATAGCGGCCGATGCGGTGGCAAGAGTATACCCGTTCTTGCAATCACCCAATAGCGAAGCGGATCAAAGGAGCGACAGAGATGAAAATAGAGATCGGAATTAAAACGTATATGTTGTCCGACGTGGCCAGAAGCTGCGGCGGGTACCTGGTGGGCGCAGATCGCCCGATAAAATTTATATGCACCGATTCCCGTGAAGCGAACGAGGGAGTGCTGTTTGTGGCGCTGTGCGGCGAGAAAACGGACGGCCATAACTATATCATGCAGGCGCTTCAGCAGGGCTGTGATGCCGTGCTGTGCGAGAAATTCCCCTCCGTACCTGAGGCGATGGACGTGTCTGCCGTCGTTGTTCCCGATACGCTGCGTGCGCTGTCGGATATGGCGACTGAGTACATCCGCGAGCGTAATATTTTGCGTGTGGCGGTGACGGGAAGCGTTGGCAAGACCACAACGAAAGAATTTCTGTGTGCCGTTCTCGGACAGCGTTTTAAGTGCTATAAAACGGAAGCAAACTATAATAGCACCATTGGTATGCCCATGTCCGTGATGGGCGTAACGCCCGCGCATGAGGCGGCTATCTTCGAGATGGGTATGAGCGCGCGCGGCGAGATCGCGCAGCTCTCTCGCGTGGTAACGCCCGACGTGGCGCTGATCACCAACGTCGGCTCGTCGCATCTGGAATATCTGAAGACGCGAGAGAATATCGCACTTGCCAAGCTGGAGATCGTTACGGGCTTGCGCGATGGTGGCTTGTTGATCGTCAACGGCGACGAACCGTTGCTGTACGGTATGAAGCACGATCGGTTCAACATCCGAACCGTAACCGTTCACACCGAGGGGGATTACGCGGTGAGCGCCATTCATCAAAATCCAGAGCGCTGGGAAACCGTGTTTGACATCACCACACCAAGCGGTACGGTCTTCCATCGTTTGAGCATCCCCGCCATTGGCACCCACATGGTGTACGATGCGGCCTATGCGGTCACAATCGGCCTTGAGCTGGGAATGAGCGAGAACGAGATCCGCACGGGACTGATGAATTATCAAAATGAAAAGCTGCGTCAGACGCTGGTGCCTGTCGGTGACATCACCATTCTGGCGGATTGCTATAACGCCGCCCCGGAATCCATGTGCGAGGCGCTTCACGTGTTAGTCAGCTATGCCAAGGCACGCGGAGGACGCGCTGTGGCAGTGCTGGGCGATATGAGAGAGTTGGGCGAGTCTACTCGCCGCATGCACGAAACGGTCGGTGAGGAGGCCGCTACACTGGGAGTGGCCTGTCTGATGACGCTGGGCGATCTTGGCATCAGCATCGCGGAGGGCGCGCTGGGGGCAGGCATGGCAGACGACTCTATTTGTATGGTGCGTGAGCTGGATGATCTGACTCCCGCGGCCGAGCAGCTCTGGGATATGCTGCAGCCCGGTGACGTGGTTTTGCTCAAGGCAAGCCGTGCCATCGCCGCTGAACGTATGATCTATGCCTTGAAGGCAACTGACCCGAATAAAAAGACTTGAAAATTTGACGCAAAGAAAGATTGAGGCAAGATATGACGACGGATTCCGAACTGATGCTGACATTTTTGACGGCGCTTCCCGCGGCGTTGCTTTTGACCATGCTGCTTTGTCGCGTGATCATTCCCGTGTTAAGAAAATATAAGGTCGGCCAGCATATTTTTGCCGATTACGTGCAGGAGCACAAGGGCAAGGAGGGTACCCCTACCATGGGCGGTATTTGCTTTATTTTGCCCATGCTGATCCTTTGCGTTCCGTATTTCATTTTTCAAAGCCTGCAGGGCAACCGTGAGTTGATTCCGCTGGCTCTGACCATCTGCCTTGGCGTCGCCAATGCGATGATCGGCTTTGTGGATGACTACACTAAGCTTTCCCGCAAGGAAAACCAAGGCCTTACCAGCTGGCAGAAATTTTTGCTTCAGGTTCTGGTTGCCGCGGCTTACCTTTGGGCGATGGCGGCGTTCGGTGGTCTTGATACGGTGCTGACCATCCATTCGTTTGGTATTTCTGTCGATCTTGGCATTTTCTATTACGTTGCCGCGCTGATCGTCATTGTCGGTATGGTCAACAGCACCAATCTGACCGACGGTATCGATGGCCTTGCCTCGTCAGTTGCGCTGGTAGCGAGCATGTGCTTGGCTCTCGTTGCGTTTTTACTGTCTAACCACGATAGCGTCCTCATCAGTGCGCTGATGATCGGCGGTATGATTGGCTTTCTTGCCTTCAACTATCACCCCGCCAAGGTATTCATGGGCGATACGGGTTCACTGTTTTTGGGAGGTATTCTGATCGGTACGGGCTTTATGTTGGACCGTCCGCTGCTTGTTCTCGTGTTGAGCGCTGTCTTCATTCTGGATATGCTGTCAAGCTTGATCCAGATTGCATCTATTCGTCTGTTTCATCGCAAGGTGTTTGGTATTGCGCCCGTGCATCATCAGTTTCAAAAGATGCATTGGACAGAAGAGAAGATCGTCTATATGTTCTCTCTGGTTGGTCTGATCTTCGGTATCGTTGCCGTTGTTCTAGTCATTTGCGGCTTGCGCATTGGCTGATTTTCATTGATTTTTAAGCTGGGAGGAGGAGATCGCTTTGTCAGTACAACCGACCGATACGGAAAGAGCCGTCACGGGCGGGCAAATGGGACAAAACGGTTTTAGCCGCGGTATCAGCCGCCGTAGATCCCGTGATCCCATCTACCGTGATCCCATTCATCCCATAGAACAAAATAAAAAGCGGCCCCTCGCGCAGGGAAGCATGGATATGACCTTTCTTTTGATCGTCGTAGCGCTGGTGCTGTACGGTATTATCATGGCCTACAGCGCAAGCTCTATCTATGGCGCACAGCATAAGGGTGACAGTCTGTATTATATCAAGCGCCATCTGATGTTTATCGGCTTTGCGGTCGCACTGACGACCCCCTTTGTCATCATGTCGCGCCCCTGGTTTTGGCGTCTGTTTGCGCTTGGCTCGTACGGCGTATCGATCCTGCTTTTGCTATTGGTGCTTGTCGTCGGCGCGAGCGAGGGCGATGCACAGCGCTGGATCGTTATCGGTCCGATCACCATTCAGCCCTCCGAGATCGCCAAGCTGGCGGTCGTTATGATGCTGGCGTTGCTTATGAGTAAATACGAAAAGCAGGTCATGTCCGATCATAAGTTCGGTGGCAATTTCCGCTACGGCGTGTTGCTCCCGGGTATCTGCCTTGCCATCATTGTACTGCTGGTCGCGGCGGAAAAGCACATTTCGGGTGTCATGATCATCGCCATGATCGGCGCGGTCGTCATGTTTATGGGCGGCACGAAAATGCGCTGGCTTGCTATGCTCGCAGGCGTTGTTGTACTGGGCGGCGCGGCGTTGATCCTGTTTTCCAGCTATGCTGATACCCGTATTCAGCTGTGGCTCAATATCGATCAGATGGATCCGCTGGGCGAGGCGTGGCAAACGCTTCAGGGACTGTATGCCATCGGCTCGGGCGGTTTGTTTGGCCTTGGACTTGGCAACAGCCGTCAAAAGTTCGGCTTTGTTTCCGAGCCGCAAAACGATTTCATTTTTACGATTATTTGCGAAGAGCTTGGCTTTTTTGGAGCCGTGATCGTTCTTCTCTTATTCGCTCTGCTCGTCTGGCGCGGCTTTAAGATCGCGTCGGGGGCACCCGACAAATTCAGCGCGCTGGTGGTCTACGGTATCGTTTTCAAGACCGCGCTGCAGGCGGCACTCAACATCGCCGTCGTTACCAATTCGATGCCCAACACGGGAATTTCACTTCCGTTTTTCAGCTCGGGCGGTACGGCACTTGCCATTCAGATCTTTGAAATGGGCATTGTGCTGAACATTTCCCGTTTCTCCCGTGTGGAAAAATAAGGACATTTAAATTTTGATCGGTTGATCCGCTTTGGCGGAGAAAGGAGAGTTAATTATGATGCGAGTGCTTTTAACGGGCGGCGGCTCGGGTGGGCATGTCAACCCTGCGATTGCGATTGCAGATACCATTCGTATGAATCAGCCCGATGCCGAGATCGCCTTCGTCGGCGTTCGCGGCGGCAAGGAATGCGACCTTGTCCCCCGTGCGGGTTATCCCTTGTTTTACGTAGAAAGCCAGGGCATCCGGCGCTCTCTTTCTCTTTCCAATATCAAGGCGCTCTTCACGGCCATTACGTCGCCCCACAGCAAGCAGACCAAGGAGATTCTGACTACCTTCAAGCCTGATATCGTCATCGGCACGGGCGGTTACGTCTGCTGGCCTATGCTTTGCGCGGCGGCTAACGCGGGTATCCCTACCATGGTTCATGAATCCAACTGTCAGCCCGGTTTGGCGGTCAAGATGCTGCAATACAGCGTTGATACCATTCTGCTCAATTTCGCGGAAACGGAGCAGTTTCTCAAGAAGCGTAAAAAGTGTGTGGTCGTTGGAAACCCCTTGCGCGGCGGTTTCGGCTCAATTTCCAAGCAAGCAGCCAGAGAAAAGCTGGGCATTGCGGAGGATGAGATGCTGGTGCTGTGCTCGGCAGGAAGCCTTGGCTCCTCCGTCATCAACGAGGCTGTTCTGGAAATGCTTCGTCTGATGGCTCCCGCCCGTCCCAACGTTCGCTTCGTTTTATCGACGGGGACAAAAAATGCCGAGCAGGCACAGACTCTTTACCGTGAGTATGCGCTGGATCATTGTCCCAACGTCACCGTTGTAGATTATCTGTACGACATGCCGTTGCAGGTAGCGGCGGCTGACGTCGTCATCTCGCGTGCAGGCGCGATGAGTCTGTCCGAGGTTGCTCGTATGGGCAAGGCCTGCGTGGTCATTCCGTCGCCCTATGTAGCAGACAATCATCAGCTGCGTAACGCAACGGCCATGGCCGATCGCGAGGCGGCGCTCCTGGTGGAGGAAAAGGATTTTTCGGGCGGTGCGCTCTCGCGTGCTGTGATTGAGCTTCTGGACAGTCCGGATCTTCGTTGTAAGCTGCAAAAGAACATTCTCGCGTTCGCTAACGCGGATGCCAACCGCTTAATCTACGAGCGCGTGGTCGCAGCGGTAGAGGCATACCAAAGCCGCCAAAAGAAAGATTAAAATTAAATATGGTCGATGGTAGCTCGTAGGGGTTGCCATCGACGTTTTTTTGGTGTATAATATAAGAAATGCTACGAAAGGGAGGTGCTTGAATGAAGCTGTTGCGCAGTAAGAGGCAAGGAACGCTTCGTGGCATGGTCGTTAAACAGCCGCCGGCAACATCGACTGATGCGCGCACCGACCATTCGGCGTCCGCGCTGGTTGCTCTTGTTACGACACAAGAGCAGGGAAAGCGCCGAACGATCGACGTTCAGGCACCGCTCCCGTCTGACGAGAGCTTCGCCCGTCAGTTTCTTCGTGTCTGGACACGCCGCTTGATGCTGCTGTGTGCCGTCGGCGCGATCTGCTTTGCGGCCGCTGTTCCATTGCTATCCCTGATTAAGGTCAAGCAAATAGACGTCAGCGGATACGCCCGCTACGATGCTAAAACGCTTACAGACGGCACGGGTATTGCCGTAGGGGACGAGCTGCTCTCTTGCTCGCCCGGCGCGATACAGACGGCCTTGCTGCAGGGGTATCCGTATCTTGCAACCGTGAGCGTGGATCGAACGCTGTCCGGCAAGATCAGCATCGTCGTGACCGAGCGAACACCTCGCTGGGCGCTGGCTATGTCAAAGGATCAGGTGGCGCTTTTGGACGCTACCATGCGAGTGCTGGAGATCTGCCCCAAAAGTGCGCTTGATGGTGCGCTTTGCTTGGTCGAATTGGAGCTCTTCCCGCAATCCGAGGAGACAGAGGGAGAGGGGCAGGAGGATGAGCCGCCCAAAGAAATTACGGTTGGCCAAACGTATGACGGTAACAAAGCCGCCATCGCCAAGCTGAACGCGATCGCTGAGGCGATGCTGCGTGCTGCGCTCGACGAGAACGCCGTGCTTGTCGATATGTCTGATCCGTATGCTGTGACTGTAACGCTGTCCGACGGCACAATGCTGATGCTTCACGAGTGTCTCAAACCGGCAGAGCAGCTGCGGGCGGTCAAAAGTGCGATGGATGCGTACCGTGCACAAAGCGGTGAAATCGGGCCGCTGTGTGTGGATGTGGACGATTTTTCTCGCGTAAATATCCGACCGGCGTCCTAAAATAGGTCAAAAGGCGAGGTTTATGAAAAAAAATAAAAAAATTTCAAAAAAGGTATTGCAAAATTTGCAAAAACAAGGTATCATATAGTATGAAGTATAATCATGTCCGCCCGACGGTAGCTCTTTGTCGCTTTTGATCGGAATATCACGGACATGAAGGAAATAACATATTGGAGGTTTATCAACATGACTTTCGAACCTGAAGCAACCAATGATTGCGGCGTAAATATTAAAGTGATTGGTGTCGGTGGCGGCGGTAACAACGCTGTCAACCGTATGATCGCAACCAACATCCGTGGCGTACACTTTGTCGCTGTTAACACCGACCGTCAGGTCATCCGTCACAGCGAGGCAAGCAGCCACATCATCATCGGCGAGAAGTACACCAAGGGCTGGGGCGCAGGTGCGAACCCCGATGTTGGCGCACGCGCTGCTGAAGAGTCCATCGAAGAGATCAAGGCTATGCTCAAGGATGCCGACATGGTATTCGTTACCGCAGGTATGGGCGGTGGTACCGGTACGGGTGCTGCTCCCGTTGTAGCTCGCGCTGCACAGGAGATGGGTATTCTGACCATCGGTATCGTAACCAAGCCCTTCTCCTTTGAGGGTAGACGCAGAGCAGAGCAGGCCGAGAGAGGTATTGCCGAGCTGCGCAAGTACGTTGACTCTTTGGTCGTTATCCCCAACGACCGTCTGCGCCAGGTATCCGATACCCGCATTACGCTGGCTAACGCATTTGAGGTTGCAGACGACGTTCTGCGCCGCGGTGTTCAGTCTATTTCCGACCTGATCAACGTTCCCGGCTTCATCAACCTCGACTTTGCTGACGTTACGTCCGTTATGAAGGACGCAGGCTACGCTCACATGGGCGTTGGTGCTGCTACCGGTAAGGATAAGGCTGAGCTGGCTGCTCGCGCTGCCGTATTCAGCCCCCTGCTTGAGAGCTCCATCTCCGGCGCTCACGGTATCCTGATCAACATCACCGTTTCTCCCGACGTAGGACTTGAGGAGGTCAACCAGGCTTCCGAAATGATCGCGGCAGAGGCTCATCCCGATGCAAGCATCATTTGGGGTGTTGCATTTGATCCCGAGCTGGATGACGAGATGAAGATCACCATCATCGCTACCGGCTTTGCTGAGACCGATGAAGAGCGTCAGTCCATCAAGGAGCATCCCGCTGTAACCAGAGCCAACGCTGAGGCTGCCGCTGCCGCCGCAGAGGCTGCTCCCGCTGCTGAAGCAAAGGACGAAGAGGACATGGATGTCGATGACATCATGGGCTTGTTTCGCGCAGGAAACGGCAGAGGTACCACCAGAAGAAAGTAATGAGAGTGAGCAGGGCGCATTTGCCGAGCCTTACGACGAGGGCGTAGAGCCGTTGGAAGACGGTGCCCCCGTGGCAAAGCCGGACAAGCCCACGCGCAAGCCGTCGCGCCTGTCGTCTGCTCTTTACCGCTTTGTGACCAATCGGAAGTTGGACGATTAAGACGATCTTTCGCGCGATTCTCAATAATAAAAAACTCCTCAAAGGGTTCACCTTTGAGGAGTTTTTTTATGCGTACAGGCTAAACCAGGTCAGCGCGTGACGGACAAATTCATATTGATAGCCGTGTCCACGATCCTTCATGGACAGCAGCATTTTGTGCGTGTCGAGCTTGTCGAACAGTCCGCGGATGCACTCGGGCGGGCAGGTAACGTCAGACGTTCCCAGCGTGAGCAGAACGGGGTAGTTCATACGAGATGCATGAGTCAGCGTATCGACAAAGCCGATATTGTGCCAGAATTGGTCCTCGTCGACTTTTTCTACACCCGGACGGGCGTGATCGTATGCGCCGCGGAAGTTGGACAGCGGATAGTTGGTTAAAAATGGTTCGTCAGCGGCCACACAGCGCACGCCGTGATCGCGATAGATCGATCCCAAAAGAAGCGAAGCACCGCCGCCCTGACTGGTGCCAAAGAAGGACACGCGATCGGGAATGACCGTCGGCTGGGACATGGCCCAGCGAATGGCGCCCATGACGTTGAGCATCCACCCGAAATAGCTTTCCATGTGGTAGGGGTCAAGCGTGGTCTGGGGCAAAACCGGCCAGATGTAGTTCACACCGTCGAACCATTTCAGCTCGTGAAGATCGCCACTTGGCGTCCAGTAACCAAGAGGGGAAAGCTCCAGCACGTTGTAGCCCTCTCCGACCACGTCGGGGTGGAAGGAGGGCTCGGCGCCGTAGCCGGGCGTGTGGACGATCAGGGGGGCGGGGCCCTTCAAAGCAGGCGACCACATACCATAGAAGGGGCGCATGCCCTCTTGCTCAAAGCGGTACAGCGAGGAGCGGTTCATGTGGTGAATGCCAAGACGGGTGCGCTCACCGCGATCGTTGAGGCTCGTTGCCGTGGCGGGGAGATTGGCTTCGGCCGCCCACAGACGGTCGATCCAAGTAGAAAGCTCCTCTTGCGAGGGGTAAAGGTCAAATAGATTTTTTACGTTCATAGTTGTTCTCCTTTGGTCATTTGCGGGTTTGATGGTGGTTATGCTTGTATATGAGGGGAATGTCATATGCTTTCAGCGAGTCGATAAACAGATTGCCCGCAAAGGCCGATCCGTCATCGTAAAAGTGCATGACCTTGGTATCGTTTTTATCGTAGAACACGATACGCGAGATGGAAAATCCCGGCTCGATCGTGACGCATTTCAGCTCGGTGCGAGACACGGACTGCGCGCGTCTGAAGGGCTTGACGTAGGTATAGACACCGTCTTTGAGAGAAAAGCTCTCTCTGATGTACGTATACAGTAAGACGCCTCCAAGAAGGGAAAAGAACAGAAAGATAAAGGCGATCGGGTAACTTTCACGCTCAAGTCGGCCGAGGCCATGCAGCAGGGTAAAGGAGAGAAAGCCGCTCAAGCCCATAGCAATGAAGAATCGTGCAAAGATAGAAACCCAATACGGATTTCTGATTTCAAACTGCATAACCGTATTCTCAATCGGCTTGCCCTTGCGCCGCAAGGCGGTCAGAATGGCGGCGAGAGACGTGAGAAATACGCTGCAAACAATAAAAGACACGTTTTGGTTGTGCGCGCTGTCATGCTCGGTGGAATCAAATAGAATTTCGCCATCAAATACCATTTTTCTAATGAGTGCATACGTAAAATCTTGGTAGTCTTCAAAAACAAAAACGGTTACGGTGTCGCCTGTCTGTAGCACCTTCAGGCAGTCCAGCGTGACGTCGTCAAATTCGTAAAAGACATAATCGGTATCATCGTTTTGAAAGTGGATATAGGCGGTGTCATCCTCGTAGGTGATTTGCTCGAGCGTGCGATCAAGGGCGATCAATTCCTTTGGAGTCTTGCTGATAAAGATGATCCACAGCATAAAAATGAGCGCCATAACGAGAAAGAAGATAGCGCCATCCTTCATATAGTCCAGCACGGACGCAGTAGTACGTTGCGTTTTCATGCGGCATCCTCCAAGCGTTACAGATGCGCGCCGTTGGTCGTGACGATAGCGATCGTAAGACCCGTATCGTCCGTGATGGTGATCTCGTAAAAGCAGTTGCGACGGCCGTCCTTGAGCAGCTTGGCTTCGCCGTAAAGGATATTGCCGCGCGGAGAGGCAAGGTAGGCGATGTTGGAGGTCACGGTAACGGTGGGGGAGGAGGCGCCGAAATTGGTGGCGACGGCAAATACGAAATCAGCCATGGTGAATATCACGCCGCCCATGACGTGTCCGACGGCGTTTTTGTGGCGTCCGTCCAGCTTCAATTCGCACTTGGCCCAGTGCTCGCCAACCGCGATAATTTCGATGCCCGTAGCCTCGGTGGCATAGCGGTCAGCGGCGAAAAATTCTTTTGCTCGTTCAAGATCGGTCATTTGATATATCTCCTCGTTTCGTGTATTTCATCCAAACACCTCGCACGCCGCGACGACGCGCAGCAGATCAAGGTGGATGACGTCCCGCCCGTAAGCGTCGAAGAAACGGTCACGGTAGCGGTCGGTTTTCAGGTTGAAGAAGAGCGACCACGCGCCCCAAAACAGATCCACGTGGCGGTCGCCCACGCCGCCGTTTCCAACGTCTATAAACTTTGAAAATTGCCAGTCGTCCAGCATGATATTGGGCAGGCAATAGTCGCCGTGGAGCAGGGTATTGGTCTGCAAGCGATGGCCATCGGTCTTGATGACCTGCCACGCCTCGTCTGCAGAATCGTAGCCCCAGTTGTCGGGGAAGAGCGATGCGTCGTAAATGCCATTACGGTAATTATGCTCGGCCAGCGCCAGATAGCGCGCTGTGTGGTCCGGAATAGGGCAGCCCGCCGTGTCGCACTCGTGCAGCTCTCGCAAAAGCGCCGCGGTCAGGTCGCAAAGACGCTCGGGGTTTGCTATGTAATCCGCGTGAGTGCAATCCTCGCCCTTCACACGGGCGGTCAGCAGCCAATCGCGCTCGCCCTCGCTATGGTAGTCCAATACCTCGGTGCCAAAGCCCTTCGCATGGAAAAAGCGGGTCATGTCTGCCTCGCGAGACAGCGTTCCCAGCGGGGCGGACTTGAGGTAAAGCCCGTCGTCCTTTTCAATATACAGCACGCGCGCCTCGGGTGAGCAACTGCTGTCGTACAGACGCGCGCCGTCAAACAGAGGGTGATAGACGGCAGGGTAGTCGTCGAAATTGGGGGTGATGAGGGTGCGTTTCATATTCGTTCCTTTCGCTTATTTTGCGAATGCTTTCAGCTTCTCCAAAAATCCCATCGGCACCGCCAGATTTCCTTTTCCTGTGCCCAGCGAGATGTCGGGCTTTCTTGAACCGTGGAAATCACTGCCGCCGCTTTCGCACAGACCGTACTCATGCGCGATGGCGCGGGAGAGAACGATGGTTTCCTCGTCGTAGGTGGAATACAGCGTTTCCATGCCGACCAGGCCGCAGGGAATGGCTCGATCAAGGAAGGCACGAAGCCCCGCCGCGTTATCTTTGAATTGCAAGAAGGGATGCGCCAGCACGGGAACAGCCCCGATGGAGCGGATGAACTCAATCGTTTCAAAGGCGGGCAGGCGCTTGGGCTCTTTGTAAAATCCTCTCTCGAGCGAGAGCACGGTTCGAAAGGCCTCGTTGTTGGAGGAGGTATAGCCTTTTTTCGTCAGCAAGCCCGCCACGTGAGCGCGGTTGATGTTGCCTTGTCCCTCGGCGAGAACCTCGTCGTAGGTGATGTCGTAGCCTGCCTTTTGCAATGACGCGATGAGATCGCGGTTGCTTTTTTCCTTTCTTTGGATCATCGGCTCGACGAGCGCGTGGATCGTTTCGTAATACTCAGGGCGGACGAACAGAGCGAGTACGTGCAGCTCAAGCGTGCGCCCCTCGGGCGTCAGATAGTCGGTTGAAAATTCGATGCCGGGAATGGCTTCAACATTTCTCCCCTGTGCCGCCGCGAGAAATTCATCCAAGCCGCTCACGGTGTTGTGATCGCACAGCGCGATGGCGGCAAGGCCCATTCGCTCGGCCTCGTCGATCAGCTCGGCAGGGGAGTAGGTGCCGTCGGAAAAGTTGGTGTGGGTGTGAAGGTCGATCATTGTGAAGTGTCCTTTCGACAGTTTTCAATGTATTCCTTGATTTCTTCGGACTGCTCTTTGCTACTGGTATATAGTTCTGCTTTGTGCCCGTCCTTTAGGACAATGACCAGCTTGCAATCATCCAAGCTTCCGCCTTCGGGATCAGAAGAATCATAAATGATTTTGATGTCCGTTATCTCATCAAAGGTGTATTTTTCTTTACGCAGATTATAGATGCAAATCTCCTTGGTGTTCGGGCAAAGAACGATTTTGCCGAGCATGGTAGAAACAAGTAACGGAAAGTTGATAAGATACACACCGATTACGTAACATATCCAAAACAAGGGATCATCCCACAAATCAGTAGAGCTAAACGCTATGGCGATACTGATTGCAATAACCGCTGTGTGTACTACAAGGCCGAAGATAGAAAGCTTCTTTTTGATAACGATTTTATTATCTTTATGAAGAATTTTTATTTGACTTTTTTTCATGGTCTACATTTTTCAAGGCAAACAATATTAACGGCACGCGTCCACGAATTGCGTGAAAATCCTTTGATTGTCCGCATCGATCTGCCACAACCTTTCGGGATGCCACTGATAGGCGCGGACGTAGGGCTTTTCGGGCATATACACCGCCTCGATGACGCCGTCCTCGGCGCGCGCCATGACTGCAAGACCGTGGCCAAGCTTCTTGATGGCTTGGTGGTGGAAGCTGTTGGCCA
>JAEIGA010011741.1_pt1 | contig 13289 bp, 9 predicted proteins | sample 9270691 | NCBI WGS metagenome assembly JAEIGA01 (sample SAMN17057246, study PRJNA624740) | gut metagenome | biome: biome; isolation source: fecal sample | host: Bos grunniens | place: China: Xizang | collected 2019
AACAGGAAAGCCATAGGAGATATTTGGGACAAACACTCCATCCATAATATCAAGATGGAACCAGTCTGCCGCCCCTTCATTTACAAGTTCAACATCCTTGTCAAGCTGTCCGAAATTTGCAGACAACATTGATGGTGCCAATAAAATACTCATATATACCTATTTATTTAAAACTTACAAGAATTTCTTCAAGCAGCATCCTGAACTTGTCAAGCGATGCAAGGTCCAGACGCTCACCAGGTGCATGTACACCCCTTAGAGTAGGGCCAAAAGAGATCATGTCAAGGCCAGGGAACTTATCGAGGAACAGGCCGCACTCCAAACCTGCGTGGATTGCCCTTACCACAGGTTCCACTCCAAACAGTTTCTTATACGCTGCTGCAGATGCCTCAAGAATTCTGGAATTTACATTCGGTTTCCATCCAGGATACTCGCTCTCGTGGGTAACCGATGCTCCGGCCATCTCAAAACAAGCCTCAACCATCTCTGCAGCATATCTTCTGCAGCTGTTTATGGCACTTCTTTGGCTTGTACCTATCCTTATTACATTTCCTTTTATCATTTTAATTGAGGCAAGGTTTGTAGAGGTCTCAACAAGACCTTTAACATCGTTGCTCATTGCAAGCACTCCGTGAGGGGCTGCATACAAGGAGTAGATAAGTGAAGCTGCCACATTCTTGTCAATTGCCTTCTTAGGGGTACCGAAACAGGTTCCCTCCTTAATATCATGAATTCCTACCTCCCTTGCAATACCGTCAACAGCAGGATCGCTAACCTTGAACTCCTCCTTCACCTCTTCAACAACTTCCCTGAAAATCTTAAGGACAGACTTCTCGTTTCTCTTGGCAAAACCAATCACTGCATACGCCTCACGGGCAATCGCATTCCTCTTGTTTCCGCCGTCAATCTCGTAAAGTTCAATATCATGTTTTGCAAGAACCCTGTATAGGAAACGGGCAAGAATCTTGTTGGCATTTGCGCGGTTCTTGTCAATATCATCACCACTGTGTCCTCCCTGCGCTCCAAAAATCTTGAACTCGCATTTCACATAATCCTTGGTTGCAGGATAAGTGGTGTATTTGAATTTGGCTGTTGTATCAATGCCGCCTGCACAACCTATGAAAAGCTCGCCCTCATCCTCAGAATCAAGATTAATTAGCGTTTTTCCTGTAATGAAACCGGGCTGCAATGCCATTGCACCGTCAAGACCAGTCTCCTCACTAACGGTAAAGAGAGCCTCTATCCTGCCACATTTCAAATCTGGATCCGTAAGAGCTACCATCTGGGCCGCAATACCTATTCCGCAATCTGCACCCAATGTGGTATCTTTTGCAATAAGCCAACCGTCTTCCTCAACGGCAATGATAGGATCTTTAGTAAAATCATGCTCAACACCGGCATTTTTCTCACACACCATATCAGAGTGGCTCTGCAATACAACTGTAGGCATATCTTCCTTGCCTGGCGCTGCAGGACGTACAATAAGTACATTACCTGCGCTGTCGGTATGGCACTCAAGGGAATGTTCTTTGGCAAAATTCTGCAAATATGCAATTATCAGCTCTTCATGACCGCTCTCGCGGGGAATTTTAAGGATATCCTTAAAGGTATCAAGTATCTGTTGTGTCTTCATAAAAAAAATGCATCAAATTTTTTCAAATTTAATACATTTTTTCTATTGTTCCACTTTTAAAAGTTTTTCTATATCTGCAACGTATTGTTTGAAGGCCCTGTCGGTTGCTATAAGGTCACCTACCGTGTTGCATGCATGCAGTACCGTAGCATGATCTTTACCTCCTATTTGCGATCCAATTGCCGCAAGAGACACTTTAGTATGGCTTCTGCCAAGATACATTGCAATCTGTCTTGCCTGGACAATCTCCCTCTTTCTCGTTTTGGAGAGCATAAGATCCTTGGTTATACCAAAATATCCGCAAACCGTATCCTGAATCTTCTCAAGCGATATCTCTTGCGAAACCGGACTGATGATCTTGTCTGTAAGCCTCTGGGCAAGGTCCATTGTAATGGTCTCCCTGCAAAGTGTTGCGTGGGCAAGAAGAGAAGCCAATGTTCCTTCTATTTCCCTTACACTGCCAACCACCTTGGAGGCAAGGAATGCAAGAACATCCTCAGGCAACTCAATACCATCCCTCATGCTCTTGGCTTTCAGAATCTCAAGACGGGTATTGTAAGACGGAGCTGTAAGTTCTACAGACAATCCCCACTTGAATCTGGAAAGAAGCCTCTGCTCCAGCCCCATAAGATCTACAGGAGCTTTGTCCGATGTAAGGATAAGCTGCTTGCCGCTCTGGTGAAGATGGTTGAATATATGGAAGAATGCATTCTGTGTACCCTGCTTTTCAGCAAACTCCTGAACATCGTCTATGATAAGAACATCTATCATCTGATAGAAATTCAAGAAATCTGTAAGTTTGTTCTTCACATTTACAGCATCTATATACTGGGTCATAAACCTGTTTGCCGTAACATAAAGTACAATCTTGTCCTTGAACTTGGATGCGATCTCAATTCCAATTGCCTGGGCAAGGTGGGTTTTTCCCAAACCTGAACCTCCATATATGAACAGAGGGTTAAAAGCGTTCTTGCCCGGATTCTTTGCAATTGCAAGACCGGCTGAACGGCCCAACCTGTTGCACTCTCCCTCTATAAAATTTGCAAAACTGTAGTTAGGATTAAGTTGCGGATCAATATCCAACTGCTGAAGTCCCGGAATAACGAAAGGATTCAACAAAGTTGTATTTACCTGCGGCATTACAGGCTTGTTCTTTATTACGGTCCTTTCCTGGGCAGGCATTGTTACAGTTGAATCTGCCACCACCTGCACCTTGTACATGAGTCTGGCATCATTTCCAATCTCCTTGCGCAAGGCCCTTCCCAACAAATCTATATAGTGCGTCTCAAGATATTCCCTGAAAAACTCAGAAGGCACCTCAATGGTAAATGTACTGCCAACAAGGCTCACCGGTTTTATCTTGGCAAACCATGTATCATACTGGTTAGGATTGAGAACTCCCTGAATCATCTGCAGACAGTTGTTCCATACCTGTATATGTTGGGTATTATCCATTAAGTTGCGTTAAATTGAGTTGTGAATAATTTGCTTTGTGATTGCGGTACAAAAGTGAGGAAAAATTTATTATAAAAAAAAACAAAATCTATTGTTTTTTTGGAAAACTATATAATGTGCTAATAATCAGTGTTAAAATTTTTAATAAAAATTAACCGCCTGAAAATCAAGCGGTTAATTGCTAACTATCTAATAATCTACAATATACGTTTTACCCCACTTTCAAATTAAAATACACTTACTTTTATGTATTTCTTTGGGCTTTCCGTAATGCATTTCACAAGGTTGTCAACATCATTTACAAGGCCTGTAACAGCATTGTGGAGCGAATCTGTGGCAAGAAGCTTACCTATTGAGCCATTAGGATCCTGCAGTTTTTCAGATAGGTTTCTCAAACTTTCAACAGTCTTGTCGAGCTGTGCTTTTGAAAGCTGTGAGGTTATCTCATTCACATTGGCCAAAGACCCCCCAATATCTGCAGAACTTTTGCACAACCCCTCAGAAAGAACCTGCAGGTTTTTAACCATCTCCTTAAGCTCAGGCGAAACATCATTGAGTGTACTGCTCAACACTGCAGCATTTGCAAGTGTACGGTTAAGGTGCGCAAGGCTTCCCTGAATGTTTGCCCTTGCATTGGAATCGAGCATCATGTTCACATTCTCAAGAGTCTTTCCCAAGTCACCCATAAGCTTTATTGCTTCATCCTTCAACGGCATTATCTCAGCAGTAAGGGAAGAAACCATATCGGGAACAATTGCTGTTGCAAGGGTATCCCCCTCCTGCGCCCATGTTTTTGAATCCCCAAGTGAAACCCTCATTGCCCGTGTACCCATAATGTCTGCACTGAAAATCTCGGCAACTGAATTCTCAGGCAAATTGAACTTGGACTTCACTTTGAACTCCACCTCAAAATAATCTTTCTCCAGATCATACTCAATACCCTCTACCATACCAACTTTCAACCCCTTCAAATAAACAGGACCTGTAACGGCAAGGCCATCAACAGTATCAAATTTTGCATAATAGGTTGTACTCTTGTTGAAAAGGTCTTCACCCCTCAAAAAATTGATTACTGCAAATGTCGCAATCAGTGTAAGCAACACGAACAAGCCAATTGCCTGCAATTTTGTCAATCTGAATTTCTCCATATCTATTTTAATATTTTATTATCCTTTATGTGTATCACAAACGCGCCTGGAAAAGTTTTCCTCAACACCCACATCTGCTCCACTGCCTCCTTGCGGGTAGCATGCCTTCCTATATAATATTTATATAAATTGTCCACTTTCAGAACCTGCGCATCATCCCTTCCTCTCAAATCGTATGCCCCTTTACCCAATTTCTTCCCGACAGACAGAATCTGCACTGCAAAAAATTCATCGGGAAGGGGATTATGCTCCACAACAGGAGACACCTTTACAGGTGCTGCTTCCAATTCCGGTGCTGCCGCCCCCTCCACACTCTCCTTATACCCCTTGAAAGCATTGAAAAGTTTGCGCGCAAACTGCTCCTGACCGCTCTTTGATACCAGCACTGCACAATCCTTTGGATTTGAAATGAACCCTATCTCGGTAAGGACTGCAGGCATTGTAGTCTTCCACAGCACAAGCAGTCCACCCTGCTTCACGCCCCTGTTTACCACAATGGGACCTTTTGCAAACTGCTCCTGTACCCGGGCCGCATACTTGATGCTCTGTTCCTGATGCACATTCTGCAACAAAGAAAATATTATATATGACTCTGGAGAGTCCGGATTGAAGCCCTCATATTTTGTCTGATAATCATCCTCAATTACAATAACAGAGTTCTCAGTCTTGCACACCTCAAAATTATCATTGCTCTTGTGGGCTCCCATCACAAATGTCTCCGTACCGCGCGCCTGGGTAGCCTTGGCTGAATTCACATGAATGGAAATGAACAGGTCCGCCTTGTTCCTGTTTGCAATCTCCGCCCTTTGGGAGAGTTCAACATATTTGTCGGTACTCCTGGTATATACCACCTTCACCCCCGGATATGCAGCCTTTATCATATTACCCAGCTTGAGTGCCACAGAAAGGGTAATGTTCTTCTCATAATGCTTCCTGTTCAAGCTTATGGCCCCGGGATCCTTTCCGCCGTGTCCGGGATCTATGACCACCGTTTTAATGCGCATGGCATCCCCTGCCACCTGTGCTCCGGAGCACAATGGGAAGAGCACAAGCAACAGTGCACATATAATAATATTTGGCAGTTTGGGTTTATGTGGCATATTAGTTGCAAAAAAAGTGTTATTTTTGCGTTTTGCAAAAGTACAAAAAAAATATCCAATAATAGATGCATCTGAAATTGGTACGCAATATAAAATACATCATGGCAATGGCAGTTGCGCTGCTCCTTCTCCCCGCGGAAGGAAAATGTGACGCATATGCATATCTCGACACCTTAAAAACCCGTATCCACACCCTCAACAAGCCTGTTGCGGATACAGTTAAAATGGTTCAGGATACGCTCGTTGCTGCAGCGGACACAACCACAGCCGATACTCTTGTAAACAACAGTTCCATCCAGGAACCTATATTCTCGGGAGGAAGGGATTCTATTGTAAAGGACTTTGACGTTGACGGCAGAAAAATGATATACTACTATGGAGATGTAAAAGTAACCTACGGAGACCTTGAACTCTCTTCTGAATATATGGCGTTTGACGTTGATTCCAAAACGGTTTTTGCAAAAGGACTTCCAGATACGAGCGGCACAATAATAGGTCAGCCGAAGATGAAGCAAGGTGAGAAGACATATGAAATGGAGAGTGTCTACTACAACTTCAACACTGAGAAAGCAAAAATCAAGAATATGATTACCCAGGAGGCTGAGGGCTTTCTGCACGGTAAATATATAAAGAAAATGCCGGACAACTCCATAAATATAGCAAAAGGAAAATACACCACCTGCGACCACGAACATCCCCATTTCTACCTGCAGATGACAACTGCAAAAGTAATACAGGATGAAAATGGCGGACAGAAGACAGTTTTCGGTCCTGCATATGTAGTACTTGAAGATGTACCTACCCCATTCGCACTTCCTTTTGGCTTTGTACCCAAATTCGGCGGAAGGTCAAGCGGTCTGCTTATGCCTACATACGGAGAAGAGGCTGCGAGGGGTTTCTTCATGAGGGGATTGGGGTACTACTTTGTATTCAGTGACCATTTTGATGTGGCAGCAACCGGTGATATATACACTATGGGGTCATGGGCCGGCCAGCTTAATGCACGCTACAACAAAAGGTACAAATATAACGGAACACTGAGCATTGCATACCAGAACGACCAGACAGGAGAAAAAGGTCAGCCCGATTTCTTCCAGACAAAGAACTTCTCAATGCAATGGAGCCACTCCATGGATTCCAAGGCCAGACCGGGAACATCATTCAGGGCATCAGTAAACTTCTCAAGCCCATCATACAACAAATACAATAACCAGACAGATATCCAGACTGCCCTGCAGAACCAGATCTCATCATCAATATCTTATGGCAAAAGCTGGGCAGGCACTCCGTTCAGTCTGAGCATAAACGCCCTTCACAGCCAGAACTCCAGAGACAGTTCATATGCTGTAACATTGCCTAACCTCACATTTACAGTAAACAGGATATACCCGTTCAGAAGGAAAGAGAGGGTTGGCAAGGAGAAATTCTATGAGTCATTTGCCTTCAACTACAACACCACCTTTGAAAACAAGATGAATTTCAGGGCAAGTGAGGTCAAGGAACCTGATTTCTTCAAGAAGATGAAGAACGGAATGAGACACAATTTCAACATCTCGCTCCCTTCTTTCACCATTGCCAAATATATACAGGGCTCTCCGAGCGTGAGCTATGGAATGAACTGGTACTTCTCAGACTGCGAGAAAGTTTTCAACGGAGAAACCCAAAGGGTTGAAACAATCTACTCCGACCCTTTCAGCACCTTTGGAATTACCCAGAACTTCTCTGCAGGTCTATCATTGAGCACCCGCCTGTATGGAAAATTTGTATTTGGCAAAGGGAAGAGAGTTGAAGCCATCAGGCATATGGTAACACCTTCCATCTCATTCAGTGCACAACCGGAAATGGGAACCTCGGCCAATGGATACACCCAATTGAGCTACGTAGATATAAACGGCATACAGCATACCGTAACCTACAACAAATATGAAGGCCAGACAAACTCTCCTCCAGGCAGAGGCAAAAACGCCTCAATGAGTTTCTCTTTGGGCAATAATGTTGAAGCCAAGATTAGGGACCGCAATGACACTACCGGCACAGGGGTAAAGAAGATAAAAATAATAGACCAGCTCTCGTTTGGTGGTTCATACAACTTCCTTGCAGACTCATTGAACCTTTCCAATATCTCTGCAAATATGAACACCACAATTTTCGGGAAACTGGGATTGAATGTGAATGCTACATTTGACCCTTATGCCATAGACAGCCACGGAAAGAAAATAAACACACTTAACATTGTACAGGAAGGGGGATTCAAACTGGCCCGCCTTACCAATGCAAGTGCATCTTTCTCTTACTCGTTCTCCGGCGAAGGTGCGGGCAGGCTGGGTTCAAACTACAAAGATCCGAATGCTGTAACCTCACAAAAGAGTTCATATCCGAGAATATACCACAATCCGGTTACAGGTGAATACATTCCGGGCGGATGGGTATACTACATGAATCCAAAGGTACCTTGGTCTGTAAACATGAACTACAGCTACAGTTACAGCCGCAGCTACCAGTATGCCAATGAAAGGCTGCTTACCAAACACAACCACATGATGACTGTGGGACTGTCGGGACAATTGAGGCTCACCGATGCATTGAACGTGAACCTGAACACAGGTCTGGATATGACAAAAATGAAGCTCTCAACAACACAGATGAGCGCCACTTATGATTTGCACTGCTTTGCCATCTCCGTATCGTGGGTTCCAAACGGACAATGGGAAAGCTGGAGTTTCAGGATAAACGCAAAGGCCTCTGCATTGGCAGACCTGCTGCAGTTCAAGAAAAATGCAAGTTACTGGGACAACAGATTCTAATATTAACATAATTGAGATATATAACTATGGAAAAGAAAATTGTAGCAAGTGCAAAAGCACCTAAAGCTGTTGGCACATACAGCCAGGCAGTAATAGCAGGAGACACCATCTATGTTTCAGGCCAGCTTCCAATTGACGCACAGACAGGCGAGTTTGTACCTGGCGGCATTGTAGAGCAGTTGCATCAGGTATTCAAAAACCTCCAGTATGTTCTTGAGGAGGGTGGATACTCATTTGCAGATGTAGTAAAAACAAATGTATATTTGTCTGATCTGGCAAATTTCGCAACTCTTAATGAGGTATACGCAATGTACTTCAAGGAGCCATATCCTGCACGCGTAGCATACCAGGTTGCAGCACTTCCTAAGGGAGCATTGGTAGAGATTGATGTAATCGCTGCCAAATAAGGATATTTCTTTTTTTAAAAAGAGCAAAAAGAAGGGTAAAAGTCAAACTTTTACCCTTTTTCTTTTGTTTGTAGGAAAATAGTTTTACCTTTGTGAGGCCTCAGGAGATCTGTCTGAGGCGCTCCCAATACAAAATCCCGTATATTCATATCCAATAAAAATATGTACGATATAATGGAATTGAGCAATAAAAGTTTGGAAGAACTTTATGTTATTGCTGAAAATTTGAACGTAAAAAAAGTAAAATCATTTACAAAGGATGAGCTTGTGTACAAGATCCTTGACGAACAGGCTATCCAAGGAGTGAATAAACCTATCCAGAAAAAACAGAGGAACAGGATAGTGAACCCAAGACTTGCAGTAAAGGTTGACGAGGCCAAACCTGCAAAAGAGGCTGCAAAAGAGGCTTCTGCCCCTGCAGAAACTCCTGCTGAGACTTCTGCTGAGAAAGCAAAACCTGAACAGGCTGCACAGCAGAAAGGTAAAGGAAAACGCCCAAGACAAAGGGTTGAGCACACAAATGCTCCAGTAGAGAAAACCCCTGCCCAACCTGCAGCAGAGCAAACTGATGCAAAACAACCTGCACCGGAACAGCCGGCTCAGGAAAAACCTATGCAGAAGAATCCTGTACAGGAGAAACCGGCAGAGGCAAAAACTGAAGAAAATGCAACTGCTGCTCCAGAAAAAGGGGCCAAAATGAGAGGAAGGAAAAAGGGGAACCATAAAACTGCAGCTGAACCTGTCGCAGCAGCAGAGGAGGCAACTCCAGCTGAAACAGCAGAAATGCCTGTACAGGAAACAAAATCCGGGACAGAGGCCCACACCCCTGAGCAGGAAAACAAGGAAAATGCTGAGAACCATGACAATAACCACAACAAAAAACCTCAGCAGCCAAAAATTGAGTTTGAAGGAATTGTAGAGGCAAGCGGTGTACTTGAAATAATGCCGGACGGCTACGGATTCCTCAGATCATCTGACTACAACTACCTCAACTCACCTGATGACATCTACGTATCACAGTCACAGATAAAACTCTTTGGCCTCAAGACCGGAGATACCCTGTTTGGAGAGATAAGGCCACCAAGGGAGGGAGACAAATACTTCCCTCTTGTAAAGGTAAACCAGATAAACGGCAGAAGCCCTGAATACATAAGGGACCGCGTACCGTTTGATTTCCTTACCCCACTCTTCCCCGACGAGAAATTCGAACTTCTTGCAAACGGCCACAACAACCTCTCTTGCCGCATAGTTGACATGTTCACCCCTATAGGCAAAGGACAGCGCGGACTTATAGTAGCACAGCCAAAAACCGGTAAGACCATGCTGTTGAAGGAGATTGCCAATGCAATTGCAGACAACCACCCTGAGGTATACATGATTGTTCTCCTTATTGACGAGCGTCCTGAGGAGGTAACCGACATGGCCCGCAGCGTAAAGGCAGAGGTAATTGCCTCCACATTTGACGAGCCTGCAGAGAGACACGTAAAAGTTGCCAACATTGTACTTGAAAAGGCAAAAAGGCTTGTAGAGTGCGGACACGATGTAGTAATCCTTTTGGATTCGATCACCCGCCTTGCAAGGGCCTTCAACACCGTACAGCCTGCATCCGGCAAAGTATTGAGCGGTGGTGTTGATGCAAATGCCCTCCACAAACCAAAACGTTTCTTTGGAGCAGCCCGTAACGTGGAAAACGGCGGTTCGCTCACCATCCTTGCAACAGCCCTTACAGAAACCGGCTCTAAAATGGATGAGGTTATCTTTGAGGAGTTCAAGGGAACCGGCAACATGGAGCTTCAGTTGGACCGCAAACTTGCCAACAAACGCATATTCCCTGCTGTTGACGTAACCTTGAGCTCAACCAGACGTGACGACCTTCTATACAAACCGGAAGACACCAACCGCATCTGGATCCTCAGGAACCACCTTGCAGACATGACCAGCATAGAGGCAATGGAATTCATGAAGGAACGCCTTCAGGGAACAGCCAGCAACGAAGAGTTCTTCAAATCAATGAACGGATAAGTTCCAACATATACACAAATAAAAAGGGCACCACATGGTGCCCTTAATCATTTTTACCTGTCGGGAAGAGATTATTTCAACTTTGCCACTACTGTCTCGCAAGCCCTGGTCTTGTCCCCTATCTTAACATTGAGATCTGTTCCAAGAGGAAGGAAAAGGTCCATTCTGGAACCGAACTTTATAAAGCCTACCTGCGAACACTGCTCAGCTTTCTGCCCTGCCTCTGCGTAGCAGACAATTCTTCTTGCAATGTAGCCTGCAATCTGTCTGAAAAGGATTCTGGTTCCTGAAGCTGTCTCAACGGCAATACTTGTACGCTCATTAAGTTCAGAAGCCTTGGGATATGCTGCAACAATGTATGCACCCTGGTGATGCTTGCTGTATAGAATCTTTCCGCTTACAGGATAGTAGTTCACATGCACATTGAACACGCTCATGAAGATGGAAACCTGCAGGCACTTCTCCTTGAGATACTCGTTCTCCTCCACCTCCTGGATGAGGACAACCTTACCGTCACACGGAGCAACTACAAGATCCTTGTCTACAACCAATGTCCTTTTGGGAACCCTGAAAAAACGCACTACAAGTGCAAATATTACCAATGCCACTCCCGACAATATTTGGGTGAACAGACCCCATCCAAGCAGGTAATAGCATCCAAGGACAACTGCAGCTGCAATGATGAACGCTACTGCAATGATGTTGTAACCTTCTTTGTGAACTTTCATAAACAGATATATAGGTTAAGTTTTATTTAGGCTGCAAAGAATATTATGTAGATGATGGCTACCGGGAAAGCGAGCAAAGCTCCGTCAAACCTGTCAAGCATACCACCGTGTCCCGGCATAATCTTTCCTGAGTCCTTAACTCCAAAATTACGCTTTAATTGCGACTCTACCAAATCTCCCAACACGCCAAAGATACAAATAATAACTCCAACAACAATAGCATCTGCCAAAGAAAGCTCCAACAGGCCTGTTGCCCTGAGTATTACGGCTCCTGCAACAGAGCAGGCCAAGCCTCCGAAAAAGCCTTCCCAGCTCTTTTTGGGCGATATTGAAGGGAAAAGCCTGTGTCCGAACATCTGCCCGAGGGTTGAACCAAGAAGATATGCCCCCACATCTGTACACCAAAGCATTACCATCATGCTCAGGAGAATATTTCCGTTGTACACGCCGCTCTTGTCGTACAGTACAAGCGACATCAGAGAGAAAGGAAGCGCCACATAAACCAACGCTCCCAAAGTGAAAGGATAAGCCTCATATCCGTTGGCAACCCTTACAGCCGTACCGTTTTCCTCTTTTGTCTGATGCACATTGTAACCCTTCACATACAAATTTGAAATGAATATTCCCAAAACCGGCAATATTGCAAAAAGGATGTACAAAGGATCATATCCATATGCCACTACAAGAAACACATTTACAAAAAGGATTATTGCCGCAGCAATTGTCAATGCCCTTGCAATGACATTCTCCTTTTTCTTCCCTATAGTGATATTCAGATACTCACTCACTGCAGCTGTCATTATGATACCGAAAACAACAGCAAAGGCGACAGGTCCATACAGGATGGAACCTATCACCAATATTGTAAACGCAAGGCCGCTTATGGTCCTTATTATAAAGTTTTTCATCTATCTGTCAGATCAATTTTTCTCGTCTTATGCAACAGTTTCCGGTTTCTGCTCCTCGCCGTCCTTTGGCTTTCTTGGGCCAAAGATATTCTCCATATCCTCGGTAAAGATTACTTCCCTCTCCAAAAGAAGGTTGGCAAGTTTGGTAAGCCCCTCCATGTTGGCCTCCAGAACCTCATGCGCCTTTTTGTGAGCTGCATCAATAAGCTCCTTAGCCTCCTTATCTATAAGCTCAGCAGTCTTCTCGCTGTATGGTTTGCTGAAACCATAGCCGTCCTGTGAATCATAGAATGAAAGGTGTCCCACCTTATCGCTCATACCAAAATAGCTTACCATTGCGTACGCCTGTTTGGTAATCTTCTCAAGGTCTGAAAGTGCTCCGGTAGAGATCTTACCGTTTACGATTTCCTCTGCAACACGGCCGCCTATTGTTGCAGCCATCTCCTCCATCATCTGCTCACGGGTAGTGATCTGCCTCTCCTCAGGAAGATACCATGCTGCACCAAGGGCCTTGCCTCTCGGGATGATTGTCACCTTCAAAAGAGGGTTGGCATTAGGAAGGAGCCAGCTTACTGTAGCATGACCCGCCTCGTGGAATGCAATTGTCCTCTTCTCTGCAGGAGGGATAATCTTGCTCCTCTTCTCCAGGCCGCCAACTATACGGTCTATTGCATCGAGGAAATCCTGTTTCTCAACATACTTCTTGTTCTTCCTTGCCGCAATAAGGGCTGCCTCATTACAGACATTTGCAATGTCCGCACCTGAGAACCCAGGGGTCTGCTTTGAAAGGAATGATGTATCAAGATCCGGCTCAAGTTTCAATTTTGCCAGATGAACCTTGAATATCTCCTCCCTCTCCTTAAGTTCAGGAAGATCCACATATATCTGGCGGTCGAACCTGCCGGCCCTCATAAGAGCCTTGTCAAGGATATCTGCACGGTTAGTGGCAGCCAGGATAATTACACCGCTGTTTGTACCAAAACCGTCCATCTCAGTAAGCAGCTGGTTAAGGGTATTCTCACGCTCATCATTTGACGAAAATCCTGTATTCTTGCCTCTGGCCCTGCCTACAGCATCAATCTCA
>JAEIGA010011742.1_pt1 | contig 13288 bp, 11 predicted proteins | sample 9270691 | NCBI WGS metagenome assembly JAEIGA01 (sample SAMN17057246, study PRJNA624740) | gut metagenome | biome: biome; isolation source: fecal sample | host: Bos grunniens | place: China: Xizang | collected 2019
ATAATTTTGATTTTTGTTTGCAAAGTTTCTGCCAATTTTTGCGAAAAAAATAAAATTTCAAGTTGAAAGGACTTTCCAACTTTAGTTTCTGGTAAAATACAAATTACTTCAATTTCTTCTATTGAATTAATTTTCTTCCAATAAGAAATGCAATGTTCAATTTCAGATAGAGCTTGTTTCACCTTTTCAGAATCATTCGCAAAATCTGAATCAATTCTGTCCACAATGATTTTTAGTTTGCTATCAGTTATTCCAAGATTAATTTTTTCTTCAAGAGAATATTTATCTGATTTTATAATTTTATCTATTTTATTTTGAATCAAATAATGAAATACTCTAGAACCAAAAACCCTTCCTACAAGCAAAGGGATTGGTCCACAAAATAAACCTACTGCACAAGGTATTGGTTGAACAGCTGCTCCAAGAGCCCAAAGTTTTCTAATCATTGATTTCCTCCTCAAGATTTCATTATGATTTAATATTACCACATCCACAATGACAAGAAATGTCGTTAATTCTTACATTTCACAATTTTATTTTTTTCATACCACCAATTATCTGTAAATTGATTTATAACTTCTTGATTTCCGTCAGATTTTCTTCCAACCAAAAGACTAAAGAATCTTGTATCACGTTTTTTTTGATTCGTAATCTTTTGTAAAAAATCATTTGAAAAATCTCCAACATAAAAATCTGAAATAACTAGAACATCCGCTTTTTTAAAAGATTTGTTTTCTAAGATTTCTAAAGCGTGATTCAAACATGGTTCAAAATCAGTTCCTCCATGAAATGAATTTCCTAAAAAATCTATAAATTTATTTAACACACCTTTATCGCCAATATTTGTTAAATCCAAACATTCTATAGAAATTGAAAAACTGATAATATAACAACTTCTTTTTTCTTTAATGCACTCCAGTAAAATAAAAAGACTTAGAGATTTTGCAATATCTTCAGGTTCGCCATTCATGCTGCCACTTGTATCAATGCAAATTATGGCAGGCCCTTTTTCTTGTTTTTCTCCAGTTGCTTTTTTTCCATAAGAAAATGACATCAATTTTTTTTCTGCAAACTTTTTATAAAACAAAAGTTCCGTTTCTTCATTCATCAAAAGAGCCAATTCCGAAGGAAAAATCCTGTTTACATCATTTGAAAATTCTAAGCCAATTATGTTTCCTCTGTAAGTTCTCTGTTTTTTTGCCGATTTTTGCTCTTTTGTTTCCCCATGTTTCCCAATTTCTTTTGCAAGTTCTTTTATTCCATCAATTTTTTCACTTTGTTTAAAATATGTTGCAATAAAATTTGTATCTGCGCCACCAGGATTATTTCCATCACAAGGAATTCCTAACAAGGAAAAAACATTTTCAAGTTCTTGCAATTCTTTTAATTCCTTTTTTATTGCATTTGCAAAATTCTGCATTTCTTCATTTAGTGCTTTTTCTAAGGTTGAAGAAGAAAAAAATTTATTTTCTTTCATTGATAAAAAATCTTTTCCAAGGTTTTTAATTTTATTTTTGAAGCTTCTTTTTATTTGATTTTCTGAAGTTATTTCATCTAATTCCTTCTCTGAAAAAATAGAATAAATTTTTTCACATAATTTCTGAAATTCTTTTGGATATTTCATTTTATATTCGTTTGGAATTGTTTCATCAAAAAAATCTTCTACATAATCATTAAAATCTTCAATTAGATTTTCCTGTTTTGATTTTTCAGTTCTTAAAAGATTTTTTTCTAAACAAGATTTTAGTTCTGAAATATCCTCATTTGAAAAGTTTCTTGATTTTTCGAATTTTGTTTTTAATTCACTTGGTAAAGAATTAATTTTTAAAAGATGAAAAAAAATCTGAAGTAAATCTATTTTCTTTTTTGAGTTTTCTAATGATTTTAAATATTCAAATAATGCTTTTTCTCGTCGCCGTGAGAGGTGATTATCAGAATACATTTTTTTTGCCTCTAACTATTCTGCAAGAAACTCTATCTGATATATCATCAAGGTATCCTTTGTTATGCTCTTGCACTAATAAAGTTTCTTTATCTAGTAGCAGGTTCAAACTATTTAATTCTTTCATATTAGAAGACTTCATATAATAAAAGAAACCTTGCCCTCTTTTAAATATATGACTGTGCCCATTCCACAGAACACATTCTTTTTCCGTCTCATCACTTTCTATATTTTTAAAACGCTCATCAAAAGTAGGAACTCTGTAACCGTTGGCATTCCAATTAACACTTATTTCGTTATAAGTTGAAATAAAATTAGATAAATCTTCGCTACTAAAAGGTCTTCCATTCATTAAATATACAGGCTCTAAATTATCTTCTATGCTCATTTCGTTACATTTAATAAGAACTTCATACAAACTTGTATTAACAAAATAACAATCTTTGGAAATTATCTTACTTCCAATATTTATTCCTTCCACAATTTGAGAATCTTTTTCAATACGCAAAGGTCGAATATCATGATGATTACTTTCAATTTTTAATTGATTATTTATAACTTTACTATTTTTCAAGGTGTCAATGGCTTTTTCAAATCTTTCTTCAACAGAAGATTTTTGTTTTTGAATAATCTTTAAAAATTGATTTTGCTTAAAAATATTTTCTTTTGCATCTTCTTCTGCAAGATTAATTTTTTTATCAAAATTTTGTTTTTCTAAAGTTGCCTCATCAATTATTTTTTTACGAATATTTTCAGAAGAAAAACGACTTGTCTCCATTTCATTAAAAAGTTTTTCTAAAACTTCGCTATAACTTTTTACAGTTTTTTCTATAACATTTTTTACAATTTTTTTTCCTTCTTCATATTGATTTTCTGTGCTCCAAATGCAATAAGGCACAATTTCAAAGTCAGAAAGATTTATTTCTTTTCTATCATTCAAAAATGCAGACATTTTCAAAAGTCCAACTATTTTTTTCCAGCGACGATCAGAAACTAAAAAAGCTTCCTCATCTTCTTTTAATGATTTATTATAATTTTTAATTTCTTGCCGAATATTTCTAATAATTTCAAACAATTTTTCAGGAAACTCAACTTCTTCTGCTTTTTCTTGTAAAAGTTTTAACTTACTTCCGTCAATCTTATTTGCAATTTTTGTGTTTGTATCTTTTTTTGAAGTTATCATTTTAAAAAAAGTTGAATCTGATGAAATTGGCTCTTCTATAATGCGAACTAAAAATCGATCAAAAATTGCTTCTAAGCCTTCGTTTTTTGCAGGAAGTTCATTGGAAGCAGCCACAAATCCTTGCAATGGAACTTTTTGAGATTCAAATCCATTTTGAAACTTCTTTTCATTCAAAATCGTTAGCAAAGAATTTTGAATTGCTGGACTTGCTTTCCAAATTTCATCTAAAAATGCAAATTGTGCTTTGGGAAGATAATTATCTGTAATTCTTTTATATTCATCGTTTTTCAAAGCTTGTAAAGAAACTGGTCCAAAAATCTCATCTGGAGTAGAAAATTGACTCATTAAATATTCAAAATATTTTACACATCCAGCATTTTCAGGTTTTGTTGTGTCTAAATCTTCAAATCCTTCGGAAATACGATGGGCAATCAAACTTTTTGCTGTTCCTGGCTCTCCAAGCAAAAATGCAGATTCCCCTGCCAAAACCGCAAGTAAAATCAATTTTATAGAATTTTCTTTGTTATAAAGATTTTGATTTAAGTCTTTGAGCAAAGCTGATAGTTTGGGCTGAAGTTTTGTACCCTTCACTTCCTTTTTTACTTCCAAAGATGGCAAATCAAATAATTCATTCATAATACCTCCTGATTCACATTAAGTGTAATACAGGAGGCACGACAAGAAATGTCGCTGCATAAAAAAAAAGATAGAACTCTTATTGAATTCTATCTTCTTATAAAATACGATGAATGATTTTATTCAACAGTCTTAAGATTTCCCCTTCTCAAACCTGTCCATCTCCTCATGAATTTCCTTTGTAGTAAATGCCAAACACTTTTCCTTCAAAAAATCAGGCACTCCATAAAACGCTTCTGCCATTCCACCTGCAATACAAGTCAAAGTGTCGCAATCCCCACCAAGACTAACTGCGGTACGAATTACATCTTCAAAATCAGTTCCTTCTAAAAATGCGGTGATTGCTTGAGGCACAGTTCCCTGGCAACTTACATCAAAATGATATTCTGGCCGAATTTCATCACAAGTTTTGCTCAAATCATAGCCAATCTCTTTTTCTACATAAGTTTTTATTTCTTCTTTTGAAATTCCCTTTCGAGCCATCCAAATTACACTTGCCACAGCTTCGGCTCCCTTCACGCCCTCTGGATGATTATGTGTAACTTCCGCAGACCATCTTGCAACTTCCCGGGTTCTTTCCAATGAATCAAAAAACCAGCCCACAGAAGGAACACGCATTGCGCTTCCATTTCCCCAACTGTTGTAAGGCTCATAAGATTTCACAATTAACCAACGAATAAAAGTTCCACCATATCCTGCATTTGGGTAAAGATTTCCCCATTTGTGCATAGCTTCAATCATTGATTGTTTCATAGTTTTTTCATCTGCGTCAAATCCCGCTGTCAAAACGCCATCACAAATTGCAATTGTCATTACTGTATCGTCTGTAAATTGTGGATGCTTTGTGAAAAGTGAAAAATCCTTCGTTTTAATGTTATTTGGCCCAAACTCATAAGGATGCCCAATAATATCACCTAAAATTGCTCCGTACATTTTTTCCTCCTTATTTATTGATATTAAACGCAACATTCATTTCGTATATTTTAGCAACAACATTTTGAAAATTGCTAAAAATCGCAATGCCTGATTCTGGGTTTGAATAAACCATATTCAACAAGGTTGCTAAATCATCACCTAAAAGATTTGAAATCAAATAATAAATTACTTCATCTATTTCTTTACTTGATTTCACATTAATTATTATTTCTGATTTATCATCCGCTACTTTTTGAATTATTTTTTCTGCTTGAATTTTCAATTCCTCTGATTTTTGGAAATCTGGAAAAAATTCTTCGCTATTTTTGTATTTTTTTACAACATAATCAACAAACTCCACAATCCTGCTTTTAATTAAAATCATAATCTACTGTGCTCCTGTTTCTAAAAAGAATTTAACATAAAAACAACGACAAGAAATGTCGGAGAGGATAAGATTTTTTATTTTCTATCGATTTTTAATTTATGCTAATTTAATAAATTCCACCCAAAACCCGTTTCCCATTTTCAAAAATCACTTTTTCAAGTTCTCCCACAGGCATTTCCAAGATTTTTGCAATATCACCGTAAATTTTTTCTATTAGATTGATGCTTGTGTCATTTCCACCCAGCCAAGGTTCCGCAGTTGAATTGTCGGTTTCGGCTAATATCAAGTTTTTGGGAGTGATTTTTAGCAAATGTTGCAAATAAGGATTTCTACAAGTTTCACAACCGAAAGTCTGCAAATATCCCCGTTGCAAAAAAAGTTGGTAAACATCCTCAGGACCATTGAACCAATGAATTATAGGTTTTGCCTTTGGATAATCTTCCAAAATCTGTACAATTTCTTTTTCAGCATCTTTCGTGTGAATTACGCAATATTTTTCAGTTTCGTTACAATGAGATAAAATGTATCTAAAAACTTTTTCTTGAGCAGTTTTACTAACATCTTTTGCCCAATAAAAATCCATCCCGATTTCCCCAATAATTTTTGACTGATTCAAAGCATCATCAAGTTTTTCAAGGTGATATTCATACTTTTCTGCATTTTCTGGGTGAACTCCAAAAGTAGAAACAACTTTTAGCTTATCCACATTACAGTTTTTGGCAATTTCCTTGTTTTTTTCAAAGGATTCTAAATCCACAGAAGACGCCACAATCATTCCAGAAAAATTTGCAATTTCCTTGTAAAGTTGATTTTTATCCTCGTACCAATCTAAATGAGTGTGAAAATCAATTTTCATAAAAATCCCTTTTCAAAAATAATTTTATTCACATCAAAATTTTAACAGAAAATAGCCAAATTTTTCTAGTAAATTAGACCAATAACTTCAACATAGAATCCCAGTTGTCATTCAACCTATAATTAAAAAAAATTTACGCACGAGGAATTAGGATTTCAGGGAAAGAACTAATATTCAAAACTTCGATGCTATTTTTATCTACATCAACTGCTTGCTTACGATAGATAAAATCTGGCCAGTTAATCGTTTTAAATCTTTACATTGAACCAAATGAGGATAAATCTCTTTTAAATCATTGTAAGTAGAATCATCTTCATCATCACAGCCATTATCTAACGCTACAGCAATAATATTTGTACCTCTGTTGATTATTTTTTTTGCAGCATTTGCTGTATCTTTATTTGCAACAGCACCATAATATTCATCATATTGATGAGCAGGTTGACCGTCAGACAAAACTAAAATCAGTTTGTTGTCGCAAAAAGTTTTTTGATTTATATATTTTTCTGCCCAATACAAAGCAAGTCCGTCACGATTATCGCCTTCGCCATCAAGTTGCATGATATTGTATTTTTCTTCGTCTTTTGCATTAAAATCAACAAGGATATTTACATCAATTTCTGGCTCGGTGAATTTTCCGCGATGCTCAACGATTGCATGTTCAATTCCTTGCTTTTTCAAAACTTCATGCAAAATAACGCTAGAAATCATAGCCGAATCTCTGCGCTCGCCCCACATAGAGCCACTTCCGTCAATTAACAAAAGAACAGACATATCAGGAATTTCGTTGCCTCGTTGATTTCTAAACCAAATTCTCCGTTTTACATCGCCCATTCGCTTTGAATCAATGCCACTTCCAAACTGAAATCGATTTTCTTTTGTGGGAACTTGCGATTTCAATAATTGCAAAAATCTAGAATTATAAGAATTGATATTCAACTGATATTGGCTGTAAATATTTTTATATGCAGTTTTCAAATTCAAATTGATTTTAGGATGATTTTCGTTAATTTTTATATTTTTATGAACAGGCGTTGCTCCCACGCTATTTCCAGAATGTTCAACTTTGAATCCAGAATAAGAAACGATGTCGTCTGAAGTTTTTTCGTCGATTTCAAAATCTTTTGCAGAAGCAATTAAAATCGGAACATCTGTGTCTAAATTGACTTTTTTTGTGCCATCAAGATTTGAAAAAATTCTTGTTTTCACAGATTGCTCTCTTCCTTTTCTTGTTTTGGCACTAATTGAATTATTATTTTCTCCGTGAGAAGATTTCCCGCCAATAACATCAGGAAGAAGATTTTTATCCAACTCGCCTTCTTCATCAGCTGGAATAAGAGGCTTTATTATTTCATAAATTTTTTTGCAATATTCATATCGTTTGTCTGGACTTTCTTGAATTGAACCGTCTAAAAAAAGTTGCTTTGTTTTTTCAACATATTCTGCAATTTCTTCTTTTAGAGGTTCATTTTCAAACATTGGATACAAAAGAAATCCTGCCATATAATTTAAATAATCAATTAAAATCTGCACTTTTTTTTGAAGTTCTACAAAATGAAGATATTTTTCCAAAAGTTGTTTTTCTTCGGAAGTTAATTCAGTTTTTTTGTCGGAGTTTTCATTTGTTTTTTCTTCTTCTTGGAAAGGATTAAAATCTTTTATTTCTTCTGGCTTAATGATTTTAAACTTGTCTTCTGCGGTGCTTTTAATTTCTTTTTTTGCAAAACTTGGCGCAACTCGATTGAACATCAAATAAATTGCAATATTATCATAACAAGTTGCTCCAACTGCTTCGATGTAAGCATCTTCAATAATATTAGAAATATTTGAAATTACTTTACGACCGTTTTTAAATTTGGAAAAATCAGAATCGCTAAATTCGTTTCCTGGAAAATTTGTATAAATAAGATGAAGGCTCTCATGCAAAGTTAATCCACGAGTTACCATTTTCAAAGCCTTCCAGGGAGATTCCGAAACAAGATTTGGCCAGCCAAGAAATTCCTCTGTTTTTTTAAGACATTCTTCGTCTGCAAAAATTCCACAAAAAGCTGGATCCACAATAATGTTTTTTCCGTCTGTGTACGCTTTATCTTCGTTGATAAAAAACAATCTTGTTTCTTCAGTTTCTGAAAAAGTACGCGCAAAAGATTCTTCTATCAAACGATTTCTTTCACATTGAAATTTATCGAGAATTGTTTTAAACAAATTTCCGTAGCCATCATCTTCAAACTGAATCATTGAAATTTAACTCCATTTGTAAATCATTAAAATTCCACGAATTGTTTGTTCCAAAATTCTGTCGCATTTAGCAATCGGAATAATTGATTTTTCTGCAGCAGTCATATAGTCTTCATATTTTGCAAGCCGAGCCCAGTTTTCAAGGTTACGAGGTGAAATTACAACATCCAATTCTTCGGCTTCTATCTTTCGTTGAATTTTGTGATAAACGCTAATTATCTTTTTTACAACAGGCTTACATTCTGGAATGCGAGCCAAAAGCATTTTTTCGATTGATTCATCGCTTAAAGCGGCAACTTCGATTACAGCGTTAAATCGGTTAAACAATGCTTGGTTCAATTCTTTTGTTCCAAAATAACCTAAATTCATTGTGGCAAAAAAGCGAAAATTTTTATGGCGTTTTACAACTTCGCCATTATCAAGCCGAACAAATCCGTTATCATCAAGTAAGGAATTTAAAAACGCTAAATACTGAGGTTTTGCAAAATTGATTTCTTCAAAAACAACTGCACCACCATCTCGAATTGCCTTTGTAACATAACTTTCTTTGAAAATAATTTTATCATCCTGGGGAATGAATTTTCCAAGGACAAATTCATCAAGATTTTCTGTACAGTTGATTGTTTCCATAAGTGGAAGTCCAGTTGCTTGGCAAACAAGTTTACAACTGATTGTTTTTCCAGTTCCTGCTGGTCCATGAAAAAGTGTTGATAAAACATCGCCACCAGAAATTGCATTACAAACAGAACAAAGTTTATTTGGCAAAACAAATTCTTCTGACAAATTCGGAATATTAGATTTTTGTTCTTCCGAAAATTCTGCTTCTGAAAATCGATTTACTTTGATTTCATCATTTTTTGACAAAGTATTTTTATTTTCAGAAATAATTTTATAAATATTCGAAAATCGTCTATATTTTTCTTTGTTAAATTTCGGAACTTCTTCATACATCAAAATATATTCATCATCTTTATGAGCTTGATAAAAATCTTCACACAAATTAACAAAAGTATCAGGTTCTGGATTTTCAACAAATTTTTCCATTATGATACTGAACTGACTATTTTTTTCCATTTCGCGAGCAAGAAGAACGCAAAAAGTAGGAAGTAATTTATACAAAGGATGCAGATGATCCATATTTCCTTCTATCAAATTTCCGTCTTTATCGTAAGCACCAATTTGGATTATTTCAGAGATTAAACGCGCCTTGTAAGAAAAAATCTCTGGTTCTACAACTTTGTTTTCTCTATAATCTTCTGGAATATCAATTTCAAAAAAATATTCGTCTTTATTGATTTTGTACCAATAATCACCCAAAGGATTTTCGGTATTGAGTTTTAAGATAGAAGAAATCATACTGCTAAAAAGAATTACAGCTTCGCCGATTGGCTGGCACAAAGTTGTAGTTCCTTTGAACGACTGATTATCTGGATGAACATAGTATTGAGTTCCATCGCTTAAATGCTTAAATCCAAATCCCTTGTAAATAACTTTTGAATTATACCTTACTACTTTGTATGCAATTTTAAACAAATTCATTTAGTTTTCTCCTTCTTCTTCGGAATCTGGATTATCTCCGTAGTTTAGTGCAAAAGAATCTTCGGTTAAATCGTCGCCTTCAAGAAAATAAAGACTATATTTCGATGTTACAAATTCAATGCGCCCATCTTCTGTAAAGCCAAAAGAGTCCAACAATACAGATGAATCTGTATCAAAATCTTCTTCACCATAGTCAAATTCATATACTTCATAAAATTCATCATCAAGCTCAATTTCATCATCTTCATAATCAATTTCATCTTCGCCGTCATCCATAGAATAAACTCTTATTGAAAACTCATCTTGATTATCTTCAAAATCTTCTCGGCCTGTTGTAAAACCTTCTGCAGTACGAGCCTCACTATTTGGGTCAAAAGCATCTCGCCTAGAAGGGACAATTTCAACACCTTCTTGATTTAATATGGAATGTTCTGAATTTAGTGGATTAAAAAAATTTTTTTCTGCTTCCTCAAATAACAAATCTAAAGTTTCGTCTTTTATTCTAATAAATTCTGGCTGAACATTATATTTTTCATAAAATTTTTTTCCAGCTTCGATAATCTGATGCTGCCAATCTTTTAAACCATTAAACTTATAGATTTCTTCAAAAATTTCATCCTGCATATTTTTTCTCCTTTTACAACTTCTAAAAAGATTTTCGTTTTAGTAGCACCTTAAGATATTCTATCATAATAATCATACAAATCTACTTCCAACAAAGATTCTATGAGTTCAGATTTTAGTTCAGAGTCAAATTGACGAATAAAACGATACAATTCTCCAATAAGCTGTTTTTTTGTACTGTTTACTGCAACTATGGAAGGGCGTTTCGCTTCTGGACCTCTTATATATCTTAATGAAGCACTTGCTCTGTGTTCTGCATAATAAGTACCATAGGCGGAATTGAAAATTTCCATATCGCATGGACTTAAAAGCAAATTGAATGATTTATATTGATCGTTAAAATCTTCAAATAAAATGCCTTCTCCATTAGTATAAATTTCCGTATCAAAAAATTTTTCGATAAAAGAAAGAAGTTTTTGTAAAAACTCTTTTGTAATCTTCATTTCTACAGTGCGTTTTAATTTGTTACCAAAATAAATATTGATAACAGTTCGTCCTTCATTACCAGATTCTGTTTTAATAATCAAATTTTCAAGTTTTGGAGATTCTTCCATAAATTAATCCTCCCGATTTCTAAAAACTACAATATCATCAATTAGAACATTTAAAAGGTTTGAAATTATTCCTAAGTTATCAATCGTAGGAACAGATTTTCCTTCTAACCATTTATAAACTGCTTGCAAAGAGCCTAAACCACAAACTTGTTGCATTTGCGACGGAGTTATTTGTGATTTTTTCATCAGTTTTTTTATATTTTCAGCAGTGGATTTCATATCAATTATTGGATAAGTAAATTTTCCGTTTTCAAGAAGTGGAGAATATCCATTAAATAATTGATAAACATCTTCTTGATATTCTTCATTTTCTATTAAGAAAAGTTCGTATTTTTCAGTTTTGAAAATTGTTGCCTTTTTATCAGCGGAAGGACAAAATTCACAAATATATTTTTCTTCTTGAAGTTTTTTGATTTCAGAAAAAGTTAAATTTTCATAAAAGCTTTCATCATCATCCAATAAATTTGCTTCGATTGAAGATTCCCATTTATCAAAAGTATTTGGATTTGCAACAATGGCGTTTGGATATTCCCCGAATTTTGAATAAAACTTTTCACACTCTTTCATCACTTGATTTTCAAAATTTTCATCTTCCCTAAAAATTCGCATTGCAATAGAAGTAGGAGATTTTTTTAGAATTACATCTTTTTTTTCATCAAAATTTTTCATGGCAATACCTCCATTCTGCAGATTTTTTTATCAAATTTTCATCTCACTCTTTTAAAGTACCATAGAAAATTGATTAAATCATTCAACTTGTAGTTGAAAATTTCAATCTTTCCGCAACCAAGAAATATTATACCACACTAGGTGTCTCAAAAAATGACACACTTAAAACTTTTTTGTTTTAGACTGAAGATTTAGCGTATTGCGTTCCCAAAAAACGCCATCTGAATATCCTTGAATTGAAGAATCCGATTCTGCCATTTGCAACCGTTTTTCTGTCCAAAGGCAGTATTCTTCATTTTGCTCAATTCCACAAAAATTTCTGCCAAGTTTTTTTGCAACAACACTTGTAGTTCCACTTCCTAAAAATGGATCGAAAACAACATCACCTTTTTTAGAAGAAGCTAAAATCAATTTTGCGTAAAGTTTTTCTGGTTTTTGAGTTGGATGATCCGTATTTTCTGGCATGGACCAAAAGGGAATTGAAATATCGTCCCAAAAATTTGATGGATATGACACTCTAAAATTTCCGTCCTCGCTTTCATCCCAGTCTTTTGGTTTTCCATCAACTTTGTAAGGTGCAATCACTTTTCGTTTCATTTTTACAGCTTCAACATCAAAATAATAATCTTCTGGATTTTTTACTGCAAACCAAATATCTTCCATTCCGTTTTTCCAATTTGATTTTGCACCTCTGCCTTTTTCTCGTTGCCAAGTGATTCGATTCAAAATCGTAAGTTCTTTTTCGATTGCCCGTTGCAAAGAGGAAGTGCATTTCCAATCGCCACACATATAAAGACTTCCGTTTGGTTTCAATTTTTTGCAAACAAGAGGAAACCAAGTCGCTAGATATTCGTCAAAGGAATCATCACTTCGCTGAACAAATTTAAATCCATTAAAATTTTTTGAAAGATTATACGGCGGATCGATAATTATCAAATCTGCAAAATTATCAGGAAGAAAATTTAGCATTTCCAAAATATCGCCGTTCAAAGTTTTATTTATAAAATCAGTTTGAGAAGTTATCTTTTCTTTTGTTAAAAGTTTTTCTTTTAAGGTTTGAATTTCTTCTGGAACCAATGTGAGTGTTCTGTTATTTTTTGCTCGTTCTTTTTTTTCCATAAAAAAATTTTATCATAGATTTTGAAATTTTACAAATTATAAAACTCCCCTACCCTTCCGAATTTTGAGAGAAAGAAAAATATCTCAAAGCTAATAAATTTTTTTAAATTTTCTTCCACATTTGACAGTATAAATATAGGGACTTATTTCTATGTTTTACAGGCTTTCAGAGTTTTGAAAAAAAAGTTTTCTTTTGTAAAAATTTTTCATATTTTTATTGGTACTGTGTCAACTTTTGGGAGAAAACTTCTCTTATAAAGTATTATACATTATGGTTTCACTCCGTCGCATTATGATAGAGTGATTGATTTATATTTATTTAACATTTTTATAGGAGGTTTCCAGATGGAAGCAAGAACAGGTTATTTTAATTTTATGGGTCAAAAATGGACAGTAGAAACAAATGCAGATTTCAGTTTTCCAATTGCAGGCGTTACGGAATTTAATCCAAATGTTCCACACAGATTGGGATTTATAGTTGGAAGACCATCTCTTGATGAAAATGATAAAAAAGAAATCAAGAAAATTTTTGTTGGATTCTTAATTCAAAAAGTAGTTGAATCTAAGTTCGGAAAATATGTCCTAATCAATAAACAAGGCGAAAAAAGTACAGAAGGTGGTAAAA
>JAEIGA010011743.1_pt1 | contig 13288 bp, 18 predicted proteins | sample 9270691 | NCBI WGS metagenome assembly JAEIGA01 (sample SAMN17057246, study PRJNA624740) | gut metagenome | biome: biome; isolation source: fecal sample | host: Bos grunniens | place: China: Xizang | collected 2019
ACAACAAAACAGTTTGCAACCAATTACAAATCAGTTACAAACTGCATATTGCATATAAAAGCCAAATTCGTGAATATTGCCCGAGATTAAACGAACGAGAGGAGGGTAATATAACCACCCTCCTCCCGTAAACGTCGCTTAGAAACGATTCTGACGCGTCTCAGAGGGATAGTAGGAGAGCTTATAAAGGTTATAAGATTAGCTAATGATATTATTAAAACTTATGGGAAGTTATAAGTTTTTGTATAGGGAATTTGAAAAAAATGCTTGCAAATATCGCTTATATCGCTTATACTATATATGGATAGAAAATCCGAATAAATGAATGCAACAAAACAGGAGGGCACTACAATGAAAAAGTTAAATGTTTACAAGGTGTACGTTGAGGACCGCGAGGACGTCTACAAGATCCTCGTACCGGCTACGGACGCTAAGGACGCGGAGAGCTACGTAGAGGGTAACGGAGATATTATTAAGACCGTCAAGGCAGACCCCGAGAAAGACGTTACCGATATCTGCATCTCCGCTCTCGCTGATACCCTCAGCCGCGGAGGTTGGGGACAAGCTGAGATCGATGTTATTACTCGTACTCTTATCCGCGTCGGGCTCGGTCGTAACTAATTATATAAACGCTGTCCTACCGGCGAGACGGGGAGAAAGGGGACAATTATATGAATTATAGAATTGAGTTCAAGGGTGACGTTCGGGCTGATGCTCTTACTATTATAGAGATGGATCGACTTCACCTAAGTAGCAGGGATTTCCGAATTATCAAATCTAAGGCTTATCGTATGGCAATGGATATTACAGATGGCTTTTGCCGGGCTACTGTGTATCGTAACGGTAAGAGGTGTTTCCGGTATACCATAATTCTTGATGAGTTCCCGTTTCCACAAATCACGCAGATTTGGAGCGCGTGGCCCGGCGATAATTACCGGACCATGAGAAAAAATCACATTCAATCTACAAGATGTTATTAGAGGAGGTTTTACTCATGCTTGAAATCACCCTTAATGGTTATGAGGTAGGGCTCATAACGACCGCGTTATATCTTATGGAGAAGGATAGCGGAACCAATAAAGCCGGTGAGCTCCGCGAGCTCCGGGATAGCATTATTGATGCGTGGGTATTACAAAATCCCGAGAACGTAGATCTTCCCTGGTTAGGCGCGAGAAACCTGTTTCAATGACCCTGAGCCCGGGCGCCGGTCCCGTACCGGCGTCCCGCTGAGGGCCATTACTAAAGGAGGTGAATATATGGGTAGAAGTCTCAGCAGGGCAGAGCTCGACGAGAGAGCCGTAGGCCGTCTCTCTCAGTACGTCGGAGAGCTCCGTATCGTGGGCCGCAGTATCACTCAGCACCGGCCCCGTAAGGACGAGTTAGAGGACCCGGTTATCTACCGGGCGGGCGGGCCTATCAGCAGGCCCGCGCCCTCAGACGCTTTTTACTTGTCCGTGGTAGGTAAAACGGGCTACCGTATGTACGTCAAATTTGCAAAGGAGGCGTTTACTAATGGTTAAGCATAGGAGCCGCGCCCCGTTTACGCTCGGGCTCGATCCTGCGGCCTACAATCCTACCGGGCTCAAATCGTACTCTACCTCAGAGCTTAAGACGGAATACTCCCGTCTCCGCAGGGAGGCGGAGGACCGGCTTAGGAAGTTAGGCCGCTCCGAGTTTAGAGATAGCGAGGCTTACCGGCGTAACGTCGGGCAGTTTCCTACTCTTAAGGACCTCGGCAACGATCGGCGAGCTCTTGAGCGCAAACTTATTGACGCGCAACGCTTTATCATGGCAAAGACGAGCTCCGCCTCCGGTCAACGTGAAATTCGCCGCGAGAATATAAATACCCTAAAGGCTCACGGTTATACATGGGTAAATACCCGTAACTTTAAGGATTTTACGGAGTACATGGAGGAGCTACGCGCTAAGGGCGCTACCGAGGAGTTTTACAGGACGAGCGCAGACGCCGAGGAGATGCCCGACGGCGAGATTACTACGAGAGCCTCTAAGGCCTCTCGGGAGGCTCAACGTAGAGCCTTTGAGGCATGGCGGGCGGAAACGGGCCGCAAGTAATTAGTTGGGAGGACGTCAATCTTAAGGCCCTCTTGCATGACGTCCCGATAGCTAAGTTACCGGTGGGGAATAACGGGAGCCGCAAAAAGCGCGACGTGCTCGATCTATGCACCGCGTTCGATATTGAGACTACCCGGCTCCCCGAGATCGAGCAGGCATTTCCGTACCATTGGCAATTCCAGATTGAAGACGCTCCAACGATCGTAGGCCGCGAGCTATGGCAATACCGGCGCCTTATGGACGCATTAGCGGAGGAGGTAGAGAAAGACCAAACACTTATTATCTACGTGCATAACTTGAGCTATGAGTTTCACTTTCTCCGGGCCGTCTACCCGGATATTAAGCCCGAGGACGTCTTTAGCGTAAGGCCGCGTAAACCCGTCAAGGTAAAGCTCTACGACGGGCGTATAGAGCTCCGGTGTAGTTATATCCTTACTAACCTCAGCCTCGACGCGTGGACGCGCAAAATGGGCGTAGCTCATAGTAAGCTACAAGGTTTTGATTATGAGAAAATCCGTTACCCGTGGACGCCGCTAACTCCCGAGGAGCTCGCTTACTGCGTCCATGACGTAAAGGGCCTTGTAGAGGCTCTACGCAAGCAGTTAGAGGTCTACGGCGATAGCTTAGCTACTATTCCGCTAACCTCTACCGGTTACGTAAGACGTGACGTAAAGCGCGTTATGAGACAGTGGAGCTATAAAGCCTTGCAGGCCCTCCAACCGTCCGCGCCCGTCTATATCGCCCTCAGGGAGGCGTTCAGAGGCGGTAACACCCACGCTAACCGATACTATACCGGCGAGATTATTAAGGACGTAGGGAGTATGGACCGGTCAAGCTCTTATCCCGACGTGCTTTGTAACCGGCCTTTCCCTATGGGCAAGCTCCGAAAATCCTACCGGCTTACCGTCGGGTGGTTAAATTACCTACTTAAGAATAACCGGGCCGTATTGGTCCGCCTGCGAGTTACCGGGCTCAAGCTCCGAGACGTCTATAACCCCTGCCCTTATATCTCGTACTCAAAAATCAGAGGCGTCAAGCTAAAAGAATGCCTCACCGATAACGGGCGTATCTTAGAGGCGCCGGTTGCGGAAATGACGCTAACGGATTTAGACTATGAGATTATCAAAGAGGGCTATAAATGGGACAGTATAGAGATCCTCGATATGTGGGATACTCGCTATGCGGCCTTACCGGATATTCTGCGGGCTCTGATTATTAAGTATTATACCGATAAAACAGAGCTTAAAGGCGTAGCGGGACAAGAGCTATACTACGATAAAAGTAAGGCTCTGCTTAATTCCATTTACGGCCTGCAAGCTCAAGACCCATGTAAGGCGGATACCGTCTATAACCCGGAGCCCGACGACGAGCACGATATTTTTATAGTAGAGGAGGGAGATATAGAGGCTAAGTTATTGAAATCAAGGCGTCAACCGTATACCGGCTATCAGATAGGCGTTTGGGTATGCGCGTGGGCCCGTTGGGAGCTCCAGCAGGCCATAGACGCCGCGGGCGATAACTTTGTATACGCAGATACCGATAGCTGTAAATACTGCGGGGAGCTCGACCTCAGCGCTTATAATAAGGCTAAGGTTAGAGCCTCAAAAGGTAGCGGAGCCTATGCGACGGACCCTAAAGGCATTACTCATTATATGGGCGTTTTCGAGAGCGAGGGCCGCTACAAAGAGTTTGTAACTATGGGCGCTAAAAAGTACGCCTATATCGACGCTGACGGAGAGACGCATATAACCGTTGCAGGCGTAGGTAAAAAGGCGGGCGCTAAGGAGCTCGTCAAGGCGGGCGGTCTGCCTGCCTTTAAGCCCGGCTTAATCTTTACGGAGGCGGGCGGTACAGAGGCGATCTATAACGACCGGGCTAACCTCGTTCTTAACGTGGAGGGCCACGAGCTCGTTATCGGTCCTAACGTCTGTCTTAAGCCCTCTACGTATAAGTTAGGCTATGCGCCCGAGTATTACCGCCTATTGGGTGATATTGCGACGCTCCGCCGGTTGGAGCACGAGCAGAATATTAAAAAGGTACTTTCAGAAATGGAGGAGACCGACGATTGAGCAAAGCAGAATTAAAGACCCGGCCCGGTACGATCGACGAGCTTTTCAGCGGCAAGGCCCGGCTGGTTATCAGCAGGCGGAGCCCATGGCCTTACAGCTTTGAGCGCCGGGAGGGTAGCGTCCTCGTATTCTCCGCGGATAACGCGGAGAACATTACCGCAAAAATCAGAGACTACGACCTCTATAAAAAGCTCAGTAAGGGCTTATCGAAAATCATTGTTTATCTGCCCGAAAAGGGCTAAATATGAAAGGAGATTTCTACAATGGCTACTTACAAGAACAACAAGACCAACAAGGCCGCTAAGAGCGGCAAGGCTAAAAAGGCCGCTAAGAAAGAGCGCCCCGTCTACGAGTACGAGCTCAAGGTTGCTCGCGTCTTTGACGGCGAGTATGGGGTTATCTTCGACCTTGAGATTAACCACGTCACCGTCTACGGTTGCCGCGTCTGCGAGACCGGCGACGGCGAGCCCTTTATCGGTTGGCCTCAGAAAAAGGGTAAAGACGGGCGCTACTGGTCCCACGCCTATGCGCCTCTCACCGACGAGCAGACCGGCGAGATCCTAACGCAGGTTGCCGCTATGCTTGAGGCCGATTAGACGGCCCTCTTGAGTATTTCGACGAGGACGATCTACCATTTTAGGAGGTAATACTATGCAGAAAATCCCGCTGACGCGGGAGGGCTATGTGGACGTGGGAGAGCTCCTCTCCCACGCTCCGCCCTTTTTATGGTTATGTGGAGGACGCGGGACCGGAAAAACCTTTGGAGCTCTCGCGGACGTCCGCTATAACAATCCGCGTAAATTCCTACTCCTACGGCGTACTCAACAACAAATAGACCTTATCCGCAAGCCTGCGTTTAACCCGTTTAAGGCCGTAGACGCCGTATACAAGGGCTCTACCGCAGTAGTAACGGAGGGCAAGGTTGCCATATTCTACGAGGGCGAGCTCATAGACGGCGAGATTAAGCCTACCGGATCCCCGATCGGCTACGCCGCGGCCCTCTCTACGATCCATAATGTAAGAGGCGTAGACCTCGCAGACGTTGAGGTTATAATCTATGACGAGTTTATACCGGAGCCCCACGAGCGGCCTATTAAGGAGGAGTATACCGCCCTCCTTAACGCCTTAGAGACGATAGGCCGTAACCGGGAGCTACAAGGCCGCGAGCCTCTCCGTCTCGTAGCTCTCAGTAACTCTAATATGCTCGGCAATCCTTACTTTGTGGGTATGGGCGTTATCCGCGTCGTTGACAAAATGATTAAGGACCGGCGCGAGCTCTGGACCGACGTAAAACGCGGGCTTATGATTGGCCTGCTATGGGAGAGCCCGGTATCAGAAGCAAAGGCGGGTACTGCCCTCTATAAGCTCGCGGGAGGCTCTGCGTTTGCCTCTATGAGCCTCGGGAATGAGTTTGTAGGCGACGTCTGTACCCGGCAAGGTACGGCGCCCTTGCAGGAGCTCCGACCTCTTGCCCGCGTAGGGGAGCTCGTTTTCTACGAGCACAAATTTACTCGGGAGGTATACGTCTTAGACCACATTAGCGGGAGCCCTCCTTACTACGCGCCCGACGATACCGGCCTCCGCCGGGCCCGGCGTGATCTATGGGAGTTTTGGACCCTCTACCTCGATAACCAACTCTATTTTCAAGACGTCCTCTGCGAGATCCTATTTAAGAAATATTTTGCGGGCTAATAAGTTTTACTTGACAACCGCATAAGAAAGGTTTATAGTATTATATGAGGAGGGCGGAGCCCACGGACAGCCCCGGAAGGGCGGGCGCGCGCCGGTCCAGCGCATAACCCGCCCTCCTCTATTTCAAATCGGACCGGAGAAAGGACATAAAATGCAAGAAATCTTCAACGCGATTTCAACTATCGGCTTTCCGATTGCCGCGTTCGTCCTCGTATGGTGGGACGGGCGGAAACGGGAGGACCGTATCAACGAGGAGAGCAAAGCCCGAGAGGATAAGCTCCTCGTCGCCCTGCAAGAGAGCACTAAGGCTCAGACAGATACTGCCGCGGCTATGAGAGAGACCGCCGCGGCTATGACCCGGTTGGCGGACGCAATCAACAGCAGGGAGGTATAACCTATGACCGCAAACACAGTTATCGCTAAGGCCCGCGAATACATCGGCGTAACCGGTAAGCCTAAAGGCTCGCATAACGTCCCTTTTAATACCGCCTACTACGGCTACGAGGTGTCGGATACCGGCGCATATTTCTGGTGTGTGGTCTTTATCTGGTTCGTCTTTAAGGCCGTCGGAGCCGCTATGCTCCTCTGCGACGGCGCTAAGGTTAACCGGTGTAAGACCATTAAAGATTGGGCGACCGGCGCCGGTCTTACCGTAGACAAGGCGACTATCAGACCGGGCGACCTCGTTCTCTTTGATTGGGAGCCTAATAACTCCCCCGACCATATCGGCCTTGCTACGAGCTCCGTAGCTAATGGCAAGTTTACGACGATCGAGGGCAACGTAGACGACGCCGTTAAGGATATGACCCGTTCCCTCGATAAAGTGGCCCTCGTAGTACGTCCGCAGTATCAGACCGGCTCCGCCTGCAACCCGGACGCCTGCCCGATTATGCAATATCTCAACTCTATTATTTCTAAGGAGGTTTAACTATGGCAAAATCCTACTCTGATATCATCCTCATGCTCCGCGCCGGTTATACCCGCGAGGAGATCGACTCTTTCAGCGACGAGGACGCCACCCCGGCCCCGGCCCCGGCCCCGCAGGCCGCGCCCTCTGAGACGCGCGAGGAGCCCACAGGAGCAACGAGCGCGCAACCCGTACCGGAGCCCTCCCCGGCTCCGCAGGCCGCGGAGGCGGGCACTACGGAGCTCCTCGCGGCTATTAAGGCCCTTACTGCCGCCGTCCAGACCGGCAACCGCAACGCCGCGGAAATGGGCGCTAACATCATCGACCCTCAGACCGCGGGCGTTAACGCCCTCGCCGGTATGAGCAATATCAACTTTGACAAAGGAGGTAAATCTTAAATGACCGCTCCCGAAATTCAGCAGGCGGGCGCTGTCCTCGCCGCGATATATCAGCAGGCAACCGGCCTTGCGATCCCCGCGCCTATCGATCTCGCGTCGTTCATCTCTACCGCTACTACGGCGCTCAACCTCGGCCTCGACAAGATCCACAATGCCCTCTGGAATATGGTAGGCCGTACCATTATCGCGATCCGCCCCTACCGCGGGCGCTTTGTCGATATGGACTTCGACACTACCGCGTGGGGCATCGTGGACAGGAAAGTCTCTTTCCTTTCTAAGCTCCCCGGCGATAACGCCGCCTATCAGTATCCCGTCACCTACAACGCTACGCAGACGCCCGCGACCGGCGACGGCCTCAGCGTCGATATGTACCGCATTAACAAAGACAAGATCGTCCAGACGGCCTATTATGGCTCCCAGACCTACGCCTATACCCGCACCCGCTTTGCGGAGCAACTGCGTACCGCGTTCCGCGGCCCGGAGGAGTTTACCGCCTTCATGGCAGGCGCTACCGTCTCCCTCGACAACGACCGCGAGCTTTGGCGCGAGGGCACCCGTGCGGGCGTTATTATTAACGCTATCGGCGCCCTTTATGATGAAAACCAAACCGGGCGCGTTATCCACGCCCTTACCGAGTACAATACCGAGACCGGTCTCAGCCTTAACGCTACGACCGTCCGTCAGCCCGGCAACTACGACAATTTCTGTCGTTGGCTCTACGCCCGTATGGGCGACCTCAAGGCCCTTATGGCCCGCAACAACATCCTCTTTACTACGCAGTTCTCCTCTTTCCCCTCCGGTTACGGCGTCCTCCGTCATACCGACGACGCTAACCTCCGTATCAAGATGAGCGCCCCGTTCATCAACCGTATGAGGGCCTGCGTCCTCTCTACGACCTACAATCCCGAGATGCTCAGCCTCGACGGCGTGGAGCCCGTCGCCTATTGGCAGGCCCCGACCACGCCCGACGAGGTTAAGGTTAAGCCCGTCTATACCGGCGTCTCCGGTACTGAGACCGTCGCGGCCTCCGCCGTTACTGTCTCTAACATCATCGGCATTATGTACGACCGCGACTTCATGGGCTGTACTACTGTCGAGAGTTACGCCGATACCACGCCCTTTAACATCACGGGCCGCTACTGGAACGACCAGTATAGCGACCTCGTTAAGACGCGGCACGATATGACGGAAAAGGCCGTGCTTATCCTCCTCGACTAATCAACTGGCTACGCTTCGAGCCCGTCCGTAACGTCCCCGCGGGCGGGCTCATTCTTATAGAAAGGAGGCTAAGTTATGGCCTTTGCCGTTAGGCTTTACAACTTCTCGAAAATGCGCAACTCTACCGCCGTACCCGCAAGCGGAGCTACCTACTCCCAATACAACTGTACTAACAAAGGCGTTCTCGATATTCTCCGCCCGGTTATCGTGCTCAGGTTTACCAACGACGCCGAGGCGGATAGCTCTAACTTTATCCACAAAAACTACGCCTATATTCCCTCGTTCGGGCGCTACTACTACGTTAGCGGTTGGAGCAATAGCGGCCCGCTTTGGGAGGCTACGCTTGAGGTGGACGCTCTCGCGAGTTTTCGGGCGGAGATCGGCGCCGCTACTCTCTATGTATACAGGAGCTCCGCGGCCTTTGACACGTCGCTAACCGATAGCCTCTACCCTATTACAACTCAGCTTGAGCGGTATGATACTTCCCTCGCTAAAATATGGACCGTGGGAGGCGCTAACGCGGCAGGCGCCGCCGCGGGCTCCGGTACGTATGTATTGGGGATCCTCTCTAACGGTTGGGCGGGCCTGCCCGGCGTCCAATACTACGGTTTTACCGCGGCTAACCTCTCAACCTTTATGGACTATATCTTTAGCGACGCCTACTTTAATCATATCCTCTCTGAGTTTGGCGCTACTGAATACCCGGAGGCTAAGGTAGCTATCAACCCCTTGCAGTATGTAACCTCCGCCCGTTTTTATCCCCTCGGCTACTCCGGAACCGGTTCCGGTGACTATGTGCTCCACGGTGCCGGTACGACGTTCGTAGCGATCGGCTCTCAGACAATTACCGATAGTAGCGTATGGGCCGCGGCTTTCTATGATATCCCTAACTCACAACAGCATTTCCGCGTTACCCGGCAGACGTGGACCCTCGTACCGGTAGCAGGTTGGGTACATTCTCAGAGTATCGCCCGCGGAGATTGGCTTAATAAGGCTCCCTATTCCCGCGTAGAGCTATTCTTTCCTCCCTACGGCCTTATCGAGCTTAACCCGGCGGACGTTATCGGCGCTACCTCCGTCGCTATCCATTTAGATATCGACGTATGGACCGGGACCGGTACGCTAACCGTTGAGGTAACAAGAGGCGGTATTACTCGCGTAGTCTCCCGCGTTTCTACGCAAGTAGGGCTTGATATCCCGCTGAGTAACATCTATTACAATGGGATTAAGGAACAGGGTATATGGAATGCCTCGTGGAAAGCCGTAACCTCCGCTATCAGCGGGAATTTAGCGGGAGTGCGGGAGGGCTACGTGGACGCCTATAAAACCGTCGTTGACGCCGATATCCCTCACCTATGTACGTTCGGTACTCAAAACGGTAGCGTAGCGCCTATGGGCGGTACTCCTAAATTGATGTTTACGCATCAGCTTATGAGCGCCGACGATAACCCCGGCAGAGGGCGCCCGTATTGCTCGCTTCGTCAACTCTCCGAGATCCCCGGCTATATCAGAGCAGACGCCGACGAGCTCAGTATCTCGGGAGCTATGGCGCCCGAGATTGCAGAAATCCGGGACGCGGTAAACGGCGGATTTTACTACGAATAGGAGGCTATGATATGGCCTTTTCTATTCGAGATATGTATGATTGGGCTGTACAGGAGTGCAACCGGACCGACGTAGCCTACTCGCAGACCTACCGCAATCAGCAGACCGTTAACGGCATAACGTACTATGATTGCTCGTCGTTCGTATTCTTTGCTATGTGGTTAGGCGGAGGGCTTGACGTGGGAGCCCTCGGCTACTCTACCAACCTCAGCGCCTACCACGCAGGGCAGGCTAACGCGTGGACCGTTACCACAATGTTACGCGCTCTCTCAACCGTGAGCGGCTTTCAGCAATTCGACCCGGCTACTACGGCATGGCAATCGGGTGATATCCTCGCAAAGACCCGTACCCATACCGAAATATGCTACGCTCCGCCTCGGCAGACCATGGGAGCCCATAGCACCGCGGGAGGCGTCAGTATTAACCAATATCAGACAAGCATAGGTTACTATGACGTTCTCGTTAGGTATACAGACGCTCCCGGTCCTATTCCGCCCGGACCTACGCAACCGCTCCCTATATGGCTCTTAAAGCGAGCTATTGAAATCCAAAAAGGAGGTATTTTAAATGCCTAACGCTCCGTTTTTCGCGGATTATATCAACGCGCAGACTATGGAGGGCGTTAGCCCGTCTCAAGTGCACGTAGCTAATACCATCCTCTATCAGTATTTACAGAGGCATTTACTGCAAAAGGCCGTATCTGTTTTCAAGTGGTCCTTACCGGAGCATTGGCAGAGTACGCTTTTCCTCTACTGTCTCTACTGCTTCGGCCACGTAGCTATCGTGCTTACCGATAAATACGGCGTACTCCCTCAGCCCTGTACTCTCGGAGGGCGAGGCGTACAGTACGAGCCCACATACGCCGTTATCGCCAACCCTCTCCTCCGCGGCAATCTGCGGCCTCGTATCGGTACTCAGTGCGCCGTTATTCGTCTTATGCCCGACTACGGCGGCATTATGGACATTATCAACTACTACGCTCGGGAAATGACTGTACTTGTAGAGACGTTAGAGATTAACGGGCTCAACTCTAAACTCTCATACGTTTTTGGCGTCCCTAAAGAACGCGGTAAGGCGGGCGCTGAGACCCTTAAGCGCGTCTTTGATAACGTCATTAGCGGAGTGCCTGCGAGCTTTACCGACGAGGAGCTTATCGACCGTAACGGTAAGCCCCGTTGGTTACTCTTTACGCAAGACGTCGGTAAAAACTTCATCGTGCCGGAGGTACAGGAGGCGCTACGGCGCCTTGAGTGTGAGTTTGCCGCCGCCGTCGGGATCCCCTCTAACCTCGCCACGAATAAGAAAGAGCGCGTAACTACTGTCGAGGTGTCCGCTAATAACGTCGAGACGGCAGTAGGTCCGGCATTTTGGCTTGAGACCGCTAAGGCGGGCGTCGAGCAGGCTAACGCGCTTTTCGGCCTCGATATTTCCGTAGATTGGAGGTATGAACCTAATGTCTGATATTACCCTCTCCCTTTTAGGTATCTATAATCAGCGGCCCGACGTCCTCGACAATTTCCGCCTGCCTGCCGGCGTCTCTACCGACGTCCTCCTCCCTCTCCTCCTCTCCGAGACGGCAGAACTCGAAATCTTATACCCGGAACCCGATACCCTTAAGACCGTCGTAGGAGCATGGAGCGCCGCCCGGCTCGCGTCGTGGGAGAAAATGTATACCGCCCTAACAAAAGTATACGACCCTCTCCATAACTATGATCGTACAGAGGAAGAGAGCGCAACGGATACCGGCACGATTAAAACCGATGATGATATCGAGGATAGCGGGACCGGCTCCTCGTCCCTTACCAACGTCGGAGACGTTACCGGCTATAACTCTAACACGTTCGCGGACGCAACTAAGCAGACCTCTACCGGCTCCACGAGCTCCTCCGCGTCCCGCGAACGCGATAACCTCGAAACTCGCAACCTTGCCCGGTCCCGAAATCTACACGCCTACGGCAATATCGGCGTAACGACTAACGCTGAAATGCTCGCGGGCGAGCTCGACGTCAGAAAAACGGATATCTACCGGATTATCTGCGACGAGTTTACTAAATACTTTTGTCTCTTAATTTATTAAAGGAGGTAATACTATGTTCCCGTTTTTCCCCTATTCCAACTTCCACCGGCTCAACGCCGATTGGATCATTAAGACGATCAAGGAGCTAACCGAACGCGCCGAGGCGGCATTGGCAAACGTGGGAGACTGGGCCGCCAGGATTGCCAGCGCCGAGGCAAAAGCGGACCAGGCCGCCGCCGACGCGGCTCAGGCCGCCCAGGATGCAACCCAGGCCTCCCAGGACGCGGCCCAGGCCGCCCAGGACGCCCAGGGCGCAGAAACCAGCGCCGGGCACGCCGCGCAATCCGCCAGCGCCGCCGTTAACCTCGCGGACCAAGCCGCCGCCAGCGCCAGCGCGGCCCAGACCCAGGCCAGCAACGCCGCGACCAGCGCCAGCGCCGCCCAGACCCAGGCCAGCAACGCTGCGACCAGCGCCGCCCAGGCGGCGGCCAGCGCGGCCCAGGCCGCCCAGGCGGCGGAGCCCAGCGTCTCAAATTATAATATCACGTTCGCATATCCTGCCACGGGCGGCCAGGATATCACAATGCCCGACTTCCGGGACGTCCTCGCGGATATCACCGATGAAAAAGAAATCGTGTTCAACCTCACGTTCGAGGGTGACGGCCAGGGCGTCATCGACGGTACGGCAAGGGTTGCTGGCGTTTTCGCCAACGCTGAACAGACGCATATCTGGGTATATCTCCAGGTTGAGCATACCCTGTACGCCATTTCCTGGTTCTACCAGGGCTACGGTACGACCGTGTACAGCGTGTACGACCAGACAGACCACAACGTGCCGCCCGTTGGAGCCGCCAACAACGGAAAGGTTCTTACGTCCCACGGTTCGTACTACTCCTGGAGCGACGCACCCGGCCCGCTGACGGTTACTATTAGCGGCTCTTCATGGACCGGTGCAGATTGGTCTACCATGGTCAACAATCTGACAAGGATCGTCGTAGTCTTTCCGACCGGTCATAAAGTAATCCCGCTTACGTTGGTACCCGGTAATACTCAGGCTGACGATTTCCTGTACTGTCGTGATTTCCAGACTTCCACTATTTATCGCGTTTACGGAGACGGTCACGTCACGCAATCCTAATATCCCTCTGAGAGCCTCCAGAATGCCCTATAAGCGACGTTTACGGGAGGAGGGTGGTTATATTACCCTCCTCTCGTTCGTTTAATCTCGGGCAATATTCACGAATTTGGCTTTTATATGCAATATGCAGTTTGTAACTGATTTGTAATTGGTTGCAAACTGTTTTGTTGT
>JAEIGA010011744.1_pt1 | contig 13287 bp, 11 predicted proteins | sample 9270691 | NCBI WGS metagenome assembly JAEIGA01 (sample SAMN17057246, study PRJNA624740) | gut metagenome | biome: biome; isolation source: fecal sample | host: Bos grunniens | place: China: Xizang | collected 2019
GCAATGCCGAAGATGGCAAAGAAGTAACCTTCGTGACCTTCGGGGAAAAGCATGCGATTGAACACCGCAAAGTTGATGTCGGCAGCGTTGAGCATCAGTTCGATAGAAAGCAACATCGCGAGGGTGCTCTTTCTCGTGAAGAAACCGTAGATGCCGGCAAACAGCATTACTGCCGAGATGATGAGGAGATATTCTAACTGAATCATAGTCGTAGTATTAGCGTTTACGGGCAATAATCAATCCGCCAACGATGCAGGCAAGTAATAAGATACTCACCGCTTCGAAGGGAAGCAAGTAACCGCCTTCGCCTGTTGAGAGCATCTGCTTACCAATTTCCTCAATGCTGAGGAAGGATGCATCTGATTCGCTGGGCGCAGAAAGAGCGGTTGCCAAGAACTGTTGCTTGAAGAACATTGCAATGAACACGGCAAGTCCGGCAATGCAAGACATGCCTACGGCAATCTTCTTCATGAGATATACACGGTTGAGCTTTTCCTGCTGACCGCTGGTCAAGAGTATTGAGAATACATAAAGTACAATGATACCACCAGCGTAGACCATGATTTGTACCGCACCGAGGAACGAATATCCCATCAAGAAGTACAAACCTGCCGTGCCCAACAGCACGAAGAGCAGGTAAGTTGCCGCGCGGATAATACTCTTGCTCACCACCGTAGCAATGGAGGAGAGCATGATGATTACCGCAAGGATAACGAACATTATATTGTGTGAATCCATAATTATTTAATTTGAGGTTATAGGGGCGCTTCGCTTAAAAAGGTTTTAAGGTTTTAAGGTTGGGAGGTTTTAAGGGGCTCTAAGGTCTTTAGAGTCTTTAAGGTCGAGAACGTGCAGGTAAATAATCCCGCATGGCCCTTTAACCTTTAACCGTTCACCTTTAACCGTTCACCGATTTACTTTTCTGCCACCTTACTACCTTCTTTGTTCAACACTTGGACGAGTTTAGAGCGGTCGAACACGGCGTTTTCAAAACTCTGGTCGAATTCAATGGCGTCTTGGGGACAAGCGCGGGTGCAGAGCATGCAGAACATACAGCAACCGAGGTCGTACTCGTACTTCACAAGTCGCTTTTTCTTCTTACCGTCTTCTGTTTCGTAAAATTCGCTGGTCACCTTAATCGAACCATTGGGGCATGCCATTTGGCAGAGTCCACAACCGATACACTTGTGTTCGTTGGCTTCGTTGTGGGGCATGATGAGTGCGCCACGGAAACGGTCGAACATCTGCAACTCCTTACGGTTCTCGGGATATTGTTGGGTGATTTTCTTCGTGAAGAACTCACGCATCGTAATCTTCAACCCCGTGCAGAGTGACTTGATGCCGCAAAAGAGTCCTTCGAAATAATTCTTTTCTTCCATGTCTTATTTAGAAATGAAGTCCGAATGCCACGAGGAGCGCCATCAAGACAAGGTTCAACATACTAATTGGTACGAGGTACTTCCATTCCAACGCAAGGATTTGGTCAATACGCAAGCGGGGGAAGGTCCAACGCATCCACATGAGGAGGAACACCACAAAGAAGGTCTTACCAATAAACCATACGGCACCGGGGATGAAGTCCATCACATTGTTGAAACCGTCGAGGCCGGCAATGTGGAGGGGCGCCCAACCGCCGAGGAATACCAAAGTGGCGATACCTGCGCAGATAAAGAGGTTGAGGTATTCCGCAAGGTAGTAATAACCGAAGTGCATACCTGAATACTCTGTGTGGTAACCTGCAGTCAATTCACTTTCACATTCGGGAAGGTCGAAGGGACCACGGTTACATTCGGCATTACCCGCAATCAAGTAAATGATAAAGGCAATCACTGCGGGGATGTGTCCGCGGAAGATGTTCCAACCTTCGGCGTACTGCTGTTCTACGATTCCCTGAATAGACATAGTGCCTGTCAGGCAAATCATGGTGAGCATGGTCATACCGATAGAGAGTTCGTAGGAAATGATTTGCGCACCACTACGCATCGCACCGATGAGTGAGTACTTGTTGTTACTACTCCAACCTGCGAGCAAAATGCCCACTACGCCTACGGATGAAGCGGCGAGGATGAAGAACAAACCTACGTTGAAGTCCACCATCTGCGCACCGCGGTTCCAAGGCAAACAAGCAAAGGTAACCATTGACGCAGTGACCACGAGGAAGGGGGCAAGGTTGTGGAGGAACATGTCGGTGTTGCGAAGGTTGATAATTTCCTTGGTCAACATCTTAAACACGTCGCAGAACACCTGCAAGAGTCCCCACTTACCCACACGGTTCGGACCGAGACGGCATTGGAAGAAGGCACACACCTTACGTTCCATATAAATGAGGATGATGGCAAACACGGCATAGAGCGTGATGATGGCAAGTGCGACGAGCACACTCTCCGTCAAAATCGCTGCCCATTCGGGCATTACCCCCGTAAGGGCGCCGTGCAACCATTCGGTAACTATTTTGAAATCAAACATAACTAATTATTTGAAAGGAGAAAGGAGAAAGGAGAAAGGAGAAAGACCGTGCGGGGAATAAACCCAATCACTTCCTCTTTTTATTTCTCATTTTAACATCAGTCGTTAAGGGAGAAAGACCATGCGGAGAATAATGCGCCAGCCTATTTCTCATTTCTTCTTTCTCATTTCTCATTTTAACATCTATCTATCCACATCAGGCACAATATAGTCTACCGTACCGCCGATGGTAATCAGGTCGGCAAGCATTGAACCGCTACAGAGGGTGTCCATCGCAGCAACGAGGGGGAGACCTGTAGAACGGTAGTGCAAACGGTAGGGACTCTTGTCGCCCTTACTGATAAGCATCACGCCAAAGATACCGCGGCTACCTTCAACTGCACTGTAATATGTACCTTCGGGCACCTTGATGATGGGCTTCATCTTTTCCTGAATGCTACCTTCGGGGATGTTGTCCACAAGTTGTTCAAGGATGCTGAGGCTTTCCAAGATTTCGTCCATACGAATCATGTAACGGTCGAAACTGTCGCCACCTTCGCGCACTACTTCGTTGAACTTCACACGGTCGTAAGCCGCATAAGGACGTGTCTTGCGCAAGTCGTTGTGCCAACCTGCAGCGCGACCCGTACCGCCCGTGCAACCATAAGAAATGGCTTGTTCCTTGGTCAACACACCTACGCCCTTCGCACGGTTCTGGAAAATCACGTTGCCCGTAAACAAGGCGTGGAGTTCCTTCAAACTATTGCGCAAGTAAGGTATGAGTTCCTTCACACGGGGCACGAAGTTGGGATGAAGGTCGTGCATCACACCACCAATCGTGTTGTAGTTCAGGATGAGGCGTCCACCACATGTTTCTTCAAAGATGTCGAGAATCTTTTCGCGGTCGCGGAATCCGTAAAGGAAGGCTGTTGTAGCCCCGAGGTCCTGTGCCAAGCAAGAGAAGAAGAGGAGGTGAGAGTCGATACGCTGCAACTCATCCATCATGGTGCGGATCACCTTCACGCGGTCGCTGACTTCTACGCCCAAGGCCTTTTCAATACACATACAGAGGGCATGGCGGTTTTGCATGGCACCGAGGTAATCCATACGGTCGGTCAACGCCAACGTTTGGGGATAGGTGAGCGACTCGTCAATCTTTTCAATACCGCGGTGGATGTATCCAAGGATGGGGTCAATCTTCTTAATCGTTTCCCCTTCGAGTGCCACACGGAAGTGGAGCACACCGTGGGTAGAGGGGTGTTGCGGACCGATGTTCACCACATAATCGCCATCTGCAAAAATCGTGTTGCGTTTACTGGTTACCGTACCATCAGCATTCAATGTCAATTCTTCCGTATCGTCCGCCAAGGGTTCGTTGGTCATGCGGAGCGGATTGTTCTTCTCCGTCTCATCATCCTTACGGAAGGGATAACCCACCCAGTCTTCGCGCAAGAATACGCGACGCATATCGGGGTGCCCCGTAAAGCGGATGCCATAGAAGTCAAATACTTCGCGCTCGTAAATGTTTGCCACTGCCCAAAGGTCAGAAACACTGGGGAGAAGGGGATTCTCACGGTCGAGTGTTGCCGTTTGAATATGCACCATCTTGCCCGTTGCTGTAGAAGTGAGGGTGTAGATACATCCCAATCCTTCTTCCATCCAGTCAACACCTGTGAGGCATTCGAGGAAGTCCATGCCTTCCGCCTTTTGGCGCTCCATTTCAGCGCGCAATTCCGCAGGTGTTATCACAATGGGTTTTACCTCATTTTCAGCGGGAACAGCAGGTGCCGCAGGTTTGGGCGCGGGTTTCGCAACCGCAGGTTTGGGCGCAACTACAGCTTCTGCTGGTGCTTGTGTCTTAGTGTCTACTGTTTCCATTACGCTTCCTCCTGCTGGTTTAAGAGTTGTTCATTTTTAGTTTCCATCTCCGTTGCAAAGGGGTCCTTCTCCTTGCGGTTGGTAGTGCCGAAGAAGTTTTCCGCCTTCACCTTGCGCTGCAACTGCATCATGCCGTAGAGGAATGATTCGGGGCGGGGAGGACAACCAGGCACATACACGTCAACGGGAATCACTTTGTCCACACCCATCACTACGTGGTAAGACTTGGTAAAGGGACCACCCGAAATTGCGCAACCACCAACGGCAACAACATACTTGGGGTCTGCCATTTGGTCGTAAAGGCGCTTCAACACGGGAGCCATCTTCGTGGTGATGGTACCACTCACGAGAATCACGTCCGCCTGACGGGGAGAGTTGCGCGTTACTTCAAAACCGAAGCGTGCAATGTCGTGGCGTGCAGCGCAGACAGCCATAAATTCGATACCGCAACAACTGGTGGCAAAGGTCAAGGGCCACAAGGAATTGCTGCGTCCCCAATTGATGAGGTCGTCGAGGGTGCTCACGATAACATTTGTGCCGTTCTGGTTGAGTTCAGCCACGAGCTTTTCAAACGTCTCGTTGTCCTTAAATTCCTCGTAGGGAATATTCTTGATAACGGGTTTCTTTGTTACTGCCATTTGAGCGCTCCTTTCCGCCAAGCGTATGCCAAGCCCAGCACTAAGATAAACAAGAAGAAGAGCACGCTAAATAGGCCAGCAGGACCGAGCGTGTTCATCACTACTGCCCACGGGAACAAGAACATTGTTTCCACGTCGAACATCAAGAAGAGAATGGCCAAGAGGTAGTAACCAATGCGGAACTGCATCCATGAGCGTCCGCGAGTGGGCACACCACACTCATAAGCCTCTTCCTTTTGCGCATTGTAACTGCGGGGTGCAATCAGTTTGGCCAAGATTGTCACCACGCCTACAAAGGCAATACCTGTCACGATAGCGGTGACGAGTAGGGTAAAGTTCATAGTTGTAGTATTTTAAGTTATTTTTTCAGTAGACGAGTAAACGAGTAGACAAGTTGACGAGATGGAATGTGACATAAACGACGGTGTGCGCCGCGTGGGGCATCTTTCACCTGTCCCTATCCAAAATGCATTAAGGGTAGTTCCGCTTACCTACGGCACGAGCCGAGGAGTGTGGTACTACCCTTAATGTGTCTTCCTTTTTATGGAGTGTTGCTAATATATGCTACCTGTTTCATGCTGTGACGCAAAATGAGCGGCAAACTAATGTTTGTCGCTACACAATCACTTACCACGCACAACAACAGAGGGTTGTATTGATGTGCGTTGCATATTGCAGAATTGCTTAAGGTCACAATACTCAAAATTTTCGGCAAAAGTACTAATTTATATTTTATATGCAAAGCAGACTTGACAATTTTTATTTATAAAAAGGGGCGTGTGTGGTGAAATGGAACATACATTCGGGAGTTTATGGGAGGGGAAAATCATTTCGTGAAAATTTCGTATAATGCTATTTTGCTTTCCCCTTTTGCTTCCCTTATTTATTAAAACGTAAATATCCCCTCAAAGTTATGAGTCCGTTTAATAAAAATATATTATCTTTGCTCCGAAATAGTGGGAAGACGTGACTGCTTCCCATGATGGAACCCGAAAATGACGCTTATAAAAAAGTTAGACCTTTTTATCCTCAAGAAGTTTCTGATGGTGTTTGCCGCAGCCTTCTGCATCACGCTCTTTGTGTTTATGATGCAGTTTACATGGCGCTATGTGGACGAACTCATCGGTAAGGGACTTACGCTGGATATTTTGGCGCAATTCTACTGGTACATGGGCATCACGCTGATGCCTCAATCGCTGCCTTTGGCGATACTGCTTGCTTCGCTGATTACCTTTGGTAACATGGCGGAGCAGTTGGAGTTGTTGGCAATGAAGGCTGCGGGGGTGCCACTGATCCGTATTATGCAACCCATCTTGATGGTGGTGGTATTGCTGACGGGGATTTCTTTTTACTTCCAAAACAAGGCAGCCCCCGAGGCGCAGGTGAGTATGCGCCAATTGCTGTTTAGTATGAAGCAGACGTCTCCAGCATTGGAGATACCAGAAGGACAATTCTACAATGGAGTGCCGAAGGTGAACCTTTACGTGCAGCGCAAAACTGCGGAAACGGGGATGCTTTACGATGTGATTATCTATAAAACCGACCGCGGTTTTGATCGTGCTCAAATCGTGTTAGCGGACTCTGGAAAGTTGGAGATGTCGGCAGATAAGATGCATCTCTTCTTGGAACTTTGGCAGGGTGAACAGTTTGAGAGCCTTCAAGGACAAAGCGGATTGGGATTACAGCAGTCTGCCGAAGCTCCTTTCGATCGTGAAAGTTTTGACTACAAGAAATTTGTTATCGACTTTGACGCTAATTTCAGTATGATGGATGCGGAGGCGCTCCGCAATATGCCTGAAACGAAGAATATGCGCGAGATTGAGTTGAGCGTAGACTCGATGAATCTTGTAATGGATAGTTTGGGCACCTCTTACTACGACAATATGCGTCGTGCTTATCTTCGCAACCCCGACATTCTGCGTCGTGACTCTGCGAAGTATATTGCCGCGGTGGAGCAAGTGGCACACTTTGACACAATTCTCGCCAAGCAGACGCGCCGTAAGGTTTCTAATGCCGTGCAGGGTGCGCGCAACGCTGTGCAATCGTATATTTTTGACCTTGATTGGAAGTCAAAAACCATAGACTACAACGAAGGGCAGGTGCGTCGTCACTGGTTAGAGTGGCATAAGAAGATGGCATTGGCGCTCTCGTGCTTACTCTTCTTCTTTATCGGTGCTCCGCTCGGTGCGATTATCAGTAAGGGCGGTTTGGGAATGCCAGCAGTGGTGAGTGTGCTTATTTTCATCGCATACTTTATCGTAGATACAGCTGCCTTTAAGATGGCGCGTGACGGTAGTATAGCGGTGTGGCTTGGAACGTGGGTGAGTCCGATGATACTACTGCCTTGTGGTGCGTATCTCACAATCATGGCAAACCGTGACTCTGTGGTGTTCAATAGGGATGCCTACATTCACTTCTTCCGTCGCCTCTTTGGCATTCGCACAAAACGCAACTTGTGGAAGAAGGAGGTGATCATCTATGAACCCGACTATGCGGCGCTTTATCCTGAAGTGGTGCGTCTCAGTGAAGAATTCCAATTCTATCGTGAACGCAAGAAACTTTACCGCGCGCCCAACTATAAGCACATCTTCTTCCGCCGCCGTGTGGACCATACGATGGAGGATTTGAACGAGCGCATGGAAGCGGTGGTAGAACAACTCTCGAATTCGCGCAACCAACAGATTTTGCGTGAAATCAATAAGATTCCTCAAATCTATGTTTACGCACATACGCATCCCTTTGCGCGTAAGCGTTACAATATCCTGGTGGGACTGTGCTTCCCCATTGGTATCTTGATGTGGTTCCGCATCTGGCGCTTCCGCCTACGCCTCATGAAGGATATCAAGCAAATTGTGAAGCGCATGGACCGCTTGCATGGATTGATTGGAACTGAAATACAGAAAGATAAAAGATAACAGTGTAAAGATATCAGTCTTTCACCTATAAAAAATAACCTAATAATGGAGCAAAAATATCCAGTATCTTCTATTGAAGAGGCTCTTGAAGACTACAAGCAGGGGAAGTTCCTTGTCGTAGTTGATGATGAAGACCGTGAAAACGAGGGTGACCTCATTATGGCTGCAGAACTCTGTACGCCCGAAGCAGTGAATTACATGTTGCGCCACGGTCGCGGTGTGCTTTGTGCGCCCATATCGTTGGAGCGTTGTAAGCAGTTGGACTTGGAATTTCAGGTGCAACGCAATACCAGCATGCTCGGTACGCCCTTCACCGTTACCGTTGATAAACTCGAAGGTTGCACCACGGGTGTAAGTTGTCACGACCGCTGCGAAACCATTAAGGCACTCGCTAATCCCAATAGCAAACCCGAAGATTTTGGTCGCCCCGGTCATATCAATCCACTTTATGCGCAGGACCGTGGCGTCTTGGCTCGTGCGGGTCACACCGAAGCGGCTGTTGACCTCTCACGCCTCTGTGGTTTGCAACCCGCCGCTTGCCTCATCGAAATCCTTAATGAAGACGGCACTATGGCGCGTATGCCACAGCTTCAGGAATTTGCGAAGCGTGAGGGCTTGAAGATTATTACCATCAAGGACCTTATTGCGTATCGTTTGAAGCAGGAATGTCTCGTAGAAAAGGGGGAAGAAGTTGATATGCCCACCGCATACGGTCACTTCCGTCTCATTCCCTTCCGCCAGAAGAACAACGGACTTGAACATGTAGCCCTTATCAAGGGTTCGTGGGAACCCGGAGAACCTCTCTTGGTTCGTGTGCACTCTTCTTGCGCTACGGGCGACATCTTCAGCAGTGCACGTTGCGATTGTGGCGAACAGCTTCACCGCGCGATGAGCATGGTGGAAGCAGAAGGCAAGGGCGTGGTGCTCTACCTCAACCAGGAAGGTCGCGGTATCGGACTTATGGCAAAGATTGCTGCTTACAAGCTCCAGGAACAGGGCATGGATACCGTTGATGCCAATATCCACTTGGGCTACGACCCCGACTTGCGCGACTATGGCGTAGGTGCACAAATCCTCAACCTTCTTGGCGTAAGCAAAATGCGTCTCATGTCCAACAATCCTGTAAAGCGCGTCGGACTTGAAGCTTACGGTCTTGAAATCGTAGAGAATGTGCCCATTGAAGTTGAACCAAACCAGTATAATGCGCGTTACCTCAAGACGAAGAAGGAGCGCATGGGACACAACCTCCATTTGAAATGAGAAAGGAGAAATGAGAAATGAGAAACCACCGTCCGGATTTAACTTCGCGTGGTAGTCCTCTTTTCTGTTGTAATAATTCTTGCCCCTCCCCCTTCTCTAAACTCTAAACTATAATACCTTATGGAATCATCTTACACAAAATCCTACACCAATAATTCACGCGCAATTGACCGCCCCGCGGCATTTGCTATGTTGATGAGCAAGGTATACATCTGGATGACACTTGCTCTTGCAGTGACAGGGCTTACTGCTTACTATTGTGCCTACAACACGAATATTGTTTATGCGATTGTTACCAATCAGTTGTTGTTTTGGGGTTTGATTATCGCTGAGTTTGCTGCCGTTATTTATCTTACTGCGCGCATTGAGCGCATGTCCTTTATGACAGCGGGACTCGTGTTTCTTGCTTATTCACTTCTCAATGGTGTGATGTTCTCAGTCATCTTCTTGGCTTACACCATGGAGTCCATTGCCTCTACCTTCTTTATCACAGCAGGCACATTTGGCGCAATGTCATTCGTGGGCTATTTTATCAAGAAAGACTTAAGCGCTGTCGGCCGCTTCTTGACGATGGCACTCATCGGATTGATTATTGCTTCAGTGGTAAACATGTTCCTCCAGAGTAGTCTCTTGATGTGGATTTGCACTATCGGTGGTGTGTTACTCTTCTCAGGTCTTACTGCTTACGACACGCAGAAGATTAAGAACATGTTCCTCATGCACGGTGCGGAGATGAACGAATCTACTATGAAGTTGGCATTGATGGGCAGTTTGACCCTCTACCTCGACTTCATCAACCTCTTCCTCTACTTGCTCCGTCTCTTTGGCGACCGTAAGTAAGTCATAGATGTCAGGAGGTAGTGGTATGCTCTAACCTTCTTGTCTACTCGTTTACTAAAAACTTGTCTACTAAAAACAAATTTTTATATTATGCAGACACTTTCAGCAACTCTTAACCGCCTTGCCCCTTCGGCAACGCTTGCTATGTCTCAAAAAAGCGCCGAACTCAAGGCGCAGGGTCTTGACATCATTAACCTTTCTGTAGGTGAACCCGACTTTAACACGCCCGACCACATTAAGGAAGCGGCAAAGAAGGCAGTTGATGACAACTTCTCACGCTACTCTCCCGTGCCCGGTTATCCCGCGCTCCGCGAAGCAATCTGCGCAAAGTTGAAGAATGAAAACGGTCTCGACTATACTCCTGCACAGATTTCTTGTTCTAACGGTGCGAAGCAGTGCGTATGTAATGCCGTAATGGCACTTGCTGGTAAGGGCGATGAGGTGATTATTCCTGCACCCTACTGGGTAAGTTATCCTCAGATGGTACTCCTTGCTGATGCTACGCCTGTATATATTGAGGCAGGTATTGAGCAGGACTTTAAGATTACTCCTGCACAACTCGAAGCGGCTATTACTCCCGCTACTCGTGCCATCATCCTTTGCTCTCCCAGCAACCCCACAGGTTCGGTTTACACTCAGGAAGAACTCGAAGGTCTTGCTGAAGTGCTTCGCCGTCATGAGCGCGTGATTGTAATTTCTGATGAAATCTACGAACACATTAACTATATCGGCGCCCACGCTTCTATCGCTTCATGCGAGGGAATGAAGGAACGCACGGTGATTATCAACGGTGTGTCAAAGGCATACGCCATGACAGGTTGGCGTATTGGTTTCCTTGCTGGTCCCGACTGGATTGTAAAGGCGTGCAACAAACTTCAGGGTCAGTACACTTCAGGTCCTTGTTCTGTAAGCCAGGTGGCTGCTACCGAAGCTTTCGCTGGACCCCAGGACTGCGTAGAAGAAATGCGCCAGGCTTTCGAACGTCGTAAGAACCTCATCGTAGAACTTACGAAGCAAATTCCTGGACTTGAAGTCAACAACCCCACAGGTGCTTTCTACCTCTTCCCCAAGTGCAGCAGCTACTTCGGTAAGACCGACGGCACACACGTAATCAACAACTCTATGGACCTTGCCATGTACCTTCTTGAAGTAGGTCATGTAGCAACAGTTGGCGGTGATGCTTTCGGTTCTCCCGAATGCTTCCGCATGAGTTATGCTACCAGCGATGAAAATATTGTTGAGGCTATCCGCCGCATCAAGGAAGCGCTTGCGAAGTTGAAGTAAGACGTAAGTTTTGCTACATCCTTAATTGAAAAAACAATCTCCAAGTTAAATCAAATTAACTCCATATTAGTTTGATTTAACTTGGAGATTGTTTTTCTTATAAACGTTGTAAAATTCTGGACTCCCTTTCCATTCATTATTTACGGGGGTGATACCATTGGCTTATGGGATGAATGTTGTATATGAATGGTGTTAAATTGCAAAATCGACCTTACATACCGTGAAATAAGCTCCTTGAACACGAATTTCAGGGAGTTTATTTTGTTTTGTTAAGGAATATGCTTAATTTTGAACCAAGATTAACATTTATTATGAATGTATGATGCCTGTAGGGTGTTGTAGATTTATAGTAACAAACGAATAAGAGTATGAAAAACGTGTTTCGTAGAAGTTTCGCAGCCATGGCGTTGCTTGCTTGTGTACTTCCAGGTTCGGCACAAGAATTTAGATCTTCCTATTTTTCAAAGATGTCTAAGTTCAACCATCAGATGAACCCTGCTTTGATTGATGAAAGTTACGGAGCGTTTCTCTTAGGACAGGTTAGCGCAACGGCTACAGGTAATGTGGGGTTGGGTAATTTCGTTTATGAAGTCAACGACATTGAAGGCGAAGACTATGTATCCTTCATGAGCAATCGTGTTGACAAGAATACGTTCCTGTCAGACCTTGAAGCAGAAAATGAATTCAATGTGTACTTGAACTACAATATTTTCTCTGCTGTCTTCGATAGATGGGGCGGTTCCAATTTGGTAGAATTGAATTTGCGCTCGTCTGCGAATGCCGTTGTGCCTTATGAATTCTTTAAGTTTGCAAAAGAAGAAGGCGTTGAAAACGAGTACCACATGAAGGACCTCAATTTCACCACTCAGAATTACTTTGAGTTGGCGTTGGGGCACGCACGCAATATCAACGAAAAATTGCGCGTAGGTGCTAAGGTAAAGCTCCTTGTTGGTGCTGCGTATGCCGACTTTAAGGTGAACAATCTTGAATTGGTGAAACAACCTTCTCTGTATAAGTGGTCTGTAAAGGGTGATGTGCGCCTGAATGCTGCATTGATGGATTGCCCTCCTGCTTATGACGAGGATTACATTTCGGATGGCAGAAAGCGTATTGATGGCTTTGACGACATCAAACCGGGGATTTCTGGTTTTGGTCTTGCTGCCGATTTGGGAGCAACATATCAGTTGACCGAAGATTTGACGTTGAGCGCAGGTATTACCGATTTAGGTTTTATCAAGTGGCAGGGTGTTCACACGGCAAGTTCTGCAGGTGAATATGAATTTGATGGTTTTAAGCATAGTAGTGCTGCAGCGAGTGGTAGCTTGGATAATGGTAGTCTTGAAGACTTGCAAAAAGACCTTGAAGACTTGTTTGCCATTTATGATGATGGTGAGAAGGATATCAATGAAACGCTTGCTGCAACCGTAAATGCAGGTGCTGAATATACAATGCCTTTCTATCGCAAGATGAGCGTAGGTGTGCTTTACACGGGTCGCTTCCATGGCGATTATTCTTGGCATCAAGGTATGGTTTCGGCAAATGTTCGTCCGTTAAACTGGCTTGAAGTCAATGCGAATGCTTCGATGACTTCTACAGGCTTTGCTATGGGCGGTTTGGTAAACTTTAAGTTGGGCGGCGTGGGACTCTATGTCGGTTCAGACCAACTTATTGGTAGTTTACCTTCTGAGATTTTGACCGCTAAGGATGCAAATTCTCAGTTGACTTTTGGTATGACAATTTCCCTTTAATTTCGATTAAAGGACTTTGTAATTAGTGGATTGGTGTAGGCAGTTTCCGTGACGTGAGTCGCGGGGCTGCCTTTTTATTTGGCAACGATATAGGAGTTGACCCAAAGTTGCATTTCATACCCCCTCCCCTCCAGCGGAGGTACTCCCCCTATCTTAAGGGGAGAACGCGGTATGAGACTTCCGTTAAAACAACTCAATAGGTGAAAACAATCTTGCTTTCACTTGGTATAAATAGTGTGAGACGACTCCGAATGGCGCTCTCCCCTTAAGATAGGGGGA
>JAEIGA010011745.1_pt1 | contig 13286 bp, 6 predicted proteins | sample 9270691 | NCBI WGS metagenome assembly JAEIGA01 (sample SAMN17057246, study PRJNA624740) | gut metagenome | biome: biome; isolation source: fecal sample | host: Bos grunniens | place: China: Xizang | collected 2019
CACGAATTTGTTCAGTCATATAAAGATGCCCCATCTGTTGCCGAAGGGGAAGAATCTTTGGAAATTGGTACAACAGATCCATTGTTGCGTGAAATTGATGCAGAATTAGAAGCGACATTGGCAGATGATGCGGCAGATTCTACGACTTCTTCCACAGATTCCGATGGCATATCGTCAGATGCCAATACATCTTCTAATTCTGCATCAATTTCACGCAACAATGGATCTTCGGTGCCAATTTCCAAAGATTCTTCACCAGATACAGATGCAGGGGCATCCTTGTATGACTGAACAAATTCATGACGAACCACATCAACATTTAATTCACCGCTGGCAATTTCACGCAATGCAACAACAGTCAATTTATCGTTGCCTTTATCAACCACAGGTTCGGCGCCACCATTCAAATCACGAACACGTTGAGATGCCAACATCCCCAGTTCATAACGGCTTTCTACGTATGGTAATGTATCAGAATTTGTTGTACGTGCCATTTATAAATCCTTTGTTGAAATCATTTTTCGTCAGGCTATAATGCATTATGGACGGTAAAAATGCAAGCAGAAAATAAAAAAAATAACATTAAAACATTATCTTTTGGATGTCGGTTGAATGCGTTAGAATCTGAAAAGATTCAAAAAATGCTGTGCCCACACATAAATACAGCCATTGTGGTCAATACTTGCGCAGTCACTGCCGAGGCAGAAAGACAATCCGGTCAGGCCGTACGACGCATCGCACGCGAAAATCCATGCGCACCAATTTTTGTGACAGGATGCGCCGCAACACGAAATGCAAAACTGTTTGCAGACATCCCCAATACCGTTGTTATTGATAATCGTGAAAAATTAATGCTTGGGGCGTATATCGATGGTTTAGAATCTGTACCATGCAATATCGCAACCCCAGAAATCGCAAAGTTTAATCAAGTGGACACAAAACTGTCCAAGCAATTTGTACAAATTCAAAATGGTTGCAACCATAAATGTGCGTATTGTATAACACGGGTGCTGCGTGGACCGTCTGTGTCGTTTGAATACAATGACATTTTGTCAGATGTCCAGGCAGCGATAGACAATGGATTCGGTGAAATTGTTCTGACGGGGGTTGATATCGCATCGTATGTCAAAAAAGAAGACAATAAAATATATTTAATATCAGATTTATGCAAACGACTGTTGGCAGATGTACCAGGTATTAAGCGTTTACGATTGTCTTCTGTTGACCCAGCGGTTCCAGATATAGATAATGTTATCGATTTGATTCTGGAAGAACCACGTATGATGCCGCATATGCACTTTTCTATGCAATCTGGGTCCGATGCGATTCTGCGTGCAATGGGGCGCCGACACAGCGCACAACGTGTTCGGGATTTAGTTTCTCGTGCCACAGGAAAAATTACATTCAGCTGGGATATTATCTGCGGTTTTCCGGGCGAAACAGAAGAACTATTCAATGAAACATTGGATTTAGTGCATGAAACAAAACCAATTAAGATTCATGCGTTTCCTTTTTCGCCCCGCCCTGGAACACCGGCCGCAGATATGCCGAATCAGGTTAATCGTGCAACATCAAAACAACGGGTAAAGATTATAAATGATGCAGCAAGTCAAAATCGTACTGATTTTATGACCACACAAATTGGAAACACAGTTCAAGTGTTGATGGAAGAAAACAATATCGCACGATGCCCTCATGATATTGCAGTTAAGATTGACGGAAAAACAATCCCCGCACGAACAATTTGTAGTGTAAAGTTAGTTGATGTTGCGGATGATTATTTTGTTGGCAAAGTTATTCATAATTGCTAGTATCCATGTTATGAAAAAGAAATTATTTGTTTTAATAACATTATTATCAGCCACAACTGCAAGCGCAGAAGGCTTTAAGACAAAGGCAAAATCTGCCTTTTTGATTGACTATGATTCTGGGGTTGAAATCGTCGCCAAGGCGGCAGACACTTTAATGCCACCCTCTTCAATGATTAAACTGATGACATTGGCACTATTGTTTGATGAATTAAAGGCCGGAAATGTCACGATGGACACCCGTATTACCGTGGGACCAAACGCAGACTATAACAAGCCAGAATGGTACCCGGCCAGTAAGATTTGCTTGGTCGATGGGCAGACGATTTCTGTGCGTGATTTAATATTGGGGTTAATCGTGTTGTCTGGGGGCGATGCATCGGTTGTGGTGGCCGAACATATCGCAGGAAGTGAAAGTGCCTTTACTGATAAAATGCTGGAGAAAGCACGCAGTATCGGAATGGAACAATCCACATTTGGGAATGCTAGTGGATTACCAAATCCAAATAATCTGATGACCAGTCGTGAATTAGCAATACTGGCAGAACATTTGATTTCTGATTATCCAGATATATATCCAATGTTTGGAACCAAAAGATTTGAATTCAAAGAACATCAGACAGACTGGTGCCGTGAATGGGGGCGCACACATACAGTCAACTATAACAAACTGTTGTTCAACATGGCGGGTGCCGACGGTCTGAAAACAGGACATACCAACGAAGGTGGATACGGCATGGTTGCCAGTGCAAAGATTGGTGGCCGACGACTGATTGGCGTTATTAACGGATTTGATGGCAAAGGACACGATGCATTGGCGGCGGAAATGAAAAAATTATTACAACATGGTTTTGACACCACATTTGGCAAGGTCTTTTTCAAACCGGGTGACATAGTCACAAAAGTGCCTGTGTGGTACGGTCGTCAAGATACAGTTGATGCAACCGTTAACAAGACGTTCGCAATCACTACCGGCAAAGAAGATGGTATAAAAGGGGTGCGTGTTTTGGTAAGATATGATGATCCAGTTGCAGCCCCCGTTAATGCCGGCGATGTTATCGGCGAAGTCTTGGCCGAACAAAACGGTAATGTAATTATGCGGGCACCACTTGTTGCCAAAGACCGGGTCAGCAAGACACAATTCTTTGGTCGTGTGTTTAGAAACATCAAGGTATTATTTGGGTTATAAAAATGGCACCACGCAAAAAAGCAAATTCTGAATATAAATTTCCACACCCAATGGACAATGAACACATGGTGGGGCATGCCGATACACTGCGCAGTTTTATTGATGCATGGGAACGGCGTGATACGCATCCAATTCATCCTGTATGGATGTTGACCGGACCAAAGGGAATTGGCAAGGCAACATTGGCATATAAGATTGCCAAAATGGTTTATGGAAATGTTGGTGACTTTTTCATTATTGACCAAGACAGAAATATTGATAAAGACGGTAAATTGAAACCAGACGGCAAAGTGATTTCTGTGTACACGGTTCGTGCCATGATTGACAAGATGCAAATGTCATCTATGTCTGGTGACTGGCGTGTAATTCTGATTGATTCTGTGGACCAATTAAATACTGCGGCATCAAATGCGATTTTGAAACTGCTGGAAGAACCTCCTGCCAAGACATTGTTTTTGCTGGTCGTGCATCAGCTGGCAAATGTTTTGCCGACTGTTCGGTCGCGTGCCAGAGTTGAAAAAATGCGACCACTAAGCATTGGTCAGTTGCGTGAGTTATGTGTTAAATTCTTGCCAGAAGAAGATATCAGCACAGAAATGTTGCGTCTGTGTAATGGCAGTTTTGGTAAAATCGCAAACCTTAAAACATCTGGGGGCGATGTTATATATGATGAGCTTATTGAATTGCTGCGTAATCGGCATGCATCAAGTTCTGATGTAATGGCAATTGCAAAAAAAATCGCGCCAACCCCAGAATTACACGAAATATTATTGGATGCAGTTGCACTTAATGGAATGGCAGAATTATACCCAAGTATTACACGGGCAATCACAGATATAAAAAACCTGTATTTGGAGCCAGAAACTGCGATATTCAAAATTATTATGGATATAAAAAAATGTTTATAGATACACATTGTCATTTGACTGATAGATATACAGATGGTGCAGACGCCGTTATCAAACGTGCCATGGATGCAGGTGTCGGGGTTATGATTTGCCCAACCGCAGATCCGGGCGATATACCATCTGCAATCGCATTGGCAGAAAAGTACAAGAATGTTTTCTTGACAATTGGCGTTCACCCAGAATACACCCCATGTGATGTTATGACACATTTAACAGATGATGTGCTAAATCATCCTTCTGTGGTTGGGATTGGAGAGATTGGGCTGGATTATCATTACAGTCCAGAGACACGTGATGCGCAAATAAAATTATTTGAACAACAACTGGACATTGCAAAGAAATACGCCCTGCCCGTGGCAATTCATACACGTGATGCAGAAGAAGATACTGCGGCAATACTGAATGGCGATGTGCGTGGTGTTATGCACTGTTATACCAGCTCGTGGGATTTAGCCAAGAAAATGCTGGACCGTGGATTTTATTTTTCTGCCAGCGGTATCATGACATTCAAAAATTCACAAGACATTCGTGATACATTCGCAAAAATTCCAATCGATCGAATTGTTATCGAAACAGATGCCCCATATTGTGCGCCAGTTCCACATCGTGGAAAAACATGTGAACCATTTATGGTTGTTGAGACAGCACGCATGTTAGCGGATATAAAAAGTTTGCAAATAGATAAATTAGAATCTATACTGGCGGAAAATGTTAAACAATTGTACCCAAAGATAAAACTATAAAATGGCACGGCAAATTATTAAAGTTGGTCAGGTTTCTGAAAATCGCAAGGCGCGGTTCAATTATTCTATTGAAGACACAATAGAAGCCGGGATTTCTTTGACTGGGGCCGAAATTAAGTCTATTCGTTATGGATTGGTGACGATTGTAGATGGCTTTGTACAAAGACGTGCTGATAATTTATTCTTGGCAGGCGTTGAGATTCAAAAATTACCAACAGCGGCACGAATTGTAAACTTTGATGAAAGACGCAGTCGTCAATTACTATTGCATCGCAATCAAATAAATCGACTGATTGGCAAATTGCAAGAAAAAGGTGCGACGATTGTGCCTCTAAAATTATACTTTAATAATCGTGGCAAGTTAAAGGTGTTGCTGGGGATTGGTTATGGTAAAAACAAGGTCGACAAACGTGAAACAATCAAGCAACGGGAATGGGACAAAAACAAGGCCCGTATATTAAAAGGCAACTAAAATAAAAAGACACCCAAGTGGTGTTTTTTTGTCGGACAAAAACAACATACAAAATTATTAAATTTTTGGCTTGCATGGTTTTTCAAAATGTATATAATGTACGCCGTGGGTTAGTAGCTCAGTTGGTTAGAGCGGAGCGCTCATAACGCTTTGGTCGTGGGTTCAAGTCCTACCTAACCCACCAAAATATTCGCACCGTTGGTGCGTTTTTTATTTTTTATTTTTTTGCCCTTGATTTTTTCATTTTTCCCTTGCGCATATGGGGCTAAATTTTCTACCATGAATTATAAAAGAGAGGAAGTTATGGAAAAAAAGCGCAGTTTCCTGGGGTTTTTAGCATCTTTATTTATGGCCATTTTTGTCGTTGGTTCGGCGTTGGCGAATTATACATGCGAACAATCAGTAGAATACACATCATGTAACAACGGGTATTACCTGTCTGGGGGTCAATGTGTTAAACTGCCAGAACCAACATGCAAATACATTGATGTAATGTATAATGCATGGGAAACAGATGGCGATGATGTGTGTTATTCAGATTGGCTGGCGCTGTGTAAAGACACGGAACGGGATGAAGATGATCAAGATTGCGAAAACTATGCAACAGAATATTGTGATGAATTTATCAATATATTTTCCCAGGCAGATTCTGTGGATAGCGTGTACGAATCATTTGGTTTAGATTGTGATACTACATGCGATGATACTGCTTATTATTTTGATGTTGAAACAGGAGAGTGTGCACCATGTCCGGATGGACTAAACTCTCAACCTGGCGAAACAGGAATTGAATCTTGTACAGCAAGTTGCAACAGTTTCCAACCATATAAACCACAACACGCAACCAACATTACAGGCACTGTATATGGTGAATGGGATGAAATTGCAGAAGAACCATCGTATACAACCAACGACTGTAAAATTGTAGAGTGCGAGCCAGGGTATGCCCCAGATGAACTTGGTAAGAATTGTATCGAATTAGAGTATACTGTGACATATGATTTGAACGGCGCAACTGGCACCAAGCCATCGGCGCATGTATGTGCAGCAGGCATAGAATGCGTATTAAGTACGGGTAATACAACCGCCTTTATTCGCGACGGTTATGTATTCTCGGGTTGGTCAACAGATAAAAATGCAACAACTGGACTGACCAGCACCACACTTTCAAGCGATGTCACGATGTATGCAATTTGGACGAAATGCATGGTCGGAACCTATAAAAAGCCCGGTTCAACAGCACAATCAACATGTATCACCGCAGATCCTGGATATTATGTAGATACTGATGGTGCAACAGAACAGAAACCATGTCCAATTGGCAAATATTCCGATACAGACGGTGCAACATCGTGCACAGCATGCGTCACACCAACAATGGATGGGGTTACATTAGATTCTTTTGAATGGGATATGAATGATCTGTATTCGTGTTTGTCAGATTGTGATTCATGGGAAGAAGAACAAGAGTACTGCAGATCCAGCTGTTATGAATCTGTCAACAACAGCGAAGAAGCGTGTCGTTTCTCGACAACAATAAAGACATCAACGGCGACATTAAAGGATGTATCGTGCTACTTTAACTACGATTACGATGGGTACAGATGCGGTGCCGGCGACGACCCAAGAAACTTGACATGTTCCGAAGGACATGGTTTGAATCCAAACATTGAAGACTTTGATATATCTGAATGGGAAAGCAACTTCAGTGCCGGATATGATGCACCATTTGACGATTTTGTCGGCAAAATGAATGTCGACTGTGCGGCATGTCCAGAAGGCATGACCCAGGATGGCACAGGTTATGAATGTGTATCCATCCAAATTCCAACACCAACATGTTTCTATGTTCAAGCGATATACAGCTCATGGGAAAATGCACAAGGGAATGAAGATAATACAACGTGTTCTGATGACTGGTCATCTGTATGCCAAGACTATCTTGACACAGATGAATGTATAAATTACCTGAATAATTATTGTGATCTGATTGCGGATAAATTTAATGACATGAGCCTTGAAGAAGTATACGAATCGTTTGGCTTAGAATGTGATGATTCTGCAGATACCACATGCGAAATGGGCTATTATTTATCTGGAACAAACTGCGATGAATGTAAAAATCCATCTGATATTCTGGGAGAAGATACATCCATCACATTTCAATGGAACAATGAATTGGGTACATGTGGCTTTTTGGCAACCGAAATAAGAAGCGAATATGACCACATAACCTTAAAAGATGTAGTATGTGCTTACGATAACGAACAAAATTACTCGTGTACAATTTCTAGTATCAATAGTTTTGTATGTGATGCGGGCTATGGTGTGTCTGATTATAGATACAACGAATTGGCAAACGAGTACTTTACCAATGATGGTTCATACACCACACCTTTAAGCAGTCTGTTTTTTGCGAGTCCGTTGGGGTTGTCTGCTTGTAGTTTTTGTACCAATACTTCGTCTGATAACTCATATTCTCATATGTCTTATTCTGACGGCACATCAAACAGGTGCACAAAATGTAAATCTATTTCTAATTGGGACGATATTGTTGATGTTAATTATGACGGAAGCGATATAATTTTCTGTCGTGATGATTGCGATACTAAAGAATGCAGGGAAAAATGTTCAGAAGGTTATCCAATTGATACTTATGAAATCTGTTCGTTCACCGCAACAGCACGCCTACTTAATAAAGGTGATGCATTCTATGTAACAAATCTGCGCTGTGAATATAATCCGGATATAGATGACTATACCTGTTCTGCAACAGAAGACACAGACGCACAATGTCCAGATGGTCAAGGGAAAAATGGATTTGACAGTGAACAATATAAAGACAAAACATGGACTGAAATCTTGGAATTGGTGCCAAACGCATGTGGTGATTGCCAGTCTGGAACTTATTTAGATGTCGATATGTGCAAACAATGTCCAGCAGCACCGTACGGCGAAGAAGAACTGGCCGAAGTTGTGGGTGGTCGTTCAACTTGCAACTATTTGTACAATGTTGACTTGAATGATGGCAATGGAAGTGTCAAAAACGTAAACTGTTCATATGAAGATGTAAACAATACTTCATCTGATGTGCATTGTAATGTGACATTAACAGAGGACAATATTGATTGTGGCGATAATATTGTTAACACAGAAATGATTGGTTCTGAATTCTCTGACGCAAGTCTAGACGAAATCAAGGCAATTGAAAATCTGTGTATCGTTATGCCATCAACAGTATGTGCAAGCGGTTATTATTACAATGGTACTTCGTTGCAGAAATGTCCGGCCGGGTCTTATTGCCCAGGAAATGAATCAACACCATTAAGCGAATGTGTGGCGATATCTTGTTCCGATGCAACGGATGGCGAATTTACATTGTCTGACGCCGGTGCGACGGATAGTAGTGCGTGTTATAAAACCAGACAAGTTTCGTGTAAATCTTTTTATGATTGTGACAAGTATAAACCAGAGACTTTCAGAAACTGTGTTTATAAGGATGAAATGGTTACTGAAAAGATGTATGCCGAAAGTGGCTCATGGCAATCAGCGCACATGGATTGCACGATAGATTTGGACGATTCCGTAAACACTTTGTGTGCAACAGGTAATTACATGCAACCAAACTATGAATCGCCAGAAAGAGCCTGCGATGGTTCATGTGATGAAGTATATTACACAGCGGACAGCAATGGAACACAGGCATCTTATGTTTCTTCTGTGACTGCAAATATAACCGCTGGAAAAGCTGCCTGTTGGAGATCCTGCAAGCCAACTTGTGACCCTGATAACATGACAGAATTTGATACTGACACCTATGAAATTGTAGCCGAACATGTTAATTGGTGCCCTGAACGCGCTACATGTACAGATGTTAGCTCGTTCTCTGGTGCAGCTGGCCGTATTTGGTACCCTGCAGATTACAGATTATGTATCCCTAAATCATCATGGTGTACTTTTACATTTACGTGTGAGACAGGATATATTCCAAGCACAGACGCACCAGTGTCTTATGGCTTTAAACGAAACTCTGGTGGTTATGACAGAGCAAAAGATACCCCTGCTTGTAATCCAGGCGTGTATGAAATAAGTTTTGCGTTTAATTCAAATGATGTAGGTACGGAACTGGGAAGCCTGCCTGCGATTTATCAGAAATACACGGTTGGGTGGTTTGATAGCAGTGCAGCAACAAATGAAATTAGCCAGTTGACTGCAACGCAATTGCCAACACGTGTTGGTTATACATTTGCGGGGTTATATACTGGTGAAAACGCCTTGGTGGCAAATAATATCCAAGTCGTTGACAAAGATGGTAATATCGTTGCACCAAATAACTCATTTACAGAAGACACAACATTGTATGCATATTGGACACCAAATATTTATACAATTAAGCTGAGTGATGATATTGCAGGTACTGACGAGGTTATTTATCAGAAATATGATAATGGTTGGTACACATGCGCCGAAGCAAATGATGGGTGTAAAATCAATGAATCACCATATATTCCAGCAGATGACGGATATACATTCGGTGGTTATGAAAATAATGACGGTGTCATGATTATTGGCGCAAATGGTGAATTGCCGGCTGACAATACATACAATGATGAAAATACATCAAATCGTTCTGTCACACTGGATGCAATATGGACAGCAAATGAATATATGGTCACATTGACGGGTGTTGACCCAGAAGATGAAGACGCTTCTATTGATATTCATGTCCGTCATGACGACGCATGGTATGAAACAGATGATTTCGGTGCAAAAATTACTAATGTAAAACCAGATGAAGCTGAATACGATTCTGTCAGATATACATTTAATGGATTTGTTGACGAAAATGGAACATTTATGATTGGTTCTGACGGTAATCTGCCTGATGCATCAGAAATCGATGATAACACCCTGGATGCCGCAGGACGTATATTATGGACAGCCCGCTGGACAACAAATGTTAATCAATGTGAATCTGGCAAGTATTACCCAGAAGGCGCACAACATGCAGCCGAACAGGCAAACTGTGTTGCCCCTTACTATTGCCCAGGCGAAGGCACATTGGCCAAAGGTGACGAAGGCTGTATAGAATCTTGTCCAAATGGTGGATATGTCGGGGTTCAGGCAGAAGATGGTTCTTGGACTTACGAGACAGGCAAACCAGGCACATCCATAACACAATGCCACAAGATTGTTGAAGATGACAGCAAAGCTTTTGGCAATGGTACCGCAAGATGGGATTGCTATTATAGCGAAGAAGTCGGGGATTATGTCAGCAACTGTGCTGTTGTTCCTGTCACTTGTAATGCAGGTTATTACTATGAGCCAGGTTTTGGTGCGACATGTAATCCTGTGACCGATGGATGGTATAGTGCAGAAGGTGAATTGAGTCAAACACAATGCGATCCAAAAGAAGGAGAGAGCATACATTCAAAACCATTTGCAGATGCACCAGAAGACTGCTATGTGTCATGTGCATGGAAGACAGAATTACCACATGCAACTGTTGGTATCGCACCAGTAGAAGATAAAGCAATGTGGAATGGAACCGCATATCCAACTTGTTCGTATACAATCCAATGCGCAACAGGTTATACCTCACAGAACGGGGAAAATCCACAGTGCATACCGAATGAATATAATGTTATATTCAATACAAATGGCAACGATTCTGGGGAATTAAGTACAGACAGTATTAAGTGTACATTCGATAGCAAAAATTGCGCCCTGCCCGGAACAGATGTATTGGGTAAGATTGGGTACAAGCCTGTGGCAAAGTGGTGCACAAAAGACGGTAAATGCTATGCGGCAGACAGCATTGTTATGGAAAACTTGTCTGCGAATGGTATTGATTCGGTTGAACTGTTTGCACAATGGGAACCAGATGTGTTCAAGGTAGAATTAATTGACACAGACGCAACCAATGGTGCAGCATCACCAAATCCAATCTATTTGAAATATGCTACAGGTTGGTATTCAGATGCAAGTGCAAGCAAGCCATTAAGCAATATGAACTCTTTGCCAGAACGTGCAGGTTATGATTTTGCAGGATATTATCTTGGCGATGCAGAGATTATCAATCATGAAGGTTTGCTTGTCGGTGAATTTACAGTGACAGCTGGTAATACAACAGCAACCGTTGCATGGGATCAAGGTCAAAGGACATGTAATGCAGGATACTATTACCCAGGTATGGGCGCAGAATGTCTGGAATGCCCAGCAAATCATTGGTGCGGCGGCACAACATACACAACTGATAGTGGCGTTGAAAAAGGAAAGACCGAATGTATGAACGGCGGACTGTCAGACGGTGGCGCAACGGCGACAAGCATCACGGTTTGCCACATGACAATGCCATCATATGAATCCGCGACAAAGCATGCAACAGGTGAGCACACATGTTATCACGATGGTATGATGGGATATAACGATTGCCGTGGCGAAGATATCGTTGTGACAAGATGTGCAGCTGGATACTGGTATGATAAAAGCCAAACAACAGTAGACTGTGTTGAAGTTGGCGATGGCAATTATAGCGTTGCACCAATGGAACGTGAAGTATGTCCAACATTGAATACATTGGATGGATATACCCCAACCACAGGTGGTAGTACGACATCTGATGATGTGTCTGACTGCTGGTCAACGGTTCTGTATGCACCGGATGGCGGTCACGGTACAGGTACCCAGGTATGTCAATATAACACTACATCATACGCAGGAACTTCTTGCAAGGAACAGTTTATCAATAAGTGTGATGCGGGTTATTATAAATCAGCAGATGATGCGGTAGTATGTACAATCACACCAAAAGGCACATATAGCGAAACAGACTGGTTGTACTATCAAGACTGTCCGATATATCCAGACGTCGAAATCACATCTGGCGAAGGTATGACAAACATTGCATCATGTTTGGCGGTGACACCACATGACGGTGGCGAATGTATCGCACACAAGACATGTTCATATCAGGTGGCATCTGGTAAATATGATATCAATTGCGGCACGATTATCTTTGAATCATGTAATCCAGGTTATTATGTTGATACAGCAATCAATCCAACCCAGGGTATAGAGGTAGAAAAGAACTTCTTTGGTCCGGTTGATATCAATAGCGATGGATTCGCAATTGAACGGAAACCATGTCCAGAATACAATGGCGTCCAGGGTCAGACAGATCAAGCCGCTAGTGGTAGTGTATCGCGATGCTTTGCAGAAAAAGTCACATGTGACATTGCGAATGGCGCAGGCGAACACGACAGATGTTATTATGGCGAAAATGGCTATGATAACTGTGACGGATATATCTGTACGGTGACAGAATGTAATGAAGGTACATCGTTGGTTAACAATACATGTGTTGGATGCGAAGAAAACCATGTATGTGCGAATGGTCAACAGTTGTCTTGTAGCGTTTTAACAAATGGCGAATATACAATGTCTGATTATGGCACAGAAGATGTTAACCAGTGCTATTACAACTGTCAGGATTTGGTTGGCGATGACACATACCCATTTGCAACCAAGATTGATGGACGTGTATATAAGTCTGGCGCCAGAACATGTGAAATCGCACAGTGTACAGATGGTTATACATTGGAAGGTGGTGAATGTGATATATGCCCGGAAAACCACTGGTGTAATCCAGAGACCGAAAATGGCAAACCACAGTCCTGTCCAGATGAATTTAAATATTCTGGAGAAGAATCATACAGTGCTGATAATTGTTATAGATTCTGTAGCGATTTGATTGGTACAGACAGATATCCACACGCAAGCCAGATTAACGGTACAGAATACAAATCTGGGGACAACGATTGTGTAATCACACAATGTAAAAGTGGTTATACATTGAAAGATGGTGAATGCCAAAAATGTCCGGCGAATATGTTCTGTAATCCAGAGACCGAAAATGGTAAACCACAGTCCTGTCCAAATGCGTATCCATATTCTGATGCAGGGGCCGATGGTGCAGAAGACTGCTATAGAAAGTGTGAAGAACTGGCTGGGTCTGCAGAATATCCAACAGCAGTTCAAATGAGTGGCTTGGATTATAACAACGGCACAAACACTTGTGTAATCGACACTTGTGAAAACGGTTATGCATTAAGCAATAACACTTGTAGCAACTGTCCAGCGGATAGTTTCTGTAATCCAGAAATC